>Ga0307510_10001908_pt1 | contig 23434 bp, 14 predicted proteins | sample 12_EM_MG_FD_207224 | JGI IMG/M metagenome (GOLD analysis project Ga0307510, IMG submission 207224) | Populus trichocarpa ectomycorrhiza microbial communities from riparian zone in the Pacific Northwest, United States - 12_EM | ecosystem: Host-associated > Plants > Roots > Unclassified | place...
GTTTGAAAGGTATGGGGCTGGCGTTTCTTGTTAGCTTCCTTTCTTTGCTGAGACTGTACATTTCCCAGTGCCTCTTGAAGCTGATACAAGATATCAGCCATTGTTGTAGCAAAGCTTGTTGCCCCATGGTGTTCCGGCCGTGATGGCCTGCCTTCAGCAATAATATCCATTGGCAACCGGGGTATATATCCCAAATCTGCCTCAAACGGTGCTAGTCCTGTTGACTGGTGACGATGTGCATTATAGCTAAACTCTGCCAGGGATAAAAGGCGGTCCCACTCTTGTGGCCTAGTTTGTACGAAGGAACGTAGATAGCGTTCCACAATGGAATTTGCCTTTTCTGCCTGACCATCAGTTTGTGGATGAAATGCGGTCGACATCTTCAACTTTGTTTGCCAGATCTTAGTCAAGTGACGCCACTAATCGAAAGTAAAGCGAACATCCCGATCAGAAACTATGTCAGTTGGCAACCCATGAAGCCGGAAGTAGAAGTCAACGAATATTTCAGCAAAGCGTTCCGCCGATAAAGACTTTTCCACAGTAGCAATCCAATAGGCACGTTTCGTTAACCCGTCAATAAATGTTATTATTGCATCATTTCCTGACGAGGAAACCGGAAGTTTAACAATAAAATCAATATTCATCCTCTTCCATCGCTCAGCTGGAACTTCTAATGGCTGCAAAAGGCCGTAGGGTTTCTGATTAGATGCTTTGGATCTGTGGCAGCTGGCGCACCCGCGGACGTACTGCTTAACATCCCCGTATAGCCGGGGCCAAAAGAACCGTCTGGAAAGTGCTGACGCTGTCCTCAATATGCCAAAGTGGCCACCAACTGGAGTATCATGTGCATCTTGCAACAGCCACTGTCTCAGCTCACCACTATTAGGTATACATAGAGTTCCCGACTTGACATGGGTAAGCAAACCATCTGTGCCAACCGCCTAGCGATTTCGGCGGGCCTTCCACTTCCGGATTTCGTTAATATTACCCTTGTTCTGGTCTTCTACAGGCTGTATGACCTCAGCAAAGTACTTGTCCTCCTTGTATCCATCGCGTACCTCCGGCAGCCATGAATCAGCGTTCACAGTCATAAGCGTAAACAAATCCACATCCACATTCTTGTCTCCCCTACTATCATCAATACGTCTACCACTTCCAGCATTCATAACAGTTCCACTCTCCGGTAATTTAGGCATGGGGCGATCCCGCAGGTGAGCCTCCACAACCCTGGGACTCCGGATGGGCGGATCCCTATAATCTGCTCTTCGGCTTAACGCATCTTGTATATAATTCTGTGCTCTGGGCAAGTACTCAATATCAAAATCATACTCCTGTAATCGCTCCAAAATACGCATTTGCCTCGAACTCAGTTTTGGCTGAGGCAAGACATGTCGCAAGGAAGAGTGGTCCGTTTGGACCTTAAAATGAGATCCATGAAGATAATATCTCCAATGCTCAATGGCATCCTTTACCGCAAGAAGCTCTTGGTCATAGGTCGAGTATCGTGTTTCTGGTCCTGATAGCTTACGGGAAAAGTAGGCAAGTACCGACTCCTTAGAACATGTCTGTGTTTGTGAGTCCCACTGCATCTGGCGTAATGTGGCTCCAATCGCAAACCCAGATGCATCGGTTCGAACCAGAAACTCATTGTTTCCCTTCTCTGGAAGTGCTAAAGCTGGAGCACTGGTGATAACCCGCTTGATAACCGCAATTGAATTTTGAACCGCGGCTTCAACCTTGGGATCAGCAAGACTCTCAGAGTAGCCATTATTCGATTGGGGAATTAATTCCAGCAGAGGAAGAGCTATTTGTGCAAAGCGCGGAATAAACTTGCGGTAAACTCCAGCAAGACCGACAAAGGACCTCATCTCCTTAGGCGATAGAGGCAAGGGCCAGTCACATATAGATTCGACCTTCTGACTCAGCATCTGAACACCGCTTCCATCTACTGAAAACCCAAGGAACTCAACAGTTTTTCTACCCAGGTGGCACTTGTCTGGACGCAAACGATAATCTGCCCTTTGAATAGTGTCAAGAACCTTTTTGAGATGAGCAATATGATGTAAGGAATTCTTGGAATATACCAAAATATCATCAATAAACACCACACAGTAGCCGGCTTGAATATGCTCTCTTAACAGATGTGACATGACTCTCATGAACTCAGATGGGGCATTCGCAAGACCAAAAGGCATCACAAGCCATTCATAAAGTCCATCGGGTCCTACGAAGGCGGTTTTCTCGATATCCTGAGGGGCCATCCTGTGCTGATGGAACCCCGACCAGAAGTCAAGCTTGGAAAACACCTTTGCCCCTTGAAGGCGGTCTATCAGCTCCTCACCATATGGAAGAGGATACCTGTCCTTTATTGTTTGCCTGTTGAGCGCCCTATAATCAATAACCATCCTGAGGTCACCCTGTAGACCCCCGGCCTTTGGCACAAACATAACCGGTGCAGCATAGGGAGAGACCGAACGACGAGTATGCCTCTTTGTAAGCAATTGCTGAATTGTCCGTTCATAGGCCTCTTTTTCCTTTATCGTTAACCGGTAAGGTGAACGGTAGGGTGGGCTGGCATCTGGCTTCAACCTAATCCGAAACCCAGAACGAAGATGGTCGGGCGGTAAGCCGGCAGGCTCCTGAAATACTCGCTCATATCGTTTCCGTAAGACAGCAATTTCCCCATTCAATTGATCTCCTATAGCTGCTACCTCCGTCTGCTGTACCCGTTTACCTTGTTCTAAAACCTTCAACTCTTTAACCTGTTCAAAATCACTCCCTTGAGCCCGACTCACCCTGGCAGGTAATCCTATAACAGAATGCTGCCATCTACCATCTGAATATCCAAGGTATAGGATATTTTTCTCATGATCGATTGTATGTTGTGTCAGAGCCATCCAGTCCTTTCCCAGGATAATGTCATAGCGCAATAACTCGAAATGAATAAACCATCCCTTATACACATATCCATCCATATCGATCTCAAGCAAAGACTCAAACCGAGGGATTCGTTGTTCCGAATTAGCTGTAGTAATTACCATCCAACCTCGCCTTCGGGTTTGTATACTTAACCCGTCCTTTCGCAAGTCATTAAGAAATTCATTTCGCACAAACTTATGACTCGCACCACAATCATATAACACATAGGCTGAGCGACGAGAGGAAATAATTGGTTAATTGAAATGTAGCAAATTACTAGCATCAACACTACTTGTATAGTGGAGAAAACCCAAACTGTCATGCCCACATTTCATTGATACCAATCTCTCCTCCGGGACCACACTGCACTCAGGTGTAGCCCAACTCAGTTTTTTGACAGGACCTGTAATCCTCCAGTACCATCATTGGAGGAATAGGCATCGTTATTCTCAGCGGCTCCATCGTCCATAGAGTCCTCAATTACATGCAAACCACCTTGGCCGGGCCGGAAGCGCCCACGGAAGGTTCTCGGCCTACAACCACCACTGCCACGAGCACGAACTCCACTCACAGGATCCCCTGCACGCCAGTCTGGCTTCGTCCCACATGATGCGGACCAGTGTCCACGGCCCCCACAACGAGAACAAACATTCCGGTCACGCCTCATTCCTGGTGCTGGTTGGGCCGATATGGCTGAGAGATCCATAGGGGCGGGTGCGGTCGGATGACTTGAAGAAGTAAATACCGGTGTAACAAAAGCAATATTCGCAGTGCCAATATTACTACTAGCTAACCCATGTGTGACAGCCTGATCATCTGTCACGGTCATGGCGTCGGCAAGAGTTATAACCTTGTGACTCCGATGAGCTGATATCGCAATGGCACTTAGAATATCGCGCTCGCGTGCAGTCATTTTCTTAACATATATAGTGTATAGTCGATCTCCTGGAAGGGTATTTTGGCGATTCCTCCCAGCTAAGCGGGCAAGCTCCAAAAGCTTCGTATTAAACTCCTGTAGCGCGATCGCCCCACTACCTCTCTTAAGTGACTCCAGACTATTCCAAACACTCTCAACAGCGAAGGCAGGAGAGTACCGATGTACAAACTTCTCCTTTATCTCTTGCCAAGCGAAAGGATAGTCAACAGCAGCCGCAACGAACTTGTACTTATAGTGGGTCTCCAACATTGCACGAAACCATACTAAAACCTCTGGGGCAACAGCGGTCCAAGCTGTAGTAATTGTGGCATTATTATCGAGCCCCGCTAGAAGGGAAAAGTGGGTAACAGCCTCGGTCCAGGAAAGTACAGCCTCATGATCAATGGAACCAGCAAACTTAGGAATCGCGTGCTTCTTCAATTGCTGCCTAAGTATCCAATCATGCAGGTCTGTTTGAGTTGTATGGACTATCCCAGAGGGTACTGAATGAGCTGCCGGTTGTTCGTGCCTCTGGGCGGAGGATAAGTATGCCATCTGTTCCTGTACTAATTGACTAATCACAGTACGAAGTTCCTCATTCTCTCTTGCGAGCTCAGCTGACTCATTCATAGGACCTGAATGACTCGGACCCCCCTGACTGGGATTGTGTTGTGGCTGGGAATCCATTCGCTGAATATATTGTGGAACCCCGAAGTGACGTTTCTCAAAAGATCGTGATGCACCAGCTCTTGGGCTGTGACTTTCTGCGTCCGAGTCCTCGGAATACTCTCGATTGCCTTGTCGCAACTGCCAGGTGTAGCTCGTCTGAGTACCTTCGGTGCTTATAAGCGATTGGCCTTAAGCTTATACTGCCTCTCACAACTTGGTCGACCAGGCTTAGGAAACAGTGACAAACACAGCTTCGAACTTGAAACCTCACACCGAATCAGTTGAACCACCTTGGATCCGAACCTCGCTGGACAAATAAAGGTGCACCACAAAAAAAGGAAAAAACAAATGAAAACGTGATGTTGCTACCAATTGATGGTGGATTCGGATGGATTCCCCGGTTGTTTTGGCGAGGCTACCTATACTAGTACTAAGTTACACTGATTACCCTTACCCTACATGATGCTAACCCTACACCCGCGCTGTAGCCATCCAGGCTCCACTATCATCCCGCGACTGGCTCTGCATCTCCGCGAGGTACAAGAGGGAAGTAACGATAGAATCAAAGAATTTTAGTACCATCTCGGGTTAAGCGATGAAAAAGTTCCCCTCGATGCGGCAGTAGCAGATATATTTAGCGCCGGATGCTCACAGGTTACCGGGCAGGCAATCCCCGATTTCGTTCACCCGTTAGGGAACAATGGCGAGGCCTTCGTCGGGCAACCCTTGGAAGGCACTCTACGCGCCGGTGCATTTCGCTATTGTGGTTGGGTGGGAAGCTATCCTCAGAGCAATATTCCCAAACGCCAGTGACGGCGATCTTCCCAAGCTGGTTCACCTCTCCAATACCTTCCGCCTGCTTCCTGGCTAGGAGCCTTTGAGGAAGAATGATATTGTTGAAACCAAAGCCCAAATCAATGCCGTTCTAACCCAGGACTCGGGAAATATGGTAGAGGTTTATGGAAGAATCTTGAGGGATGGGCGGCCAATTATGGAGGCCACCCCACAATTCTTGTACAGAGGCTCCTACATTGGCTGTGAAAACACGTTCCAACAAAAGATCGAGACGCCAATTCAAGTACATATGGCATCGAGGAGAGATGGTGCTATCCATCCCTCAAAGGAATGGTTCCACCTCGATGATCCTGACACCAAATCTTTAGGGAAGACGCTTACGTTTCGCTTGTCAAGCTTTATCCGATTCAGAGATGAGAATAACCCCAGCTCCGTTCAAACTCTCGGACAAGTGCTGGTTAAGTTACCTGCAAAGGAAGTTATACAAGCTGCATCTGTTCAGTACATTACCGGTCAGAGCCACGGAAACCCGGTAACTGACTATCTCCAACGCCACGGCACCAGTCTCGCACAGCCTGTCCACTTCGACAATGCTATTCCTCTTAACTCGAAAACCGAACTTCTCATCAGAGCACTGGCTAGCAACGAAGGATATGGCCATGCATCGAGCGACTGCAATCCAATTCACGTCTCGCGAACCTTCTCTAGCTATGGCATCCTTGCCGGAACCATACCATCACTCATGGAATGTTCTCATCTGCGGCGGTGAGGTCTCTTGTTGAAACTAGACCGTGGAGAACAACATTGCCAGGGTTAGATCTTTTCGTGTAACTTTGCCGGTATGGTACTACCGAACGACGATATGAGACCAAGTTGCATCATACCGACATGGCCAGCGGTAGAAAAATTATCAAAGCTGGGGCCACCAACAAGGAACCTCAAGATAAGGTGATCGTGGGAGAGGCGTGAGATGAGCATCCGGTATCTGCCTATATGTTTACCTGCCAGGCTAAGGAGGTTAGGAGTAAGGTATGGGGGTGAGTTTGTGGGTGAGTTTGTGGGACTCCTCGCCTGTAGCTAGAGAGGTTTGGGATAGGGCTGATACACATTTTATGGACAATTATGGCAAGTAATTTCCCTTGTGATTCTCTCCAGCAACTAATTGTATTATAGATTACGCAATCACAAGCAGTGTGAAAAATACCCCCAGGGAATTGACTGTTCATTCCGGCGGACCGTGCGGAAAGACTATTAAGCAGAACTACATGTCGATGGCTTTTGAGAGCTGCCGCGCGAACGGATCAACCAAATCGGAGGAGATCTTCAAAGATGTCACGGAGACAACTACATCGTGAGGGCGTCCAAGAGAGGGTCGTCGAGATTATCCAGGAATGCGCTCAACAGACTTATGCTAAACTAAAGCCAGTCGAGTCGAACTCCAATGCGGTCTCGCCACAATCCCTCTCAGGGGCATTGACGTTATTGTTATGAGATCTGGATACGAGGAAAAACGGGCTGGAAAGATGAAGGAGGGCAAATAAGCCAAGGAGGAAACTGCTGTGTATTCTGAGGATTCGTGTTTTTGCCTGCTTATTTCTATCTACGGAAGAACAGCGAGTTTAAATGGACAATACAAAGAGCTTTCTTCACCATTCTATCCAGCGGAAATCCTGCCGGAGATGCGCACAGCATTCCGATCGCTCTCCCGGTCAACTTCCCAGACCTCTTCTGCGAAGTATGCGAATCCTCACATATAGGATACAGACCGGGTATCCCCTTCCTCCTGTTTGGTTTGTAATAACTGACAAAAGAAACTCAAAAACTAATAGGCGACACACTAGGAAACGTATAAACGAAAGTTGCTTTCTTCCAGAGTGAGCACCGGTGATTTTCAACAGACTTCCCGTTCCACTCCACATCCTTGCGCAATGGAGTCAAACCCTTCGGATCATTTCTCATGAAAAGATAGTCAAGTCTTAGGGTATAAATGCGATTTCCACTGCAAAAAGAAGTTTAAAATCGCGAGTCCCTTAAATTTACCTCATTTATTTGCCGCGCAAATTATAATATATTTTTTGTCCTCTCCTGAGCATGCTAGATTTTATTCTATTAGGAATAGATTCTGCAATTCCAGCACCGTGTGTGGTTCGGGCACGCGCTGTTGGACTACTTGTCTCCCTAGATGGAAGGAAGACTTCCACCGCGACGAAGATCGGCGACCATCGTGAGGAAGGAACACAGCCCAACGGAGGAACTGTTTTGGCTGTGGTTTGAGGAAGGAAAATTGGACCTGTACCTAGTTAGTCGGACAGCCTGCGAGGTTGGGCTTTCTTTGCGACGGGAATTTTCTATCTTTTATACGGTTTGCTGGGTTGGTTTTGCCAAGTAGTTTAGTGAGCTTGAATTGATCGTGACTTGTGTGGTTTTCTTTTCTATAGTACTTGAGGTTTCTTGAAAGTGACAGTTGTTTTCCCGTACTTCCCCCCTTCCGTAAAGTAGATACTCTTCCTTGCTTTCAGTGCCGCAAACTTCTAGCTCGGCTAATAGGGCTTTGCTTCGGGTCTTTACAAAAGGTGGTATGGTCACTGAGCTCTTGCTGTTACCCGACCAGTAGAAATAGTCTCCAAAATTGCCACACTCGAACTATCCCTGGTTCCGACATATTCCGGGCAGCTAAGGAGCGACAAATACAGACGAAGGGATAAGTTAGAGGTCCTATCATACCGATTTTTGTTTGGATTTTTAACTGAGCTCGCGGGCCAATTCACAACTGGTAAGTTATTCCCTTGGTTCGGGTTGGAGGAAACGTGTTTAGCGCCGTGCCAAGAGTATTCATGAGGTTAATCCTTTAATGGCTAGCTCCCGCTCCCGCTTTTAGCGAGTGTAAGGCCCGACATGTTTCACGTTTTGTCTCTACAGTTGTACTGCCAGTATGCCAAAAGAGTCCATCGCAAGGCGAGAACACCGTGATGCGAGAGCCCCCATTCAACCCTGATTAGATAGGGATTATTTCGGCGGGTGTTCTCGCTGCGCAATAGGCTCGCTTTATGAAATACTGTACTGGTATACTAACTGTTCCAGGCCAACTCTAACCTCGGGTAGTACAAGGGTCTACCATGAATTCATGGTACACAGCAGGGATCAGAGGATGGAGAGCAGTGGTACGGCGCTTGTCCGAGTGTACGATAGTTTTGTCGAAAACACAGCTTTTGAATCTAAGATATTACATGAGAAAATTCACAAAAGTCCAAACTCTTCATAGAACTACTAAAGATAGTAAGGACACCATTTCTATCTAAAATTATCCACTCGACCCTCAACCCTTCAAGAGTAGTAGGCAGTTGAACCTTTGGATTTTGCCAAGACTTGGTTTTCCCACCAAAAACAACCATCCTGACACAGTTTTAGGGAGAGTTTTATTCCCTACTACTATTCCCAGAATTTATATCATTTTAGGTTTCAATATAAGTCAAGTAGTCTACATCTTTTCTGAACATTCTATGAAGTTTTCTTATTTTTCATTCTAATATTAGTCCTGGAATAAGTGGCCATTTATAGTGTAAATTGCCTGAACTCATTCTTCCCTCAGTGTTCCAAAGTTGTCTTTACAACGGAGAGTGACCACCCCGGCTCTGTACCATGTTTTCATGATATACCCTAGTATGCTACAGACCTCAACCCAAACCCCAGAGCAGTCCATTAAGACGTCGGCTTCGAACGAGTTATGTTGTTGGAATGTTTGACCTGGAATGTTAGAGTTATGACTGGGGGCGAGGGCCTGCGATCTGCGATACCGCTTCTATGCGGGTGAGTTGATGGGGCAGGAAGCACAAATTTTACTTCAAACTCACTGCCCTGATGGTTCAACTTTGCCGATACCTCGCATATCACATATGCACCCGGGGTGACGCCGTCAGTTTTGGGATTCCTTGCTTTTTCCTGGGATGTGATCACCCCAACGGGCGCGAGCAGTGTCTGGGATAGTCACTCGTAAGCCCTTTGGTTAAGGATACCGCATTACCTGGTTTTTTTCGCCCCCCTCTAGTAGGTTGAAATAAGAGTTTTCTTTGTTATCAGTCTTAAATTCGCAATAAAACCCCTTCACTTAACCCTTTATGGCCAAACCCGGGCTTGTTTTGGACTCTTCCTGACTGTATTGAATGATTTGCTTCAGCCCCTACTTTCTTTCAACTTACTACTTGCAGCGGCAGGTGAATAAAACCAGAGAATGCAGTGCTCCACGAGATGACGGGCAAAGGGCTTCGGGACTTAGAGACCTAACCCTCTCGTACACCGAGATGTCCTGAGGGACGGGGATAAGCATTAGTAAACCTATCATACCTCTCTAGCACCGAATATAGTCGTCTCTCTAAAATAGACAAAATTCACTATTTTTACGGCACCCGTTGCTGGATTCCCTTAAAAAATTGAATACTTTAATTTACCATAACACTTGTATTATTACTTACTACTGAGCCTTGTAGGTGTCTTCGCCAAGATCAAAAGTCGCTTACTCTCTTCCAATTGGATTCTGTTTGTGATTCTCAGATTAACTTACGGAGGTACAGCTCGTATGCTTTGTATCATATGTTCCACCGCGGGTAAGGGCAGAAAACCTCGCTTGTGGAACATACAAAAATTAGGTGCCGTAACTCTGTATGACCCCGCAAATATGGAGGGAGGCCTTACTATTACCCGCCTCCTGCTCCTGATGCTGTGAAGGAAATTTTCCTTCTATCATTGATCTCACTTCACAGTATTCTGGGACCCAGGCAATATGAGCCGGAAGAACACCTACGAGTTCCGGGTTCTAAATGGGAATAAAAACAGTTTCAACATTTCCAACAGCTTCAACAACAATTTTGTAACGGAGACGAAGTCGGAGATTCTCTCGTGGATCTCTCCACTGGAACCCCAGAAGAGGCATCACGATGTGCGGAACCGTCGATTCAGCGGCATAGGAGACTGGTTATGTGGTACTCCCGACTTCAAAAAATGGCGCAACAATCATGACGAACCTTTTCAGGCGACATTGTTCTGTCCCGGAGCCCCCGGTGTAGGGAAGACGTTCATGAGGTAGTACAGTACCACACGACCCTTCACAATCTTGTATGTTTTTCTAATCCGCTGCAAAAATAACAGTTCCCTCATCGTAGATACGCTGTGCGATGAGACGATTGGTCAGAATATCGGCGTCGCTTGTCTATACTGCGATTTCCTAGCCCAAAAAGAACAGGACACGGCGAGTTTAGTTGGTGGACTTCTTAAGCAGTTCGCAGCAGGATTAGCAGAGATCCCCGAGCCGGTCGACCAGGCATTTCAAGACGCAAAGAGAGGTGTTGGGGGACGAAGTCCTCACCTTCCCCTGATGCTCAATCTCTTCTCCATGATTCTTTCGTCATTCCACCAGGCCTTCATATGCATAGACGCACTCGATGAACTTCTGCTCGTGCATAGGATTAAGCTCCTTCGCGCACTACAGCAAATTATGCAAAATTCGCCAAACGTTCGGTTTTTCCTTACCGGAAGACCCCATATACAGGAGGAAATCGAAAGGTACCTAACAAAATCCCCGTATATTATAGCCATTCAGCCAACCCAGGAAGACATTAGCAACTATCTCACCATGCGACTAGATGACGACCCCTATCCCTATGCAATGGATGAAGATTTGAAGTTGGAAATTATCAAAAATATTCCTCAATCCTTGTCCGAGATGTGAGTCCAAACATTAACATCCCTTGATTCCGGTAGCCTATGTACTAAATGGGGTTAGATTTCTACTAGTGGCCTTGCATACCGACGCTGTTTTAGGAGAGTTCACAATATCTGAGAGAAGGGAAAAGCTTTACCAGAAAGTCGATGACCTGGACGATGCCTATAGTGCGACATTGGACAGAATTAGACGCCAGAAGGGCAATATATCGAGTCTAGCGATGGCTACATTGATGTGGATATCTCTCGCAGAACGACCATTGCGTGTCAATGAACTGCGCCATGCACTATCAGTAAAAACCGGAGCGCTACCATCTGCGGATCTTGACCCTGGGAGGATTCCCTCTTTGGAAATATTACTAGGATCCTGTCAGGGACTCATCACTGTTGATAACGAAACATCCACAATCCGTCTTATTCATTCCACCCTGCAGGAATACCTTCATGCCAGAGATACAACCGCGGTCTTTGATAATCCTCACGTTGCGATCGCGAGAGTCTGCTTGAAGTACTTGTGCTTTCCGACTGTCACAGGCCTTTCTACGACCCTCGCCCGCGCCCCTGGGGATTTACCCTTTCTTCAATACGCTTCGTGTCACTGGGGAAGCCATATGAAGAAACAGTTTGCGAGCTCCCTCCAACCCCTTGCCCTGGAACTGCTGACACAATACCCCAACCATGTATCTGCGAACCTGTTCCTATTCCACCAAGACTCCTTGGAATGCTGGCGTCAAGAATCGTGGGGACGAGTCTCATCGGAGGGCTTCAGTGGGCTACATTTCGCGGCATGTTTCGGCATCACTGAACTCATCATTGCTTTGCTGGAGGTGGAGGTGGGTGGGGTGAATCAGCAAGATTCTGCCGGAAGAACGCCATTGCTGTGGGCAGCATCTAACGGCCATGAGGATGTTGTGAAGTTATTGCTTGCTCAGAAGGGCGTCAATGCCGATCTAGCGGATAAAAACTCCGGGCAGACACCCATATCTTGGGCTTCTAGAAATGGGCATGAATCGGTTGTCAGGTTATTACTGGCCAGAGACGATGTCAATCCCGACCTACCATCGTGTTTCGTCAGTCAGCAAACGCCCCTCTCTTGGGCTTCTGGTAATGGGCACGATGGAGTGGTTAAATTACTCCTCGATCGCGGTGGTATCAATCCAGATCCCAGAGATACATCTGGACAGACACCGCTCTCGCATGCCTCGGAGAATGGTTATGGGAAAGTGGTGCGGCTACTAATTAGCACAGAAGATGTTATGAAAAACACTCTTGATGGGGGCTCCCGAACTCCGCTATCCTTGGCGGCTGGAAACGGGCACCAAGATGTGGTACATATACTGCTTGATCAGCCTGTCGTGAATCCGAATTTGATAGACAGACATGGCCGAACGGCACTCTCTTGGGCGGCCAAGGCAGGGCACAAGTCAGTAGTCAAACTACTTTTCAACCGAGCGGAAACCAACCCCGAAATATCGGATAACCTTTGGAAGAGACCTCTCTCGTTGGCTGCTGAGCAAGGCCACGAGGCTATCGTGAAAGTTCTACTCAGCCACAGTCAAGTAAACCCCGATGCAGCTGACAAGTACGGCCGAACGCCACTAGCTTACGCTTCGAAGGGGGATCACACAGAAATAATAATGCTACTACTGAGTCGGCAGGATGTCAATATTAATTCTCAAGATCGGGACGGCCAGACACCGCTTTTCTGGGCTGCGAAGAACGGACACGCCGCAGCGGTAAACCTGCTCTTAGATCGCAGCGACGTAGACCCGAATCTCCGAGAGAACATTTTCGACGACACACCACTCATATCCGCCGCTCGATATGGATACGAGGAAGTGGTGAAGCTGCTATTGGGCAGGGAAGACGTTCACGTCAACTTTGTGAACCGGTCTGGTTGGACGGGACTCTCAATGGCTCGTGCCAGTCGATTATCTGCCGGGACTGTGGAGCTGATGGAGCGTCGGAGTGGGGTGATGGGTGGGTGACTTTTGCGTGTTTCTCTCTTATTCTCCCCTGCCGTTGTACTATCTCCATAATACAACTTTTAGTTAGGGTTTTGTTATTCTACTAGTTTTCTTTTCTTTCGCAATCTTTGTTTTCAGCGGCCATGTACCGTTCTCAGGGCCTGTGCCTTGTCCCACTGTACTTACTACCGCATTACCTGTTTTTTTTCGCCTACAGCTAGTATGTTGCAATAAGAGTTTCCTTTTAATCTGTCTCAAATTCGCAATAAAACGCCTTCACTTAACCCTCTATTGCCAAAACCAGGCCTATTTTTGGACTCTTCTTGACTGCTGAATGTTTTGCTTCAGCCCCTACTGTATTTCAACGTACGAGCGGCAGGCGAATACAACCAGGTAATGCGGTATTGTCGGGAATGCGGATGGCCATGCGGTAGATTACGACCGGAGGACGTTATCTGTATACGGGAGACATTGAGGGCTCCGTATCATGTATTTATTATACCTTGCTTTCTTGTACCTCTTACGAAGAAAAACACCCCCCTCCCCACCTTACACGAGAGACCTCCGACAGTATACTACGGTTTTCAAAAAAACCCCTAACCCTAGATCTCACTCGATGAGTTCGCTCCTGATTTTCCACCACCCTGCTCCCTTTATCGAAACATGTGGTGCTGCGCGGATCACTGAAGAGCGCTGTTCCTTTTCTCTAGCCTGGTTTGTTATCCAACCTTGGGAGGTGATACGGAACACCCCCGCCGGGAGCCAATCTTAAGGGCAACTGGGATGGTTTGGTGACGATACTTGGACCAAAACAAACAAAAATTGACCGCTCCCGAGCTACCGTAATCCAAGTGCCATATGTGGAAAGTGGACGGGAAAATAAAATCAAAAAGTAATTTGCCGTAATAGCACCCACGTAAAAAAGGTGTGCGATTTTTTCCTTTAATTCTCCTTGAGCATGGAGGAGTGGAATGTCCCTTCCTCCAAGCTACCTGCCAATACCTGAGGTTATGTATGAGAAAGATACCTCGCAACACATCTTACCAAGTTCATATGCTCATAGCGCTCGACAAATCTGCCACAAACAATTGAAATAAATATATATTATACTTCAGACATGCTATTTATTTCCCAAAAATTCTGAAACTGAAGCTGGGGACCTCTGAGGAAATGTAATAGCTATAAAAAAACCCGTAACCGTGAAGCGTTTCGGCTTCTTGCCGGTTACTAAAAAGGACCCCGATTGAGGGCTCATGGGAAATTAGGAGTGATATACCATGACGGATCCCCGAGCCGCTATGTGCCGGCTATGGTGCCCGTAGCATAACTGAGGCTTAAGACCCGAGGCTTCAGGTACAACTACAAACTTATATCCATTAGGAATAAGCATCAAGGAGCTGTTCCTGCAGAAGTCAATAGCTGTTTTGAGGGCCAACATGAATTATCTGTCCATTAATTTTGTGTATCGGATCTGCAGTACAGGGGAAGTGCACACTCTCAAATACCCTACCCGTTTCAGAAGCGCGCAGGACTCATGGACGCCCCCGAGTGCATGACTGAGAGCACGATGCCTAGCTGCGATCTGAGCGCATTGGCAAAAACAAATCAAAATCTACTGAACCCGCACAACAATTTCCTTGGCCAAGATAAAAAAGCGACCCGTACTTTGCTTTTACTTTCCCAGGCCCAGCCCCCTAAAGCACAAACTCGAGAATTCGAATCAACTTAGTGGTAGCTCGTAATTGGTGGAGTTCTGATTGTAATACGAGTAGGGGATCTCTCCGGGATTAAACTTCACCTTCTCCCACTCCCTCACCGTGCTATCATACCAGTAGGAGTATTTTGCAGGTTGGTTGCCGGAGCCCTATCTTAAGAGAGCTTGTGACCTCAAACCCAACTTCTGCCCCTTATAACAGCACTAGGTTAACCCGCAAGACTTGGAAAACTTCCTTCAAGGTCCTCTTGCAAGCCCTTCACCCAGTCTAAAATGCCCTCGTTTTTGAATATTGACGGTCCCTACTTTCATGATGAGCACAATGTCCAAGTAACCCTCCAGGGGTTAATGTTGCTTCGGACGCCAGGGTGCCAACTGAACCAGGCTTGCTCTCTCATGTATGATGATGGAAGACATTTTTGATGGAGACAAAGTTAACCGCGCCGGTGCGCCATTTACGCCCGAAGGAGGGTAAATACACTTTCAGATACTGCGGAATTGTGATTATAATGTAATTCGGTACATTCATAAAGTTACTTGAAGCAATTGAGTCTTGGGGCTCGTATGTTTTCCTATGCCTGAGCGGAAGGTAGTAGGAGAGGGCTAATAGAGGCAGTGGTATCTACGATGGCGAATGGGTCGAGAGTCCGATTGCTATGCTGGAAAAGGCATAGAAGTATGGCTTTGTGATATGTATGGATTCTCATCAGGATGTGGTATGTTCTACTGGTTTGTCTCAACCGGGAGCTGATATCGCCTTTTGTCTCTAGTGGCCTGGCTTTTCCGAGGGCTCGGGTGCCTATATGCGGATCATGTACGCTATGGGGTTGAATCCGCAAACCTTTGACCTAACAGAGGCTGTGATGGTACAGAATACTTTGCGGGCTTTCCCAAGATGATATGGTCCACGGATTATCAACGATTGGCATGCCAAACCATGTTTACAACGTTCAAAAAAATTGAGGTGGGAAACAGCCACTAGGGACAAGTCGTCCAACAGTAGCCCGCCTATTGTTTATTTCAGATGTCAAGAAATAAATGAAAAGTTAGAGGTTTCCTAATTTCTATGCGGAAATGTGATGAAGCTAAGGAAAGCACACAAGATGTGGGGAATGAAAGAGCGATCACCACGGACAGTGAGCGGAGCAACCAAGGAAGAGCAGAACGGTAGAATAGATGGCCGCTCTCTCTTTAGCTGCGGACAAGCCTAGAGATATATCTCCCTGTCTAATTAACAACAATAAAGCACTCCCGAAACCCAACGCAATCTAAAGAAACACACGCAGCTAACTAAACCTAATCCCTAATGATCACAAACAATCTAGACTCATCCTGATATCCCATGATCCTAAGGCCTATGCCCTGCCGTGTGCTGACTCCCGTGTGTCTAGTGACAAAGGGGATGAAAGAAACCATAAAACCAAATACCCGATACCTCATACCCTATGTCTAGACACATCAACGAACCTATAAAGGAAATATCCTATGCTTAGCGCCATAGGATGTAAGAACAACAACCTGTGGGAAAATACCTAACCACCCGAAGAACAGGAAACCACCTGCCCTAAACCACCCGTCTCCTAGCCACATATCCGTATAATGCATATCCGCACAACCCTCTAACCGCATGCCCTATAGGCAACCCAACAAAATGAGCCAAGAGGATTTCAGAACCCAGTCAGGATTGCCAGGGAATTCCTTTCACGACTGCTTTGACCGTTAACCTAGATTATTAACTTTTCATTAGATTGATTTCCGGAACTTGCGCACACACAAGGGCAGGAACTGATTAACCACAATACAACGGGCTTCACCTTTCGTAAGACTAGGCACGAGCCCTGCTTGGAAGTCTAGGACTGCTAACTTTTTCTTTACATTGGCGCACACACGGATAGAAAACAAACTAAGAAGGCAAAGGCCACTGAATTTGACTCCCACAACCCAACCACTCAACCTTCCCTAACCAAGCTCTTGATCCAACACGCTACAATGGTCGATATGCAGGAACAACCCGAGGCTGCAAATGGCAACAGCCGACCGCAACAGCCCACTTTTTCTGTTGTTGTGGAAGTTTCCCGCAACATTGGTATTCGTACCGCTCGTACCGCAAACGTCGCTGGGCCAGACCAGAGGAATGGCATTCAGAATGTCTTGCATCAACACCAACAACAATCCGTGCGATTCCAGGAAGGACAGGATACGATCCTAGCGAATCTGGCTATCCTCCGGACTGACCTTTTGCAGGAGGCACAGAGGCTCAGAGAGGAGATTGCCAGGCAGTAAGTCTCCGCTACTACATTCTTCTGCTACCTGGAGTGACTAACAGTGCGACCGGGCTCAGGGAAAGCAACAATATTTCAAGACAGATCAACAGTAGCGGCGATCCCAATAGCACCGCCCTCGAGCCCTTCTATGGTGTGGATGGACAACTGGTTCCTGGCTTTCCGGCAACCTTCGGAGAGGCTAGGGCACTGGTTGGTAAGCTTCTACACTTCTGGGAAGGGAGACCTAATCTAAACGGACCAATACAGACCCCGCTATTGATCCCATCCTTTTGGCTTTGGGATTGAGTACCACTGGGACCTTGACAGTTCGTAAGGCCCGCTTCTACCGCCACATCGGAATGGCCAACAACGCATAAAGTATTGGGGCACCTGGGCACAGGCTTCTTCCTCAACGGCCTGTTTACATACTTTGCGAATTGGGGGGTATGCCTCTTATAAGTCTTGTCTCATGTACTCTCCTAAGTTATTTTCTTGTTTGTATGTGCTACTAGGGGCGCATCCTTTTTTGTGAGGTATCATACATCATATCATATCTTGAATAAGTGCTTTGGCTCAATGTCCCTATCCACACCCCCCAAGCCAACCCGCTTAGTGGTGATTAATGTTGAACGTGGATCGTTCTGGACTGCTCACCATTTGCATATATTCCCATACGCGTTGGATCAGAAATCTTACCACTAAGACCTGTTACACACTACCCCTTTGAAAGCTCTCTCACAACTATTAGCCTCATTCCAATCTCTAACATCAACCCTGCATATCTAATGCGACAGCATCAAACCCTCATCGATCAACAATGAAACGCGAACCATCATCATTGCCAAACATCACCAGCATCTGCGGTTATGCAATGTGTATTCAGCAGGCTGGTAAACTACATCCTCGATGCCTGTGTTTTCACCTCGGATCACATTCGGCTCAGTAGTAGGAAAGAACGACTATGTGGAAGAACATAATCTAAGATATGGCATGCGCAGGAAGTGAGCCGTGGAGGAAAGCTTCTGTCTCAAGGAGGATATAAGAAAGCCTGTTCTTCCTTTTGTTCATTTGTTATCAGTCTCTCATCGCATTCACTTTCTGTTCACTTGGTCTTTCTACTCACTGTCTAAGTCATTCGTTACCACACACCATCTCATTGTCTTTTCCCATTTCCTCGATAGCCCCCCTCTACCCAAATTGCTCGTACCAATAAAAGTTCCGCATCGCCCAGCCACTGGAAATTCTATTCACTGCGCATAACCTTATAGTGTTGAATAATTAATTCAAATGTCTAAACGCCTGGTATATGAAAGCTTGCATTTTAAGTCTTTGGCATGCAAATGACCTTTGTGGGAAAACTTCATAAATCGGTGGGACTAGAAATAGGAGGATATCTGAACTGATCGACCAAGCGTTTCCAGAGGTAAGGTCCACCCCGCCGGGTGAAGATTCAGCCTTCCAAATACGTTACCAAATCGTGGACAAGGTGGCAATAACTCTAGCCCTACCTTGTTGAATCCAACAAGTTTCCTATGTATTTTCTGTCATACTCTTTCCTTTATCGAAACATCTACGGAACACTCCAAGGGCGAGGATTATTTGTTCTTTGCCTGCTGAGGTTTCATACAGCTTCTAAGTCACGGTTTTAGATAAACAGGGGATATGGGCAGCAAACCTGGCTTTCAACACTAGAGACGATAGGGCCACTGCAGATCACTACAAGAGACTGTGAGGAATGGCAGGACAGCCAATGTGAGACATTTATCGCAGGGTACAATGTTGTCATAGTCTTGGCGGTGGGTTGCAGGGCAAGTATGGAAAAACGCCTGACGGCAGTGTTCCCAACGGTCCGGGGGCCCGGCGGGGCCCCGTGGGGGGACTGCCAAGAGCCCCGGACGGGACGGGACGGGATGGCTATCTATAGTCTGTCCGGGGCAACCCAAGGACAGGAGGGCCGTCTTTAGGCAGGACGGCGGGCCCTACAGGGTGAGAGATGTTAGCTCAGGGCAGGGGGGGGGGGCGGCAGGGGATGGCTGAGGACGGCCGGGGACTGTCGGAGACGACCGGGAATGGTGAGGGACGGCACGAGTGATGTCTTATGAAGTGAAAAGAATCCGTTCGGAGGTGCATGATCTCATCTTGGCCAACACAGGAGGTCCAAGCGCTAGGACTATAGTCCCCTATAGTCCGTCCGGTCCTCACCTTCCGGGGCGTAGTCCGTCCTAGCACCCTCAAAAAGACGGACTATGAGCCATAGTCCGTCCCTTCCTCACCCAAAGACGGACGGACTGGACGGTTGGGAACACTGCCTGACGGGACGACAAAATGTCCTCTGTCTCGTCCTGAGGCAGGACGGACCGACGGACTGCCCCGTTGAGAACACTAGACCTAGCTGTTGCTCTAAACCCAGGACTCCCATACAACTACCGACTTACCTTTTGGTCACAAGCACGCAAGAGGTGTTTCCGTGGAGTGCAATGACCATTTTGCACGTAAACACGAACTACCTGTTCATTCACTTTATTGTTGTCACAATCGCATGAGACACCCTTGGTATATGGCAGTCGAGGACTATTTGTAGAAATTTAAGGCGATGTGGGTAACAAACACTGCATAGAAATAGCAATCTTGAACTTTATAAATTGAGATCGTTGCAGCAAAGATAAAAGTGCACATGTGGCTAGATGCGGGGATATGTATGGCACAAAGCGTCTAAAGTGTGTAACATACACTCGTGTCTGCAATGTTCTCGTAGCGTCGGATGTATCGTAAAGTCTTGACAGCCTTAAACTAGGGGATTGGAGAATCTATTTAAGGGGGAAAAAAACCTGAATATGCTCTATGAAATCAGCCGTTACTGGATTAAAGAATATCTCTCAAAAACGACTTGTCCCTTTCTTGTGATCTGGGTCCGTGTTGATAGGAGTACGGAAGGTGTTACGAGAACTTTGCAGATGCAAGTGTACAAAGACCTCTCATTCCCTCGTGGTTGCCAGTGTTCCGAACCATCCAGTCCGTCCGTCTTGGAGGTAGGACCGGACGGACCGCCGGTGGTAGTCCGTCTTTTTTCAACTCCATGGACGGACTAGGGCAGATGGAGGTAGGAGCGGGTGCCCTACCGGGCCCGGTAGGGCCCTATGCAGTTTTGCTGTCACATTTCTTCAGCTCGCATACTCACAAACTTGGGGGCATGATTTCATCTCCCTCATGCGTTATGATTTCGCAAATCGTGTGATGTGCAGTGTTCGCAAGCGGCCAGGTCGGCCTGCAGATAACCGGCCGGCTTTCAGTCCGGCCAGGCCAGGCCAGTGTGAGACAGACCTCGGCTTCGTAGGCCAGGCTTCATGGGTGCCTGGCGGCGGCGGCAGGCTTTCGGTATATTCCATGTGACAAGTCAATATTTTGTTGATGTGTGGGTGATATCTGAAGATGCCGCAGATATCTGTTGGTTTTTCAGGCTTGAGCCACACCATTTAAATTAATAATAACATTCTGATAGGTTTTAGATATCCGGGTAGACAGAGAGGAGGTAGTTGCTTGTTTTCTCTTATCACTCGATTTATTGCTATAGCACGTTGACAAAATTAGGGCCTGTTTGGATGTAACGGTTCCTTTCCGTTCCCCCATACAAATCGCCCTTTCCCTTCCCTTTCAAAACGGAGAGAAAGCCATTTTCACAGTAGAAACGGTCGCTAACCAGGCCCTTAACCATTCACGCATGATGGACGGCAAAGGAACTCTCCTTATCACCTTGCCCTTACACCACAGAGAAATTTCCCCAGGTCGGATATTAATTTCTACTAGGTATTCTATGTATTTATAATTTTAATTATTTTTTTGGTTTTCATACTAGTGGGGCTGGTGGGGGAGCGCTGTTCTCACGTAGTTAGCCATGAGCAAGATCATGAGAGTAAGGGTGAATGGAAAGAAAGTTTCCTCCTCGGTTGCGCGTTGATCCACTCTTTTGCGGCCGTAACGTCATTCACGCATTAGCGGCTCGGCACCGTTATCCGGCTCGGCGCCAAGCAGACACTTCCAACCTACCCCGCTCGTCAGAAAAATCGTTGTGGCGATCGCTTAAGTCAACAAAACAACACCAAACTTTCCACAATGCCGAAGATTAAGGAAGGAAGCAAGGAAAAAGTAGAAGCCAGGATCCAGCAAGCCATTAAGCACTATCAAAACAGTGATAAACCTTCACTCCGCTTGTCGGCAGAGAAATACAGTATTGCCTATTCAACACTACGTGGTAGACTAAAAGGACGGCAACCACGGGAGACAGGACACCAACACCGGCAGGTGTTATCGGAATACGAGGAAAGATCGGTCGTACGCTGGTGTGAGAAGCTGGATGAGTGGGGGCATCCAGCCCGGTTGGCAGTGGTCAAGGGGATGGCAGAAGCTATCGTTGCTCGTCGGGTGAAGGAGAGAGAATTAGGGAAGAACTGGATGTCACGGTTTCTCCGGCGCCATCCAGGGTTGGCCACAAAGCTAGGTACACGGCTGGATCGCCAGAGAGTGCTGGCCAGTGATCCAGTAGTTCTGAAAGATTACTTTAAAAAGGTATGGAAGGGTGCTATTACAGAAGATGCTTACTATTAACCATACCTTTAGCTTCAGAGTCTGATCAAATTTTATAACATCTCCGAGTCCAATATGTACAACATGGACGAGAAAGGATTTATGATGGGGGTAGCCTTGCGTTGCAAGGTTATCTGTAGAAAGAATCGCCGGTCAACCACTTTAACCCAAGATGGGTCGCGGGAATGGGTAACTGTTATCGAAACAGTATCCGGTGATGGCCGAGTTCTCCGCCCCATGATTATCAACACAGGTAAAGCCCACTATATGGGCTGGTATGCTAAGTTAAAAAAACAGGACTTAGCGACCTTTGGGGTTTCTGAAAAGGGCTGGAGTAATGAAGCGCTTGGGTTGCGCTGGTTGAAGGAAGTTTTTGATGTGGAAACTCGGGAAAGGTAAGTTCTCCTAGTCAATTTGATACAGTTTTTGCTAAATAGCCCCCTACTCTATAGTGCGGGCAGTGAGTATCGTTTGCTTATCTTGGATGGGCATACTTCTCATTACAATTGGGAATTCTTTGATTATTGTCTCAACGCAAAAATTCTCCCTTTATGTCTCCCCGCCCACTCAACTCACCTCCTCCAACCGCTGGACGTTGGCTTATTCAGCCCCCTTCAGCGTTACTACAGTAATGGCCTTGATGCCTTTATTCGAAAAGGTCATTGGGGTATGAATAAAGGCGAATTTTTACCGTTAGTACTAGTTTGCAGACAGCATACTACTCCCTCAGGCCCTTGTTTTTTTTTTCTAACCCGTGCTAATTAGAATGCAGAATTCTTATGCCTGCCCGCAGGTTGGCCTTTACCGAGGTGAATATCCGGAGCGCTTGGGAAGCTGTTGGGATTATCCCCTTTAATCCTCGGCGGGCAATCGGGGGGGTGAAGCGCAAGGATGTGAATGTTACACAAGAAAAAGACTTGGCTGGTGATGTCGGGCCAAAGATTCCAAAAACCCCACGCGCTGTCAGTCGGATTACTAGAACCGCGGCTGCCTTAGTTACTAGAAATACTCCCGCCTCCCAAAAGCTAAAAGAGCTTCTCTCCAATCTCTCCACTGGCTTTCAGCAAACAATTGCCGACAAGGCAGTTGAGGAGGAGGCCCACCAACAATACCGCCAGCTAATGGCAAAAGAAAAGAAAAAAAACACCTCCGATCGGCGCAAGTTAACTGAGGCTACCGTAGTAACCTCAGAGACCATACTGATGCTGCGAAAGGAGCGTGAGAGAGTGGATGCTGCCAAGAGTACCCGGCTTGCTAACCAGCAGGCACGCTTGCTCACAACCCTTCCAGCAACTATAAGCCCCTCTGCACAACGCACTCCCACTCTGGGGAATGAAGAAGTACTTGTCCCGAGTGGGATTGCCGGTATCGCCCCAGATGAGATGGAAGATCTCTGGGAAGAAATGGAGGCTTTGGAGGTTAGTGGGGAGCGTAGTGGTGAGGAAGCTGGAGTGGGGGTAGGTGATACAATCCGGGTGGAGAGGAGGCATTAATTTTCACTTGATTAGAGGAGTTCGGTTCATTAGAGCATTTATTGGTCTTTCTTTTTTATTAGAATATCACAGGTTGTTGTGGGAAGGTTCATAATGGTTGAATTTAATTGTTTTTGGTTCGGGAGAGGTGCTAGGACCCCCTCCTAATGTGGCCCCCAATTGCGCCATCCACGCTGAGCCGGATATGGGTTAAGAGCCGCTAAGCCGTGAATGACGTTAACTCTTGGCGTTTCATCTCCTTATCTTATCGCAATCACATTTTATCACTCGAAAACCTGCAGATATCTGTGTTGCGTTATGCTACTTTATTGTTTCCTTTGTTGTTTTAGTCTTTCTTTGTTCTCATGCGCTACCCTAGAACAGTCTTCCTTGTCACTTGGTTGTGTACAATGTCTGTGTGC
>Ga0307510_10001909_pt1 | contig 23432 bp, 21 predicted proteins | sample 12_EM_MG_FD_207224 | JGI IMG/M metagenome (GOLD analysis project Ga0307510, IMG submission 207224) | Populus trichocarpa ectomycorrhiza microbial communities from riparian zone in the Pacific Northwest, United States - 12_EM | ecosystem: Host-associated > Plants > Roots > Unclassified | place...
GGCCCGCCCGTTTCAGCGCGAGCGCGAACGAGCCGCCCATCAGGCCGCATCCGATCACGCCGAGTTGATTGAACATGGGGTCTGTGCGTCCTGGTCAGTGCACGTCGATCGGGTAGGTGCCGAGCAACTTGAAGAAGGCGCACACGCTGCGCAGTTCGCTTAAAGCGGCCGCGACCTGCGGCTGGTCCGGGTGGCCCTGCAGGTCGATGTAGAAGTAGTACTCCCACTGGCCGGAGCGGGCAGGGCGCGACTCGAAGCGCGTCATCGACACGCCATGCTGCTTCAGCGGCACCAGCATGTCGTGCACTGCGCCCGGGCGGTTGGCCACCGAGACGATCAGGCTCGTGCAATCGTGGCCCGAGGCCTTGGGTTGCGGATGCTGGTGCGGATGCGCCAGGATCGCGAAACGGGTGCGGTTGTGCGCGTCGTCCTGGATCGCGGGCGCGACGATGTGCAGGCCGAACTCGCTCGCCGCGCGTTCGCTGGCGATGCCCGCGAGCGACGCATCGAGGCTCGCCAGCCGCGCGCCTTCGGCGTTGCTCGACACCGGGCGCCGCTCCACGTTCGGCAGGTGGTTGCTGAGCCAGTTGTGGCACTGCGCGAGCGCCTGCGGATGCGCGCAGATCGCTTGAATGTCGGCCAGCGAGTTCTCGCGCCGCACGAGCTGATGGCGCACGTAGAGACTGGTCTCACCGATGATGAACAGCGGCGTGGTCAGGAACAGATCGAGCGAGCGCGTGACCACGCCTTCGCTCGAATTCTCGACCGGCACCACGCCGAAATCCGCCGAGCCGGCGCTGGTGGCGTGCAGCACCTCGTCGAAGTTGGCGCACGGCACCTTGACGATGCTGGAGCCGAAGAAACCGAGTGCCGCCTCTTCGCTGAAGGTGCCGGCCGGGCCGAGGTAGGCCACGCGCGTCGGCGTTTCGAGCGCACGGCAGGCCGACATGATCTCGCGCCAGATCGGCGCGACGCTGTCGGACTGCAGCGGGCCGGGGTTGGCGGCCTTGAGGCCATCGATCACCTGGGCCTCGCGTTCGGGTCGGAACGTGACCGAGCCTTCGCGCTTCTTCAGCTCGCCGACCTGCTGCGCGAGCGCGGCCCGCCGGTTCAACAACGCGAGGAGATCGCGGTCGAGACGGTCGATCTGGGTCCGAAAAGCGAGCAGATCGGGGGCAGCGGAGGTCGTGGACGGGTCAGCCATGGCGTGGTGCAAATTCTCGCACGCGGGGCCGCGCCAGAGGCGGTCCGCGGCGGCAATTCAATGCAGGCGCCCCGCTCACAACGCCACGGTCACTTGCTCGCGGCCTTTTTGGGTGCCGATGCGGCCTTCGCTGGCGCGGGCGCAGGCGCTGCCGAGGCGCCCGGTGCCGGGATGCCGAGGCTCGCGCCGACCTTGGTCTGCAGCGCCAGCAGCCGGGGCTCGATGGTCGGGCGGGCGTCGGCCACCAGCTTCTGCGTGAAGTTGCTCTGCATCTCCGCGCCCAGCTGGCCATACTTCTTGTTCACGGGTGATTCGAGCCAGGCAATCAATTGCTTGAGCTCGTCTTCGGTGAACTTCTCTTCGAGCGTGGCGCCTATCGTCGATGGTGCGAGCTTGATCGCGCGGTCGCGGACGATGGGCATCGCGTCGTCGACGTACTTCTTCACATCGGCCTCGATCGATTTGCCGATGGCCTCGCGCTTCTCGGGCGGCACCTGCCGCTGCAGGATCTGGCCGGCCGCTTCCATCATGCGGCCCGCCGGCTGCTCGACCATGTTGCGCGCCATCGCCTCGATGCCGGGCTGCTGCAGCAAGAGCAGCTTCTGCACCAGTTCCTTCTTGGCGGGCGACGTGGCTGCGCCGGAGGCGGCCGTCTGGGCGTGGGCGATCGCGGCGCTGGCGAGCAGCGCCGTCACGAAGAGTCGTTTCATCAGGTGTTCTCCTCGGCGGACGAATCGTCGTCGTCGCCGGTGGGTTCGTTGGGGCCGGGCACATCGGTGGATGTGTCGGCGTTCGCATCGTTCTCGACGATGCGCTGCAGGCCGCTGAGCTGGGTGCCGTCGTCGAGCGCGATCAACGTCACCCCCTGTGTGGCGCGGCCCATCTCGCGGATTTCGGAGACGCGGGTGCGCACCAGCACGCCCTTGTCGGTGATCAGCATGATCTCGTCGTCGGCGCGCACCAGCGTGGCGGCCACGACCTTGCCGTTGCGCTCGCTTTGCTGGATCGCGATCATGCCCTTGGTGCCGCGGCCATGGCGCGTGTATTCGACGATGCTGGTTCGCTTGCCGTAGCCGTTCTCGGTGGCGGTGAGCACGCTCTGGGTTTCGTCCTCGGCGACCAGCATCGCGATCACGCTGACGCCTTCGTCCAGCGCCATGCCGCGCACGCCGCGGGCGCCGCGGCCCATCGGGCGCACGTCTTCCTCGTCGAAGCGAACGGCCTTGCCGCCGTCGCTGAACAGCATCACATCGTGCTTGCCGTCGGTGAGCGCGGCGCCGATCAGGAAATCGCCGGCGTCGAGGTCGACCGCGATGATGCCGGCCTTGCGCGGGTTGCTGAACTCGTCGAGAGCGGTCTTCTTGACCACGCCTTGCGCGGTGGCCATGAACACATAGTGATCGGCCGGGAAGCTGCGGAAGCCATCGGTCAGCGGCAGCACAACGTTGACCTTCTCGCCCTGCTGCAGCGGGAACATGTTGACGATGGGGCGGCCGCGCGAATTGCGCGTGCCCTGCGGCACTTCCCAGACCTTCAGCCAATAGACCCGGCCGCGGTTCGTGAAGCACAGGATGTAGTCGTGCGTGTTCGCGATGAAGAGCTGCTCGATCCAGTCGTCTTCCTTGGTCTGCGTCGCCTGCTTGCCGCGGCCGCCGCGCTTTTGCGCCCGGTATTCGCTCAGCGCCTGGCTCTTGATGTAGCCGGTGTGCGAGAGCGTCACGACCATGTCGGTCGGCGTGATCAGGTCCTCGGTGCCGAGGTCCATCGCGTTGTGCTCGATGGTGCTGCGGCGCGCGCCGACCTTGGTCTGGCCGAACTCTGTCTTGATGGCGGTGAGTTCGTCGGAGATGATGGTCGTGACGCGCGAGGGCGTGGCGAGGATGTCGAGCAAGTCGGTGATCTCGGCCATCACGTCCTTGTACTCGCCGATGATCTTGTCCTGCTCGAGGCCGGTCAGGCGCTGCAGACGCATCTGCAGGATCTCGCCAGCCTGGTCGTCGGACAGGCGGTACATGCCGTCGGGCTGGATGCCGAATTCCTTCGGCAGGCCTTCGGGCCGGTAGGCGGCCATGCCGCCGGGGTTGTCGCCCGACACGCGCGCGAGCATCTCGCGCACCATCGACGAATCCCAGCTCTTGCTCATCAGCGCGGCCTTGGCCACAGGCGGCGTCGGCGAGGCCTTGATGGTCTCGATGAACTCGTCGATGTTGGCCAGCGCCACGGCCAGGCCTTCGAGCACGTGGCCGCGTTCGCGCGCCTTGCGCAATTCGAACACGGTGCGGCGCGTGACGACCTCGCGGCGGTGTTCGAGGAAGACCTCGATCAGGTCCTTCAGGTTGCACAGCTTGGGCTGACCATCGATCAGCGCCACCATGTTCATGCCGAAGGTGTCCTGCAGCTGCGTCTGCTTGTACAGGTTGTTCAGCACGACCTCGGGCACTTCGCCGCGCTTGAGTTCGATCACCAGCCGCATGCCGGATTTGTCGGACTCGTCCTGGATGTGGCTGATGCCTTCGAGCTTCTTCTCGTGCACCAGCTCGGCCATGCGCTCCTGCAGCGTCTTCTTGTTGACCTGGTAGGGGATCTCGTCGACGATGATCGCCTGGCGCTGGCCCTTGTCGATGTCCTCGAAGTGGCACTTCGCGCGCATGATCACCTTGCCGCGGCCGGTGCGGTAGCCATCGCGCACGCCCGAGAGGCCATAGATGATGCCGGCGGTCGGGAAGTCGGGCGCCGGGATGATCTCCATCAGTTCGTCGACCGTGGCGCCCGGGTTGCGCAGCAGGTGGTGGCAGGCGTCGACGACCTCGTTCAGGTTGTGCGGCGGGATGTTCGTCGCCATGCCCACCGCGATGCCGCCCGAACCGTTCACCAGCAGGTTGGGCAGCCGCGACGGCATCACCAGCGGTTCCTTCTCGCTGCCGTCGTAGTTGGGGCCGAAGTCGACCGTCTCCTTGTCGAGATCGGCGAGCATCTCGTGCGCGATCTTGGCCAGGCGGATTTCGGTGTAGCGCATCGCCGCGGCGTTGTCGCCGTCGACCGAGCCGAAGTTGCCCTGGCCGTCGACCAGCATGTGGCGCATCGAGAAATCCTGCGCCATGCGCACGATGGTGTCGTACACCGACTGGTCGCCGTGCGGGTGATATTTACCGATCACGTCGCCGACGATGCGGGCCGATTTCTTGTACGGCCGGTTCCAGTCGTTGTTCAATTCGTGCATCGCGAACAACGCGCGCCGGTGCACCGGCTTCAGGCCGTCGCGGGCATCCGGCAATGCGCGTCCCACGATCACGCTCATCGCGTAATCCAGGTACGAGCGGCGCATCTCTTCTTCAAGACTGATGGGCAGCGTCTCTTTGGCGAACTGGGTCATGCGATGTTTTTGTCGAGGCGAGTGGGGGAGGCGCAGCGCGCGGGTCTGCCCCGAGCGCAACCAAATATTCTAAGTGCGCGCGGCTGTCGCGCTGATGCAACATGATGGCCCGTGAGCGCGCACCGCAGGGCCAAAACCGGGTTGCGCGAAAGCCCTATGGCACAATAACTCGTCGGTGGTCAGCGCCCGGGTACGTGTTCGACGCGCGGGGGTTTACCAGTACTTTCCGATTCCGGTTCGGACGTTTTGCAGAACACTACTGCGCCTTCCCTCGAGAGGAGAATCATGAAGAAACTGAACAAGGTGGCGTCGCTCTTTGCAACCGCTGCACTCGCTACTTCCATGTCTGGCGCGTTCGCGCAGACGGTTGATAACTGGGTCAACGGCAATGGCAACCTGCCCTGGAAGAACGGCACCAACGAGCTGTGCTGGCGTGACGGCACCTGGACCCCGGCCACCGCCATCGCTGAATGCGACGGCGCGCTGAAGCCCGCTGCTCCGGCACCCGCTCCCGCTCCGGCTCCGGCCCCCGCAGCTGCTCCGGCACCCGCTCCCGCTCCGGTCGCCCCGGTCGTGGTGCCGGTTGCCACCAGCGAGAAGGTCACCTTCGCCGCTGATGCGTTCTTCGACTTCGACAAGGCCACGCTGAAGCCCGAAGGCAAGGCCAAGCTGGATGACCTCGTCTCGAAGATGGGTGGCATCGCTCTGGAAGTGATCATCGCTGTCGGCCACACCGACTCGAAGGGCACTGACGTCTACAACCAGAAGCTGTCGGTGCGTCGCGCTGATGCGGTCAAGGCTTACCTGACCTCGAAGGGCGTCGAAAAGAACCGCGTCTACACCGAAGGCAAGGGCGAGAAGCAGCCGGTCGCCGACAACAAGACCGCCGAAGGCCGCGCGAAGAATCGTCGCGTGGAAATCGAAGTCGTCGGTACCCGCGGCAAGTAAGCCCCGGATCAGCGACACGCTCACGAGCGTTGCGCTGTCTTCGAAAACCCCGCCTCGGCGGGGTTTTCTGTTTCTGGGGCGCTAACATTCTGCGATGACCCTCAACGCCGATCCTCAAGAACTCGCCAAGTTCAGCGAACTTGCCCACCGCTGGTGGGACACAGAGAGCGAATTCCGCCCGCTGCACCAGATCAACCCGTTGCGCCTCGACTGGATCGATGCGCACGCACGGCTGCAGGGCACGCGCGTGCTCGACATCGGCTGCGGTGGCGGCATCCTCGCCGATTCGATGGCGCGCCGTGGCGCCAACGTGCTGGGCATCGACCTCGCCAGCAAGCCGCTCAAGGTGGCGCAGCTTCATGCGCTCGAAGCCGGCACCGAGAACATCGAGTACCGCGAGGTCGCGGCCGAGGCGCTGGCCACTGAGATGCCCGCGGCCTTCGACACCGTCACCTGCATGGAAATGCTGGAGCACGTGCCCGATCCGTCGTCCATCGTCGCGGCCTGCGCAAGCCTCGTCAAACCGGGCGGCTGGGTGTTCTTCTCGACCATCAACCGCAACGCGAAGGCCTTCTTGTTCGCCATTGTCGGCGCCGAGCATGTGCTGCAGTTGCTGCCCAAGGGCACGCACGAGTACGCGCGCTTCATCCGGCCGAGCGAGCTCGCGCAGTGGTGTCGCAATGCCGGTCTCCAACTCGCTGATACGCGCGGCATGGAGTACAACCCGATCACGAAACGCTACTGGCTGTCCGGTGACACCAGCGTGAACTACCTGATCGCCTGCCGCCGACCCGCATGAGCGCCCGGCTGCCGCGGGCCGTGCTGTTCGACCTCGACGGCACGCTGATCGACAGTGCGCCCGACCTGGCCGGTGCCGGCAACGACATGCGCGAAGCACGTGGCTTGGCGCCGCACCCGCTCGCTCACTACCGCCCGATGGTGGGCTCCGGCGCGCGCGGCATGGTCGGCCGCGCGTTCGGTGTCGGCCCGCAGGACGAGAACTTCATCGAACTGCGCGATGAGTTCCTGCGCCGCTACGAGACGCGCATGACGCGCGACACGCAGATCTTCCCCGACGTTCGCGCGCTGCTCGACCAGCTCGACGCACGGGCCTTCCCCTGGGGCATCGTCACCAACAAGGCGACGCGCTTCAGCGATCCGCTCGCACGCGCGCTCGGGTTGCTGCCGCGCGCGGCCACGTTGGTGTGCGGCGACACGACACCGCATTCCAAGCCGCACCCGGCGCCGCTGCTCGAAGCGGCGCGTCGCATGAGCGTGGACGCCGCCGACTGCGTCTACGTGGGCGACGACCTGCGCGACGTGCAGGCCGGCCGAGCCGCCGGCATGTCCACGGTGGCGGTGCAGTGGGGTTATCTTGGCGAAGGCGATGCCATCGAGGCCTGGGGTGCCGATCATCTGGTGCAAACCCCGGGCGAGCTCTTGAAGCTGCTCGGGATGGCCTGAACTACGCTGCGAAGGCGCTGTCCTGTCTGCAACATGACGCGATAGCCCTCGCAGGTGCGAGTGGGGACGCTCATGAGAGGCCTCTCTCGCTGCAGTACACTCCATTTTTTAGGGGGCGACCTGGCTTCGACGAGGGTTCGGAGTCGACGCAGGGCATGCCGAGCACCAGTCAGCTCGTAAATCCATCTGGAAACAAAGTAACTGCCAACGACGCAGACTACGCAATCGCTGCTTAATTTCAGCGAAAGCTAGTACCCCTCGCCGCTTAAAACCGGTGAGCCTTGCACCAGTTCGTCAACGGGCTGGGCTTGAGGGGCAACCTTCAAGTGCAAGGTCATTCACGTTGACTCGTCTCGGGTTGGGTCACGAACCTCGAGCCTAAAACAAGTGACTCGGGCTTCGGGTAGCGTGCTGCTGCGCGACCAGAGGCCTCAAAACCAAATCAGTCAGCTACGCATGTAGAACTGTTCGGCAATGGCTTTCGGACGGGGGTTCGATTCCCCCCGCCTCCACCAATGACAGGCCCTGGCTGCTGTGCAGCCAGGGCCTTCTTTTTGACCTCGTGCGTGTCGCGCTGCAAGCCGATTGCTCGCCGCCGAACACATGAAACCATTCGAGGCTCCGACGAAACACCAGTGAAGCGGGTGGCCAGGACACTGTCGTCTTCGCAACATGCTCACCGGAGTCTTCACATGCGTCAAAGAAACGTGCGCGTCACCATCGTCGGGGCCATCCTGTTCCTGATGGCGTTGGGGTTCTTCTTCCTGATGATGTCCATCGCGCCGCGCTCCAACGATCCCGCAGAGATGCTGAGAACGGTCGGCATGGTCTCCGGCGTCGTGGGCGGTCTGGCGCTCGCGATGATCATCGGCGGCCTGGTCGGCAAGAAGGTGGCGGTCCCGGGCTGAACCTGAGTCCGTCCTCCGGCCGACCGCCTCAGTGGCGTCGTTGGCCCGCGAGCCGCTGCACCACCACCACCATGCGATCGACCTCGTCGCAGGTGTTGTAGAACGCGAGCGACGGCCGCACCGTGGCCTCCAGGCCGAAGCGGCGCAGGATGGGCTGCGCGCAGTGGTGGCCGGTGCGCACCGCGATGCCCTCCCGGTTCAGCGCCTGGCCGACCTCGTCGGTCGTGTAGCCGTCGAGCACGAAGGACAACACGCTGGCCTTGTCGCGCGCGGTGCCGATGAGCTTCACGCCGCGGATATCGCGCATCGGCTCGGTCGCGTACGCGAGCAGGTCGTGCTCGTAGCGGCCGATGTTCTCGATGCCGATGCGCTCCACGTACTCCAGCGCCGCACCCAGACCCACCGCGTCGGCGATGTTGCCGGTGCCGGCCTCGAAGCGCGTCGGCGGTGCGTGGTAGACGGTCTTCTCGAAGGTGACGTCCTGGATCATGTTGCCGCCACCCTGCCACGGCGGCAGGTCTTCGAGCACGCCGCGTTTGCCGTAGACCACGCCGATGCCGGTCGGGCCGAAGATCTTGTGGCCGCTGAAGAGGAAGAAGTCGGTGTCGAGCGCGCGCACGTCCACACGCATGTGCGAGACCGATTGCGCACCATCGACCAGCGTGGTTGCGCCGGCGCGGCGCGCGATCTCGACGATCTCCTTCACCGGCACCACGGTGCCGAGTGCGTTCGAGACCTGCGTCACCGCGACCAGCTTGGTCTTGTCGTTGAGCAGGCGCTTGAATTCCTCCAGCAGCACCTGGCCGCTGTCGTCCACCGGGATCACGCGCAGCCTGGCGCCTTTCTCGGCGGCGAGCATCTGCCACGGCACGATGTTGGCGTGGTGTTCCAGGTGCGAGACGATGATCTCGTCGCCCGCACCGATGTGCTTCCTGCCCCAGGTGTTGGCGACCAGGTTGATCGCCTCGGTGGTGCCGCGCACGAAGATGATCTCGTCGACGCTGCCCGCGCCGATGAAGCGCGCCACCGTCTTGCGCGCGCCTTCGTAGGCGTCTGTCGCGCGTGCCGCGAGTTCGTGCGCGGCGCGGTGGATGTTCGAGTTCTCGTGCTCGTAGAAATGGCTGATGCGGTCGATCACTGCGCGCGGCTTGTGCGTGGTGGCCGCGTTGTCGAACCAGGCCAGCGGCCGGCCGTTGACGTGTTCCGACAGGATCGGAAAGTCGCGGCGTATCGCGTTCACGTCGAAGGGCGGGTGAGCGCTGCCCGAGGTGCGCCGAGCGTCGCTGTCGGGTGCTGCCAGCGTGGCGTGTTCGCCGAAGTAGTAGGGCTGCGCGTTGCTCGGCACCTGTGACGGATCGGCGCCCGGCTTCGCGAAGTCGAGAAAGTAGAACGGCGATCCCTGCGTCGGTGTCGGCGCATCGAACGCGGCCGGCGCGGGCACGCCGAGCGCTGCACCGCCCAGGCGGCTGTCGAGTGCGGGCAGTGCGGTGTAGAGCACGTCGGGCATGCCATTGCCGGCCTGCGACTTGGGCGCGCGCGCCGGTTGCGCGGCGGCCAGCGAGGCGATGTCTTGTGGGCTTGTCGGTGCGGCATTGCCGCCGGGCACCAGTGTGCCGGGCAGCTGCGGGCCGTTGCCGAACGGGCCGATCGCGGCGCCCGCAGGCAGCGGGTTGGCCGGCGCCTGTGCGCCGACGGGTTGCTGGCCCGGCAACGCCGCGAACAGCGCGCCTGCCAGCCGGTTCAGCAAGCCCTCGTCCAGCGGACTACTTGTAGGTGTCTGGATAGTCATGGTATTTGCCGATTTCCACATCCTCGAGCACCGCGAGCGCATCGCGCGTCTGCACCGCGAGCGAGCAGTACAGCGAGATCAGGTAGGACGAGATCGCGTGGCGGTTGATGCCCATGAAGCGCACCGACAGTCCCGGGCTCTGCTCGCCCGCAAGCCCGGGCTGGTACAGGCCCACCACGCCTTGGCGCTTGTCGCCCACGCGCAGCAGGATCACCTTGGTCTTGCCGTCGGAGATGGGCACCTTGTTCGACGGGATCAGCGGCAGGCCGCGCCAGGTCAGGAACTGCGAGCCGAACAGGCTCACGGTGGGCGGCGGCACGCCGCGGCGCGTGCACTCGCGGCCGAACGCGGCGATCGCCAGCGGGTGCGTCAGGAAGAACGCCGGCTCTTTCCAGACCTTGGTGAGCAGTTCGTCGAAGTCGTCGGGCGTGGGCGCGCCGGTCAGCGGATAGACGATCTGGCTCTCGTGCACGCTCGCGAGCAGGCCGTAGTCCGGGTTGTTGATCAGCTCGCTTTCCTGCTTCTCCTTGATCGTCTCTATCGTCAGGCGCAGCTGTTCCTTGATCTGGTCGAACGGGCTGTTGTAGAGATCGCTGACGCGCGTGTGCACATCGAGCACCGTGCTCACGCCGTTCAGAAAGTATTCGCGCGGCGTGTCCTCGTAGTCGACGTAGGTGCTGGGCAGCTCCGATTCGTCACCCCGGTTGGTGCACGCCACCAGCACGCCCTCGGGGTTCTTGACCTTGTTGAGGCGGTAGATGCCGGCCTCGACCGGCATCCATTGCAGCAGATGCGTGAGCCAGCGCGGTGACAGTGTTTCGAGCTTGGGCGCGCTCTTGGTCGCATTGGCAAGCTGCCGTGCGCCCAGGTCGCTCAGCGCATGCTGCGCGGTGTCGGTCATGTTGGAGAACTCCTCTTTGCAGAAAAATGGATAAGCATTCGCAGCGCAGGAATGTCGGGGAAATCCCGCGCGTGCTCAACCGGCTATCGCCACCAATGTGGCTTGGGCGCACGTGTCATGCGCGGCCCGTCATGTGGTCTCGCAGCGTTGCAGCAGCACCGAGAGACGCAGCTCCAGCGCCTGTGCGAGCTTGTCCATCGTGATCAGCGACGGCACCGCGTGGCCGCGCTCGACCTCGCCGAGGTACGAGCGGTTGAGCTGCGCGCGACCGGCCAGCGCTTCCTGCGACCAGCGCAGTTCCTCGCGCCGCTGCCGGACGACATCGCCGAAGCGTCGCGCCGCGGTCATGCGGCGGTCGCCACGGTGGGGCTGTGGTGATCGGCGCTCTCGCCCTGCAGACTGGCCTGCGAGATATGGCTGCCCGGTGGCACGCTGCGCGTGAGCCACACATTGCCGCCTATCGTCGAGCCGCGGCCCAGCGTGACGCGGCCGAGGATGGTCGCGCCCGCATAGATCACGACGTCGTCCTCGACGATCGGGTGGCGCGCCAGGCCCTTGTGCAGGTGGCCGTCCGTGTCGGCCGGAAAGCGTTTCGCGCCGAGCGTGACGGCCTGGTAGACGCGCACGCGCTCGCCGATCACCGCGGTCTCGCCGATCACGACGCCGGTGCCGTGGTCGATGAAGAAGGCCGGCCCGATCTGCGCGCCGGGGTGGATGTCGATGCCGGTCGCGCCGTGCGCCTGCTCGGCAACGATGCGGGCGATCAGCGGCACGCCGAGTTCGTAGAGACGGTGCGCGAGACGGTGGTGGATCATCGCCTCGACGCCGGGGTAGCACAGCAGCACCTCGTCGACGCTGCCCGCCGCCGGATCGCCATGGAACGCGGCCTGCACGTCGCTGTCGAGCAGCGTGCGGATGGGCGCGAGCGACGCAGCGAACGCCTGGACCAACGCGTGCGCGCGCGCGTCGATCGCGGCCTCGTCGATCTCCGGGCCGTCGTGGCGCGCAGTCGCACGCGACTGATGGCGTGCCGCGTAGCGCAGCTCCAGCCGCACCTGTGCGAGCAGCGCGTTCAGCGCGATGTCGAGCGTGTGGCCGACGTAGTAGTCCTCGCTCTGCTGGCGCAGGTCGGCCGGCCCCAGCCGCATCGGGAACAGCGCGCCGCGCAACCCCTGCACGATGGGCGCAACCGCATCGCGCGACGGCAGCTCGCGGCCGCCCGGATCGCGCGCGCGCTGCTGCGACGTGCGCCAGCGGTGCCGCGCGTCGCGCAACTGCCCGACGATGCCGGGAATGTCGAACGTCGCGGGTGCGATGACGTCGCCCACGGTTCAGTCCTGGACCCACGGCAGCGCGTGAAAGCGCCAGCCGTCGGCATGGCCGCGGTGCTTGTGTTCGTCGAGTTCGCCCTCGAAACCTTCGAGCACGTTGAACACGTTGACGAAGCCCGCTTTCGCGGCGGCCTCGGCGGCGGCCGCGGACCGCTTGCCGCTGCGGCACAGCAGCAGCACGATGTCGTCCTTGCCGACCTTGCTCTCGAGTTCGCGCGCGAAGCGCGGATTGCGCGTCATGCCGGTGCCGGTGGCCCACGCGACATGCAGGCTGCCCGGCACATGGCCGACGTAGGTGCGCTCCTCGACGGTGCGCACGTCGACCAGCTGGGCCAGGCCCGCACTGACGAGTGCCCAGGCGTCCTTCGGGCGCACGCCGCCAGGGTAGGCGAGTCGGGCTTCGGTGGCGGCGCGGCGCGCGGCGTCGAGCACGTTCAGCGCAGCTGGGCGTTCGAGGACTTCGGACATGGTGTCTCCGTTCGGTGGTGGTTATCGCCATCAAGCGTAGAGAGAAACTCCCGCGCGGAGAACCGCGAAATCTTGATATCGACATGCGCAAATGCGCAGAGCAAAGCGGAGCGGGGCGGCAGCGCACGCGATGTCGACGTTCAGGGAGAAAGGTACGCGTGAGGCGAAGAGGTCGCCGCGACGCCTTGATATGCTGCGCCCGAATGAGCATCGACCCCGATCAATACCTTGCCTGCCTCGAAGCGGCGTCGCATGTTTCTTGACATCCGCCCGCTGCGGCACAACACGGCGTTCCGCAGACTCTTCGCCAGCCAGTTCATCTCCGGTCTCGGCACCATGGTCAGCTACGTGGCGGTGCCGTGGCAGTTGTACGAGCTGACGCGCTCCAACGCGCAGGTCGGGCTGCTCGGGCTGGTGCAGCTCGTGCCGGTGGTCGTGTGCTCGCTGCTCGGTGGCGCGGTCGCCGATCGCATGGACCGCAAGCGGCTGCTGATGGGTTCCGAGGCCTTGATGGCGCTGTGTCTCGCCGGCCTGCTGGCCAATGCGCTGATGGTCGCGCCGAGCGTGCTGGCGATCTACGCACTCGTGGCGGTGTTGCAGGGCGCGAGCGGCTTTCACCGGCCCGCACTGGAGGCGTTGACGCAGAAGCTCGCGCGCCCGGAAGAGTTCACCGCAGTCGCCGCACTGTCCTCGGTTCGCGGCACCGTCGGCATGGTTGCAGGGCCCGCACTGGCGGGACTGCTGCTCGCGCGTTGGGGCGCGGTGGGCGCGTATCTGTTCGACTTCGCGACCTTCATCGCAGCGCTGTTCTTCCTCGCGCGCATTCCGCGCGAGCGCATCGCCGCTGTGGACGACGCGAGCGAGCGGCCGCATCTGCTGGCCGATCTGGCCGAGGGCGTGCGCTTCGCGTGGGCGCGACCCGCGCTGATGGGCACCTACATCGTCGACATCGTCGCGATGGCCTTCGCGTTCCCGATCGCGCTGTTCCCCGCGATGGCGGCGGCCGATGGGCGCACCGAATCGGTCGGCTGGCTGTTGTCGGCGATGTCGGTGGGGGCGCTGGCGATCGGCCTCTTCAGCGGCTGGACCGTCAAGGTCACGCGCCATGGTCGCGCGGTCGTCATCGCTGCGGCCGTGTGGGCGCTGGGCATCGTGGCACTGGGCTTCGCGCCGAGCCTGATGCTGGGGCTCGCGTGCCTGGCCGTCGCCGGTGCGGCGGACATGGTCAGCGGCGTGTTCCGCGGCACGATCTGGAACGAGACGATCCCGAACACGCTGCGCGGCCGACTCGCCGGCATCGAGATGATCAGCTACCTGACCGGGCCGCTCGTCGGCAACGCGCGCGCCGGCTTCATGGCCGACGCCTGGGGCGTGTCGGCCGCGATCTGGATCGGCGGCGTGGCGTGTCTGGTCGGTGTCGTCGCGACCGGCTTTGCGTTGCCGCGCTTCTGGGCGTATCGAAGCACGCTCGGCGACGCCGCGCGTTGACTGCGTTGCTCAGTCGGCAGTGCGATCGGGCGCTGCGCAGGTCGGATCGACGGCCACGGGCAGCACGCTCGCGATGCGCTCCCACACCGCGCGCCATGCCGGCCAGTCGTGCCCGCCAGGCGCGGCGAACACCTGCGACGCCGGAAGCGCAGCGCGCAGCACCTCGTCGTTGTAGCGAAACCGGTCCTGCTCGCCGTAGCCGAGAAACAGCGGCAACTTCTTGACGGCCGGTGCGGCTGCGGTCTGGCCTTGCAGCCAGTGCCAGAGGATCGTGTCGATGTCGCCCGGCGTGACCTCGGGCGAGGGCCAGCGCGCCAGTCCGCCCGCCGTCTTGATCTCTTTCGCGGTGAGTTGCGTTCCAAGATACGGCGCGATGAGGACGACGCCATCGACGTCGTCGGGGTGCGCGTCCGCGTACAGCATCGCACCGACCGCGCCGATCGAGATGCCCACGAGCCAGATCTGCCGATAGCCCTGCGCGCGGGCCGGCCGGATCACGTCTTCGGCCAGGCGGTCGATCACGCTGCGGTTCTGGTAGTAGCGAACATGCGCATCGACGAGCAGGAGATCGGCGCCCAGCTTGTGCGCGCGCACTGTCTTCACGAAGCCTTCGCTCTGGAATTCTTCGGGCAGCGAATACGAGCCCGGCAACATCACGAGCAAGGTGCTCACGGGTGCGCCGCAGTGCGCCGGCTCGGTCAGCGTGCGCATCGGCACGACGGCCGGGCGCCACATCGCGCAGCCGGCCAGGATGAGGGGCAAAGCGAGTGCCATCCATGGCCGCAAATGGGCCATCGGCTCAGCAGTCGACCAGTCGAACTTGAAGCGCATGCGCATGACCGACGTGTTGGATGTTCAGGAAGATTCGGCTGGCGCGACCTGGCGCCTCAGACCCAGCCAGACGACCGTCGCGACCACGATCAGGCCACCGAGTACCTGCACGGCCGCGATGGTCTGTCCGAGCACGGCCCAGGCAAGGACGAGCGCGAAGATCGGTTCGACATTCATGATGGCGGAGTTGCCGACGACGCCCAATCTCGGCAACACCGTGAACAGGATCGTGATCGCGGTGCCATACAGAAAGGTGAGCGCCGCCAGGCCGAACCAGCCCACTGGCGCGTTCGGCAGATGCAGGCCGCCGCGCGCAATGGCGACCACGACCGCCAGCACCGCGACGATGGACATGGTCGCGGCAGTGCGGACGCGGCCGTCGAGACCACCGGCCTCGTGCTGTGTCAGCACCAGCGCCATGCCGAAGGTCGCGGCGGCGGTGAGCGCGAAGGCCACGCCGACGCCGATCTGCTGCCATTGCGCCGCCGCGCCCAGGCCCGACGCGGCGCCGAACACGTCGAGTGCGAGCGCGAGGCCGACCAGGATGGCAGGCATGGCCATCAGCGTGCGGCGCTCCGGTTGGTGTCCATACGCGAGCCGTGCCCACAGCGCGGTCCAGAGCGGATAGGTGTTGAAGGCCAGCAGCGCCAGCGCCACCGGCAGCCGCGCCACCGCCGAATACAGGCAGATGCTTTGCACCGCGATCAGCAAGCCGATGGCCGCGAGCCCCAGTCGCTGTCGGCCTTGCAGCCGGACGGTGGCCGGAGAGATCAGGAGCAGTGCGCCGACCACCAGCGCCGTCACCGTGCTTCGGATCGCGACGGCGGTGACGACATCGACACCATGATCGAACGCGAGCCGAGCGGCCACGTGGTTGGTGCCCATCATCGCCGCGATCAGCAGCAGCGTGGCGAACGCTGCGGTGCTCAGTGTCCGGGCGTGATGGGATGGGGTGGGCTGCATCCCTTGATTGAATCATGCCCGCGAAAAACACGCGAAGCACGCGGAGAGCGCAGCCGCCGGACCGCGCTCACCATGGCTGGATCGGCTAGACCAGGCCCGCCCTTGCGAAAGGCAATCGCCTGATCCGCGGCACGCCCAACCGGGCCAACGCGTTCGCGACCGCGGGCGCGAGCGGCGGCAGACCGGGTTCGCCGACGCCGGTGGGCGCCACCGTGCTGTCGACGATGACCACCTCGACCTTGGGCATCTCATGGATGCGCAGCGCGCGGTAGCTGTCGAAGTTGCGGTTCACCGCGCCGCCGTTCCTGATCTCGATCTCGCCGTAGTAGAGCGCCGAGAGGCCATAGCCGATGCAGCCTTCCATCTGCGCGCGGATGACGTCGGGGTTCACCGCCACGCCGCAGTCGACTGCGCAGACGACGCGCTCCACCGTCACCTTGCCGTTCTTCATCGACACCTCGGCGACCTGCGCGACGAAGGTCTCGAACGAATGGTGCATCGCGATGCCCTGGGCCACGCCAGCCTTCTGGCGCTTGCCCCAGCCGGCCTTTTGCGCCGCTGCCTTCAACACGCCGGCAGCGCGTTCGTTTCGCGTCAGCAACGAGAGGCGGAACGCCAGCGGGTCCTGCCCGGCGGCGGCCGCGAGTTCGTCCATCAGCGTCTCCATCACGTAGGCCGTGTGCGTGTTGCCCACCGAGCGCCACCACAGCGCCCTGGCCGGCAGCGCCATCGTGTGCAACTCGCCGGCCATCATCGGAAGGTCGTAGGGCGACTCCGCGACGCCTTCGACCGAAGTCGAGTCGATGCCGTCCTTGACCATCGCCTCCATCGGCGTGCCGGCCATGATCGACTGCCCGACGATGCTGTGCTTCCATTCCGAGATGCGCCCCTTGGCGTCCAGCCCGACCTTGACCGCGTGAAGCATCATCGGCCGGTACAGGCCGGCGCCGGTGTCGTCCTCGCGCGAGAACTGGAGGCGCACCGGCACGGGCCGGCCGAGCGCCTTCGCGACGTTGACGGCCGCCACCGTGAAGTCGCTCCAGCCGTTCGCGCGGCGACCGAAACTGCCACCGGAATACACCGTGTGAAGCTTCACCTTGTCGGGCGTCAGGCCGGCCGTCTTCGCGGCGAACATCTGGTCGAAGCTCGGAAACTGGTGGCCGCTCCAGGTTTCCAGCATGCCGTCGTGCAGCCAGGCCACGCAGTTCATCGGCTCCATCGTCGCGTGCGCGAGGAATGGAAATTCGTAGACCGCTTCGACCGTCTTCACGGTGGGCGCAGGGGCCGGCGCATTGGCGGCGGGCTTGGTGAAGCTCTTGCCGGGCGCCTTCGCCTGTTCGCGGTACTGGGCCAGTGTCTTCTCGCTGTCGAACGCGCGGCTTGTCGTTTCGTCCCACTGCAAGCGCAGCGCCTTGCGTCCCTGCAGCGCGGCCCAGGTGCCGGTGGCCACGACGGCCACGCCTTCCGGCACCTGCAGCACATCGGTCACGCCCTTGATCTGCTTCGCGGCAGCGGCGTCGAACGACACCAACGTCGCACCGAAGCTCGGCGGGAACGCGATCACCGCGGTCAGCAGGCCCGGCAGCTTCACGTCGATCGTGTAGGTGGCGCTGCCATTGCATTTGGCGGTCGAGTCGACACGCGGTGTCGAGCCGTCCTTGCCGATCATGCTGAAGTCCTTGGCCTGCTTCAGCACGGGCTGGTCCGGCACCTTCTGGCGGCTCGCCGCGTCGGCCATCTCGCCGAAGGTCGCGCGCTTGCCCGAGGGATGACTCAGCACGCCCTTGGTCACCGTCACCTGGTTCGCCGGCACGCCCCACGCTTGCGCTGCGGCGGCGACCAGCATCGCTCGCGCAGCGGCACCCGCGGCCCGGTACTGCAGATAGGAATTGGCAATGGCCGACGAGCCGCCCGTGCCTTGCATCGGACCGAACTGCAGGTTGTTGTAGCGCGTGGCGTCCGAGGGCGCGGCTTCGCTGCGCATCTGCGTCCAGTCGGCATCGAGTTCCTCGGCCACCAGCGAGGTCAGGCCGGTCAGGTTGCCCTGGCCCATTTCATGGTGCTTGCAGACCACCGTCACGAGGTTGTCGGTGCCGATGCGCACGAAGGGGTTCGGCGCCAGCGGCCCGCTCGCCGCGCCTTCGGCGCCGAGCGCGGCGGCGTTGGCACGGGTCGGCATCAGACTGCCGTAGCCGATCACCAAGCCGGCGCCGGCGACGGCTTGCAGCACGAGGCGCCGGTTCACACCGGCGGGCGCGACTGGCGCAACGGCAGTCAGGCCCAACTGCTGCGCGAGACGATCTTGAACGTCGCGGGAGAGGGCTTGCTTCATCAGGGCGTGCATGGCGACGACCTCAGGCGAGTTGCTTCGCGGCCGCGTGGATCGCGGCGCGAATGCGGTGGTAGGTCGCGCAGCGGCAGATGTTGCCGGCCATCGCGTGATCGATGTCCGTGTCGCTCGGCCTGGGCTTCTTCTCCAGCAATGCGGTGGCCGACATGATCTGGCCCGACTGGCAGTAGCCGCACTGCACGACATCCAGTTCGACCCATGCTTTCTGCACCGCGCGCGCGGCGGGCGACGACACGCCCTCGATGGTCACGACCTTGCGGCCCGCGACCGCCGACACCGGCGCCGAGCACGAGCGCAGCGTGTCGCCATCCACATGCACGGTGCAGGCGCCGCACTGCGCGATGCCGCAGCCGTATTTGGTGCCGGTCAGCCCGAAGTCTTCGCGGATCACCCACAGCAGCGGCGTCGCCGGGTCGACATCGACCTCGCGGGCCTGGTCATTGACATTGATCGAAACAGACATGCGGTTCTCCAGAACGATGGGTGGGCTCGCGGCGAGGCGATGCGTGCGATGCGACGCGATTCAATCAGCGTGGGCAAGCCGCGCCCGTGTCTATCCAGGCCGCGATCAGGTTGCCGAACTGGGCCTGTGTGCCCGGCGCCGGCTCGCGCGTGCCACCCGGGTTCCACGCCCATCCCACCAGCGAGTCGGTGGCCATGTGTTCATGCAGTTGCGCCATCGACTTGCCGCCATTGCGACGCGGGTCCTTGATCTGCGCGCAGATCTGCGCGAGCGAGCGCTGCTGCCACGCCATGCTCAAGGGCGCGACATGCCACAACGGATGGCCCGGCACGCCGGACGGCTCGAAGTTGGCGCTCTGGTGGCAGGTCGTACATCGCATGCCGGTGGCGCCCTTGTCGTCGACGCCGCGCACCACCAGCGGACTGTGCGGATGCATGTCCGCGCCTTGCGAAGGGCGCTCGCCGACCGGGTGACAGTTGAGGCATCGTGGGCTTTGAATCACCTTGCCGGCCTCGACGAACAATGCGCGCGAGCGCTCGGTCTTGTCGGCGATGGCCGCGAAGCTGTCCGGCGATCGCAGGTCGGCCGCGGTGGCCGAACAGACGCCGCAACTCGTGGCGAGGATCAGGAGCGCCTGGCGAACGGAGGGGTGTTGCGAGAGGCTCATCGTTCTCCTTGGCGCAGCGCGCAGGTGGGACGCGGTGATGTGATGCGGCGACCGACACCGCGACTGGGCGGATCCGGCTCGAGCATGGAAATTCGAGGATAGAGACGCGCCGCAGTGCGGCGTGTAGGCCAACGCCTCAGCGCTCGGCAGGACATCGCTGGTCGCACGCGGCGCACGCGACGCGAACTCGCCGACTCGCGTCGCCGCTCAGATGTCAGCGCGGTGCCATCACCGGCACACGTAGGCCACTTGCTGCTGGCCGCTGGGGCACCAGCCGCCGCACAGGTTCATGCGCACTTGGCCGCTGGCGCAGCGGGCCTCGGGTGCGAACGGCGCAGGATTGGGATTCAGGCATGCGCAGGTCTGCATGCCGTAGCCTGAGGGCAGGCCTTGCTGCTGCATCGGTGTCGGGTCTGCCCGCTGCGATTCCATCATCAGCTGCACGCCGCCGCCGACCAGCACGGCCAGGCCCACGCCCCACCACCACAGCTTCTTGCGGCCGGGCGCGGGCGGCACCGGCTTGGGATCGACCGCGAAGCCCGGCAGCTTGGCCAACGCATCCACGAGCCGCTGAAGATCGCCACGCCAGCGCGCGTCCGACAGTTCCATGGCTTGACGGCCCACGAGCGAGCGGATGTCCTCGGGCAGCTCGGAAGCCTCGGGCAGCGTGGCGCCTTCCAGCAGCACCGGCACGACGCGCACATCGCGCTTCAGTGCAGTCGCGATCTCCTGCCTGATCCAGTCGTCGGGCTGCTCCAGGCGCCGCCCGCCGCGCTTGTGGTCGGTCATGTTCAGCCACTGCGGGCCGATCAGCACCAGCATCACCGAACAGGCGGCCAGCGCTTTCTCCAGCGACTTGGCGAACTCCACGCCGAGTTCGATGCCTTCGACGTCGCGAAAGATGTGGTCGGCGCCGAAGGTCTGGCTCAGGTCTTCGGCGAGGCGCCCGGCGGCATGGCGCGATTCGTCGCGGCGGTAGCTGATGAAGATGCCGGCGGCCATAGTCGGGTTCCGTGGTTCTGGCGGGTGCGACGGATCATGACACGGCGCCGGCGCTTGGATCGATGTATGGCTCGCGGGCGGTGCCGCGTCAGTTCGCGGTGCTGCGCACGCCGCGGAACTCGATCTCGGTGCGGCGGTTCTGCGCGCGGCCGGCGTCCGAGTCGTTGTCGGCCACCGGCGCCGCCGAAGCTTTCGCCTGTGTGCGGATCATGTCGGCGCCCAGCCCCTTGTTGACGAGGTAGGACTTGACGGCCTGGGCGCGCTTGGCCGACAGGCGCGTGTTGTAGGCGCTGCTGCCGGTGGCATCGGTGTGGCCCGTGGCGGTGACGGTCTGCCAGGTCACGCCCTTCAGCTTGGCGACGTCGGCGAGGATCGCGTCGCGGTCGCGCGGGTCCAGTGTCGCGCGATTGAACCCGAAGTGCGCCACCGCCTTCACGTCGACCTGTTCGACGCCGCCCTCCGCGGCGAAGGCCGAAGCCGGAATGCACAGTGACAACGCCATGGCGAACGCCATGCCGAGAATGGCCGTGGCCGATGCGAAGCGCGTGCTCATGAGTGTTCTCCTTTCGATCGCTGAACAGGTGGGGTGGGCGAGGGGACGTTTGGCGCGCTGGCGCTGGCGGTGGCGGCGCAGCGGCCCCATGCGGATTCGGTCGCGCGCAGCACGGGCCAGCCGGTGTCGAGTTGCTGGCCGGGGCGCAGTTCGCGCCACTTCGGATCGCCGTCGCGCCGCAGTTGAGGGAGCACGCGGCACAGCGAGTCGACGAGGCGAACCAGCGTCTGCTCCTGGGCCTCGTCGCGCTGGCCGTCCGACACCAGGAACGCCATCGCGCCGACCGTCGGAACAGCCACCGCCTGCGTCGACAGCCCATTGATGCTCGCGCTGCGGAGCGTGGCCGGCAGATAGGCCTGCAGCCGGCGGCTCGCAGGCCGCGCGGGGTCGAGCGGCAGCAGCCTGAGCGCCCGCCTTGTGGCCGGTGTCAGCGCGTTCAGCGTCGCGGCAGGCTGTGGTTCGACCAGCAGCACCGCATCCAGCGAGTCGCCGTTCGCGAGCGCTTCGAGCGCAGCGGCGGCGCCGAGATGCGCATCGCGCGCGGGCGGCGGTGCCTTGCCGAACATGCGCCGATAGACCGTTGACGCGGTGAGCGCACGGTCGCCGAACTCCGGCCCGAGGTTGATGCGCCGTCCCTCGAGTTGATCGATGGTGCGCAGCGGCGAGTCCGCACGCACGACGACGAACAGCTCCTCGGTGTAGAGCGGCGCGATGACGGCGACCTGGCTCGGTCGATACGACTGCTTCGCGATCGCTGCGAGCGCGTCGTAGCGGACGATGGACAGGTGCGGCCCGGCGGCGCCGCCCGAGCCATCGGCTCTCACGCGAAGATCGACGGCTGCGTCCGCTGCGAGCGCCCGCGCGAGTTCGGCCGGCAACCGTGGGCGGGTTCCGTCTTCTGCATCGACATGGACATCGATGGCTGGCAAGAGCGGTCGGGCGGGGCTGGGCGGTGTCTGCAAGGCGGGTTCCTGTGGCAACGCGGCAGGCGTTGGCGCCGCACGAGCGATGGGGGCAGAGAGGTCGGCGGCGCGCCAGGTCGCCTCTGTCAACAGGGCCAACAGCGCCACCGCCATCAGCAGCGCGACGACTGCGATCGCCGCGATGCGCCCGGACCTGCGGCGCCGCGCAACCCCGCGTGTCGTGGGCTGCGACAGTGCCGGCGGCGGGGTGTTGGCCAAAGGCAGCGACGCATCCTGCGCAGGCTTCATCGGTGCTGCCACAAACGCCTCGGTGCGGCGCGGCACCACGCGCAGCCGCGGCGATGGCGCAGGCAACGATGGCGGCGTGACCTGCGGCGGCAACTCGGGTGCGGACTGCACCACAGGCGTCTCGTCGCCCAACCAGTGCGGCAGCACCAGCACCTCCACATCGTCGACCAGCAGCCTGTCGCCGAGCGGCTGCAGCAGCAATTCGGACTCGGTGCGCAGCGCGATCAGCAGGTGCGCCGGCAGGCGGCGGTTCACCATGTCGACGATCTCGTCGACGAACGGGTCGGGCGTCGAAGCGTCCCATGTGTGCAAGAACACGTCGAAGGCGTCGAGCACGAAGAGCAGGCGCGTGCCGTAGCGGTCCGCGAGATTCTTGACCCGATCGGCGAGCCGTCGTGGCACGCCGTCCGGCTCGACACCTGCCGCGCGCAGCGCCGCGTCGATCGCGTGGTTCAGGCCGGCGAGGGGCGCGTCATCCCATTGGTCGAACAGCACGACGAGCTCGGCGAGCCGTGCGCGTGCCGGGCTGCGGCGCTCTGGAAAAGGCATGATCGTGGCCGATTCGCGGCCGGCCTTGGCGATCGCGCCATCCGTGGCGCGGCGCCTCAGCAAGGGCATCAGGCCGCCTGCGATCAGGCTCGTCTTGCCCGCGCCTGTCGCGCCGCTCAGGAAGCTGAGCCGGCCACGCCGCAACGCGTCGGCCAGGCGCCTGGCCTCGACCGAGTCGGGGCTCCACGGGCTTGGCGAAATCGGGATGGATGCGCTGGAGACCAAGGCAAAACCTCCGGAGACTGACGGGCTTGGTCAGCTCCTACGCGCGCAACGCCCGAACGGATGCATCGCCGAGGCCACAGCCGGCCATTCAGTCGACGGGGATCGCAACCGGGGTCCCGAGGCTCAGGCGTAGGGCGTGCCTGCCAATGCCGCCTTGACGCCCACGGTTCCCTTGTCGACGAACGCGAGAAAGAGCGCCTTCGCGGCGTCGGCATCCGGCTTCTGTGCAAAGGCCCGGTGGGCCTGGATGAGTGCGACGGTCCAGGTCGCCAGCAGCAGGCTGGCCGCCAGATGGGCGGCGGGATCGTCAGGCGCTCGCGTCACGCAGGCGGACAGCGCCACCGCCACGACTTGCGCGATCTCGTCGCGTATCGCGCGGGCTCGGGCCTTCAGGGTGTCGCTGCCCTCTATGGTCGCGACGAAGCTCCGGCTCTCGGCGGAGAAGTTGATGTAGGGGCTGTGCTGCGCCACCAGCCGATGCGCGAGCAGCCGCAGCACCTCGATCGGCGCCACACGGGGGTCGCGCTCGCGCAAGGCCTCGCGCAAGACGTCGCGCACCTCTTCGTCGCGGTCGAAGAACATGTCTTCCTTGCGGCGGAAATGGTTGAACACCGTCATTCGCCCGACATCGGCGGCGGCGGCGATCTCGTCCACCGTCACCCGGTCGAAGCCGCGCTCCCAGAAGAGGCGGGTGGCGGCGTTGGAAATGCCTTGTCGTGTGGCGAGGCGCTTGCGGGAACGGCG
>Ga0307510_10001910_pt1 | contig 23431 bp, 26 predicted proteins | sample 12_EM_MG_FD_207224 | JGI IMG/M metagenome (GOLD analysis project Ga0307510, IMG submission 207224) | Populus trichocarpa ectomycorrhiza microbial communities from riparian zone in the Pacific Northwest, United States - 12_EM | ecosystem: Host-associated > Plants > Roots > Unclassified | place...
TAGGTGTTCGCACTAGAGGAACTGTTTGGAATGGTTAGCAGGTACTTAGGTAGTATGATAGTTACTTGTAGGCTGCGGACTCTATCGACGCGGGATATAAATATCGAAGTGCCTCACGAGCTTTACTGAAATCATCACGCTACGGAGAAGAGACCTTATCAATATAATAAGTTATTACAAGAAAAATCTTTATCACTATTTTACGCACCTTTATATTAAGCCTTCCTAGACACATCTCCGTCTACGATAAAGTACCCTGGTCTTGCCCATCTCAGTTGTTCTTAGAGATCTGGTACCACCTAACATCCTCATGGGTGTCGAGCCATGCCAAGATGCGCCGAGGCATCGCCTCTCTTTTTATTGTTGTTTTCCTTATTGGATCATTATGAAATCATCGGGGCTACCACCAAGCTCATCGGAAAATCCCCCCTCGCTCATACGTATGATCCGGCTGTTAAAAACCTCAAGCAAATAGTCTCGGGCCCACCCCAGCCGTGCAGAGTTCCCTTTTCCTTTCTTGCTCACTCAGTGTGAGAATTTTGTTATGAGATGGAGATAGAGAAAAGTGCAGCATGGTAGACGAAGAAGGACGAAGAATCTGTGGAGGAAATGAGTATATTCTTAGTGATCGGATGGGTTCTTTCTTCCTTTCTATCTACACCGGAACTGAGGGCTTATATAGACAATACATGAGGGCTTCCAATCTTCTCCTCTCTCGGAGAACCTTCCAGACTTTCGCAGACACAGGGGAGCTTCGGTCTCCCTTCCGCTAAGTACTCCGATTCATCCTTTGCATTAACCTTGGATGGCCTCTGGCCTTATATGCGCATCCATACCTGTTCGTTCCTCCTCTTAATTGAAAACAACTGACAAATGAGACTAATAATAACAGACTAACAAGATAGGGAAGGAACACAGGAAACCTCTCCGTATGTGGAGAAATTACCGGTGATTCTTTCAACACTCCCCTTCACCCGGGATTCTCTCCAGTCCCGCATGTGCCAGTGTTGCCTTTCCTGGCAAGTTCAGTTGCTGAGACTTGCCACTCATGTCATTTGATAACAGGGCTAATCCTAGGGCGACAGTGTGTTTGTTGAATTGGGGGCGAGCGAGAGCTTTTGTAAAAACATCAGCGGTCATCTTGTGTGTGGGACAGTAGAAGAGTTTGATGGTGTTGGATTCGACATGTTGTCGAATGAAGTGAAAATGGATATCTACATGCTCTGTCCATGCATGATATTCAGGGTTTCTGGTAAGTGCGATTGCCCCCTGATTGTCACACTGTGTCTGTTGAATCTCTCCCTTATGTTTTAATGCCCCAAGATCCTTCCGAAGTTCCTGAAGCCAAAGAGACTCCTTAACCCCTTGTGTTAGTGCCATGTACTCTGCTTCAGTTGAAGACAGAGCTACGCTTGCGTGTTTCTTGCTTGCCCAGGAGACAGCCGCTCCATTAACGAGAAACACATAACCGCCAATGGATTTTCTATCTTCCCCGTGCCCCAATCTGTGGCTGTGTATCCTCCACATAATCCACTCCCATAGGTAAGTTCAAGTGTTGGTGTGCCAGCCACGTAACGGAATATGCGTAGCAACGCTGTCCAGTGAGATGGGCCAGGATTGGAACTATGTTGACTGACAGTGGATATGGCATAGGCAATATCCGGCCTGGTGCCTATCATCGCATACATTAGCGATCCCACCGCTACTTGGTAACGCTGTTGATAACATATATCTGTTTGCTGTTCCAGTGGGGTTTTAACTAGTCGAACATGAGGGTCTGCTGGTGTGCTAACAGTCATACAGCTTGCCATTCCATGTCGTTCTAGAATGGTCTGGATATAGTTACCCTGAGAGAGGAGGAGGATATTGGTTTGCAGGTCTCGCTGGATCTCCATACCCAGAAAGTTGGTAAGAGGCCCAAGGTGAGTCATCTCAAACTCCTCCCGCAAGAGACTTTGAATCCAGGTAATATCTTCCATTCTTGGAGAGGTAATAACTATGTCATCAACATATAGGAGTAAGATAAGTTTGAAAATCTGATGGATATAAACGCTATGATCGTATTCGCTCTGATGGAAGCCGTGGTCGACAAAGAATTTATTAATTTTCCCATACCACGCCCTTGGGGACTGCTTAAGTCGGTAAATTGATTTTATCAAACGGCAAACTACTCGACCACCATTCTCATCTTTGCTGACATCTGTATGGAGGCCTTTGGGAATGTCCATAAAAACTGTTTCCGCTAATTCACTATGCAGGAAAGCTGTCTTTACATCCATCCCTTCGAGTTCCCAGTTATTCTCACTAACCAAGGCCAGTAGCGTGCGAAGAGAGCTGAACTTTGCTACCAGAGCATATGTTTCGTTGTAGTCCAGGCCTTCCTTCTGTCCGTAACCTTTGGCTAACAGTCATGCCTTGTAGCGTCCATCCTCTTTACGTTTAAAGAGCCATCTGCCACCAATTGGTTCTCTATTTGCCGGGAGTGGAGCAAGTACCCAGGTTCCATTCTGTACAAGTGAGTCAACCTCGGACTCCCCAGCATCATACCCATGGTCCCGCTCATCGCCAGCCAGTGCCTGTTCTAGTGTTTGAGGCTCTTCCACATGCGCAATCATTGCGTACCCCACATTTGTACTAGTAGTCAGTTCAGGATTTCGTTGGCGTTGTGACCGTCTTGATTGCAGGTCGCTAGCTTTTTCTTGATTAGCAGTGAGCACTTCTGGCGGTGGTCTAACAACTATAGTGTCACTACCAAACTATTCCTGGTTTTGGTCGGCGCCTGTGATTTCAACTGCGGAGATTTCTTCCGTATGTTCTCGTCCCCTTTCTTCCCCTCGTGTTTGTTCGTATTCTGGTAGAACTACTTCAATCTCATTCCCCATTTCTATTTCCAGGCGATTACTCGTTCGTGTATTGCTTTCATCAATAATAACATCTCGGGAACTCTGGATTCGCTTCATTACTGGGTTGTATAGACGGTAAACGCGACTTCCTGCCTCCTCATCATATCCAAGAAGTATATACTTCACTGACTTGGAGTCTAGCTTTCCTCGCTTTTCCTTTGATATATGGGTATAGGTAACAGAGCCAAAGATTCTTAGGTATCCAATAGTAGGTTCCTTTGCGGTCCAATGCTGAAGTGGAGATCGGTCCTGATGCGATCATGAAGGTAGCCGGTTATGAATATGGGCAGCAGTGGTGACCGCAAACCCCCAAAATTGTTTGTCTAATCCTGCCTCGTGAAGCATACAGCGCGCTGATTCCATCAACCTCCTGTTGGCCCTTTTGGCCAGTCCATTGTGGCTTGGTGTGTATGGCGGGCTAATACTAGGGCTAATACCATTGATTCGCAAAGAAGATCGGAAAGCCAGTCCAACATATTCCCCCCGACCATCAGTCCGGAATGTTTTAATTTTACGCCTGGCCTCCTTCTCTGCTCGTGCCTTGTATGCCTGGAAGGCCCCGAGCGCCTCACTCTTCGCTTTGAGAAGGGTTACAGCAATGCGTCCACTCATCTCATCAATGAAGGTAATAAAATACCTTCCTCTGCTAAGTGTGCTAACCTGCATAGGTCCACAGATATCAGAGTCAACGACTGCAAGTAGCTCACTTGGCTTTTCTCTTGATCCCGTCATTGATTCCTTGTGTTGACGGCCGCTAGCACATGTTTCACAGATTTTGCTTTCACTCCCAGCCTGCTTTTTGCTATCAATATTGAAATCACTAACTCGGGGCTTCAAGTATTGAATTGCTACTTGGTCCAGAGTTCTGTGCCCAAGTCTTTTTGTGCCAAACCTCAATCGTTTCTTGTACGGATTTATTTGTTGAAAGTCCCAGGTATGATATTGCATTCGGTATTTCAGCTTGTAAGTAATACAAATTTCCTTTCCGGATGCTAATGGAAGTATTCCTTCCCTTTGTTATTGTACATCTTGTAGATTCAAAGGTAACTGCATAGCCAGCATCGATTATTCAACCAACAGATATCAGGTTACCTCCCACTCGAGGCACATGAGAGACATCAGACAACAGGAGTTGTCCTACCGAGATATCGCCTCTTCCAATCGCTTCGATCCTAGATCCATCGGCAATCTTGATCCCCTGTGGGGCAATTGCTTGGTAGGTGCCTGTAATAAAGCTCCCTTGGTTGGAACATAGATGCTGACTGGCTCCAGAATCAATTATCCAGTGGAACAGAGGCTTCGTTGTATTTCCGGTTTCATAGACGGTAGGGGCAAGACCGCTCTGTTCTCCCCTAGCTGCTTGGTTTGAGTCTTTCCCTTCGTCAGCTTTTTTCTGGTAACAATCCCGCTTCCACTGCCCCTCCTTTTGGCAATAGAAGCATTTGCCCTTTGCTCTAGGCCTTGCGGCAAACTTTCCAAAGCCTATAGGTCCATCGGATGGTCTGAAGCTATGCACGTTTACTGTTTGCATCCCGCCTCTTCCTGAACCATAACGGCCTCTTCCTCATCCTCGGATTGGAGTCCTGATGGTGAAAGCAGCTGTCGGTGCATTGGGCGGTCCACCATGGTGCCCTGAATTTGGTACCTGCCTGCGTGCAGATTCCTGTAGCAATCAACTGGCAAAGATATCGAATGTCACTTCTTCGGCCTGTGACTCGAGAGCCATTATGATCGGCTCATAGGATTCCGGAAGACTGAGACTTAAGAGTGTCACAAGTTCGTTGTCCTCCATTCCTTTGCCCTTCGAAGAAAGACTTTCGATCTGGTTGGCTAACTCTCTAAATTTATTTACATGTGCTGCCATGTCGTCACCTTCTACCATTCGCAGTCCCCAAAGTCGCTGCCTGAGTACCATGCGTCCGTTGGCTCCTATTCCCTGATGGACTACCTTTAAGGCATACCTGCCTCCTTTGCTGTACCACAGCCCTGAATATGTGTTATTTGTGAGTCTTTAACATTCAGGGTGAGAATAGTAAATGCAGCATTATCTGGTGCCACATCCTTAGTATCGCTCTTGTCCAGCGCTTTCTCAATTGCAGTGTGTAATCCCTTTTCCGTCAGGATGCGCATGATTCGGAACTTCCACGCTTGGTAGTTACTCTTACTAGCAGCCATGGAACCATCCAGCTTTTCTATGGATTGGGTGAGGGAGGTGGTGGCGGCTGCTGCAGGAGCGGTTGGCTGAGTAGTGGAAACTGCTGAGGACATCGTGCAGGATGTATTTGGAATAGAGAGAGGATACTTGGCAAGAATGGGTGGAATGAAGTTATTTAAAGTGCGCTAACCGGGCTCATAACCTTTTGTTATGAGATGGAGATAGAGAAAAGTAGAGCGTGGTAAATGAAGAAGGATGAAGAATCTATGGAGGAAACAAGTATATTCTTTTTGACCGGATGCATTCTTTCTTCCTTTCTATCTACACCGGAACTGAGGGCTTATATAGACAATACATGAGGGCTTCCAATCTTCTCCTCTCCCGGAGAACCTTCCAGACTTTCCCAGACACAGGGGAGTTTCGGTCTCCCTTCCGCTAAGTACCCCGATTCATCCTTTGCATTAACCTCGGATGGCCTCTGGCCTTATATGCGCATCCATACCTGTTCGTTGCTCCTCTTGATTGAAAACAACTGACAAATGAGACTAATAATAACAGACTACCAAGATAGGGAAGGAACACAGGAAACCTCTCCGTATGCGGAGAAATTGCCGGTGATTCTTTCAACAGAAATGGTATGTGGGGTAGAAGTAAAGTGGGGTGTTGGGGATTATATATATAGTAAAGTGAATGACTCGACATGGTAATGGATAGAGAGAGAGGGCCAACCCGGTTGGATTCTATAGAAGCTTCTGTTGATACTATTAGTTACTGGTTATGATTTTAGGCGTGTTAGAAGGAACCTGTACCGAAAGAGTTTTAGTAAGATTTTCAAGCTGTGTAGTAATTCTCTCTTGCCCTTTCAGAAGATCACGAAAGAGAATATTTTGCCCTCGTGTTCCCTCCAAGAGCTCCTTCATTAAATTTATTAACTGCTGAGATTGGTCTTGTGCAGTTGCTGTATGAGAGGCAGTTATTGATGTGAAAATATCAGCAAGATCCTGGGCTGAGAGCTCTGGGTGAGAAGGACGCATGGGAAAGCATTGTGGTTTGGAAGGTGAGTCTGCATGGCTGGTATTGCTAGTTGTATATATTGCTGGCTCTTGTGAGGACCCACGGCGTATTGACTCTATCGAAGAAACATTTTCAAGTTGGTTAATTGATGAAATAGGATGAGAATTGATAAGTGAGGCAGCTTGCTGAACTGATCGTGTGCCTTCTGTACAGGAGCCAGAAATGTTTGAAACTGTAGGATTTTCACCACCACCATTAGGATCGCTTATGCGCTGAATTCTCCGCTTTGATCTCTAGGTATTTGGTACTCAAGAGCCTGGATTAATTGGTTGATAGTTGTTCTCTTGATTGGTAATATCATTGAGAATAGTGGTAGCATCTTGTCTTTGTACCATTCCCATCATTGCTATCTTTCTTGCTGCTTGTCCTTCTGTCTCCTCAACTACCACTTCTGCCTTCCGCTTTCTTACAATATCCGCCTTCTCATTCACCCATTTAGCCATATCAGATTCAAGAAATTCGCATGCTGATGCCAGCAGGTCCATCTAGTACATAAGTTAAAACATCATTAATTTTTAAACCCATATTTTGTTTTGCATAATCAAGGAATTTATGTAAAATAAATCTAAAGAGGCATTACCAATTGAAGATAAACTACAGACCGAGGCCTCAGTCAGGTCAAATTTCTTTCTCACTATTCTTCTTCTCTTTCCCTGAACTCCACTCGAGTTTGTCGCAGATTCCACAATAGCACGAAGTCCTCCTTCTTTATGAAACTCTATCAGGTGGGTTACTCGGTCTCGTAACCACTGAACCCCTCGTTCCTTCCAGTTGCCTTCTCCTTTCAATCCATTAAGTACCTTTGTCCATGCAGGTACTACTTCAAAGTGGCTATTTCTGTAGGGGTTGTACTTGGCAACCGCATATAAAATCTCTGAACACTCTGTAAAAGATGTTTTCTCAAGCCCAATTTAGCTATCTGGAACAGCTATACGTACAGGAGCTTCAGAAATAAATACTTCTTTTTCATGCTCTTCGCCTATTTCCTCTACTCCCATGTTATTTGTGCTTTGACTCGGGCTTCCTCTCTGGGAGCTTTCCAGATATGCACTCGGGCTGTTTAAGCAACTAATTGTGGTAAATATTTTGTAAAACAAATGCTGTCCCAGCAGAATAATAGAAAGAAGATGATGAGGTTCGTGGTTGTTCAGCTTCGGCAATGCTAGATCTATAATTGAACTATTACATACTTCTGGTTGTATCGAACATCAATAATTTCCTGGTTTCCTGGATTTTCACTCATGACCTCATGCTTACCGCTTCCTCCTTCCTATTTCATCCTCTCTCAACGCCAAGAGCTCTAACTTCTAACTTCTAACTTTGAATCACAGCGGGGCGCCGTCACTCTATTGCGAACATGAGGGATCATGCAGATTTCCTAATCTGTGGTAGTTTCCACCTAAATACCCGACCCGTTTTGGAAGTGCGCCCGACTTTTGGTTGCCTCCGGGGGCCATATTTACTCATAATCCACTATAGTATTTGCGTATGGGGGGCTATCTCCGTGATCAGAGGCAAAAGCCCCTAAGAAGGATTAGAGCTTTCCTCACACAGTCAACCTCAGTGTGCTCGCTTGATCCTGCTGACTGGTATTCGCAATTCGGTTAACTTGTCAAACTATAGTGGGCTGAGCCAGGGATTGACGGAGATAGCCTCGCATACAGAGACATTGGATTACTCGGGTATGGAGGTAAATGATGAGACGGACAGGGGGTCTGATGTCAAAGCTTTTTACCCTTCCTGGCATTATTCCTGCCAAATTAAATCATTTTTTACCTCTATTGTACAAAGTGCCCGGAGATGTTTCGATATACCATCAGGGATAATACAAACTGCCTCAATACTACGAATTCTTATATTACTCATGTGTCGAACAACTATTCTGCTGCCGACGATCGGTCTCAACTCCTTTCCTGGTTATCACCCCTGGATCCGGGCTTACGCCATTGGGACATCCAAGAGCGCCGTGTGGAGGGTGTTGGAGAATGGCTAATACAAACTAAGGAATTCGGAAGATGGTGCGGATTGAGTGGGGAAGGTGACGCTGATAATGCTGTTCTGTTTTGCAATGGAGATCCGGGGGTGGGCAAGACATTCATCAAGTAAGCATGATTATTCTTTGTCCGGACAAAGAGTTCAATGCTAACAGACCGTGGTCGTAGTTCGCTCGTGGTGGACAGACTGTGCGATCAGGCCACAGGACAAAGCACCGCCGTTACTTGTTTTTACTTCGACTTTGCGGTGCAAAAGGAGCAGTCTGCGGCTAACATGCTAGGTTCCTTGCTGAAGCAGATCGTCAGCGGAATGGAGAAGATTCCAGAGGAGATATGGCGCGCCTTCCGAGAGCAGAAAAAAACCATCGGCGGACGCAGCCTTCAACTCGCGGACGGCATGATGCTACAGCTTGTTACGTCCTCACAAAACACATTTATTTGTATTGACGCCCTTGATGAATGCGCCGGAGCGCAACGGGGCAGGCTCCTTGATTCGCTGTGCGAAATTCTTGCGAAGTCACCAGGCACCCGAATATTCGTGACCGGGAGGCCTTATATTCAGGCGGAGATCGAGAGGCGACTTTTCGGACGAGTGATAAGTGTATCCGTAGGCCCCACCGGAAACGATATCATCACATTCCTTCGTGCTCGGCTGAGAGATGATGAAACACCAGATGCCATGGATGAGAGCTTAGAGAAAGACATTCTGGAGAAGATTGGTGAGAATATATCCCAAATGTGCGTAACAGCTGTGATGCCGGGGATCCCGGCCTACACTATCGGCTAATGAATAAATATAGGTTTCTACTCGTTTCCTTAAACATACACACAATCCTAGAAGAATCGACAATACATCGGAGACGAGAACAACTTAGCAAAATCACGGATGGGTTGGAGTTGGGGGACGCTTATTGTAAGACAATTGAACGGATAAAGGCGCAGGGTGCGGGCAAATCACGGCTCGGAATTGCGGCTTTGATGTGGATCAGCCATGCGGAACGGCCCTTGACGGCGGATGAGCTCTGCTACGCCCTAGCTGTCGAGCCAGGCTCCAAGGGTTTCAATACCGGCAACGTCCCTTCTATATCGACAGTTGTGAGCTGTTGTCAAGGTCTTATTCGTTTGGATAAAGAGGCGTCAGTTGTGCGACTGATCCACTTTACCCTCAAAGAATATCTCTCCACCCATCATGATATTTTCAGCAATCCTCATGCGGTAATGGCGGAAATCTGCCTCACCTATCTGAGTTCGAACAAGGTCAAGGCCCTTTCACCCTACTCCTCTTCCAACTCCCGAGAAACGACCTTTCTAGAATATTGCTCTCAACACTGGGGAGTCCATGCGAAGAAGGACCTTTCGCACCACACCAAGTCACTTGCACTGAAGCTCTTTCAGGAAAAAGGTGGCCCGGGCCACCAATCGACCAAATTTCTTGTGAGTAGAGCGCTGGGTTTCGACAGTTGGCATTTTAGTGCCTATCTTCCCTTCGATGGACTACACTGCGCATCGTTCTTTGGAATTGTTGAGGTTGTGGCCGCTCTGATACACATGGGACATAGCGACCTCAACAGAGGAGATTTTTTGGGATATACTCCGCTTTCATGGGCTGCTTGTAATGGACATGAGGAGGTGGTGAAAATATTGCTTGGACAGGAGGCGATCGATCCCGACAAGCCAGGTAATGGCCGCCGAACGCCACTCTGGCGCGCCGCCTGCGGTGGACATGAGAAAGTGGTAAAATTGCTGCTCATGCACAAAGATGTCAACCCTAACAAGCCAGACATGCGCGGCAGAACACCGCTCTCGTATGCCTCTTGGGAGGGACATGAGGGACTGGTCAAAGTACTCCTCCAACGGGACGATGTTCACCCTGACAAGCCAGACAATCACCGCAGCCCACCGCTCTCCCGTGCTGCTGAGTGTGGACATGAAGATGTGGTAAAAATACTTCTCGGGAGTGCAGAGGTCAATCCCGAGAATCTAGATAATGACGGCGAAACACCGCTCGCTTGTGCTGCCTTCGGTGGATGTGAGGGAGCGGTAAGGATACTACTCGAGGAAGGGGTTGACCCTGACAAGCCAAATTATGCCGGCCAAACACCGCTCTCCATTGCCGCTCAGGGCGGATTTGAAGGAGTGGTAAAAATACTGCTCGGGCGGAATGAGGTCAACCCCAACAAGGCTGATAATGAGGGCCAAACTATTGTTATGAGCTGTGGAATGGGTATGAGAGACTAAACAGTGACGAGAAAATGTTTGAATGAAGTCAAGATGGTGGAACTTGGTCAATACTGGGGAATCGTATCTTGCTTGCTTGCGGTTCTAGTCACGACCTCCCCTCATCCGATTCTCCGAGGCGCAAGAATCAGCTGCTAATCACCCCAGTTTATCCCTCTAGCACATCGGATTCACTCTGGATTGGGGCGCTTGGAATGAATGAAAATCTTCCTTCCACCCTCGGTAATGAACCCATTCTCTGTTGAGCCCGAGGGAGGAATACTAGATACTGGTATCTAAAGATGGACTCTACACGGCTGGCTCAGGTGTTCTGTATTGTATAATACTCGTTTCGGTAGACACTGCGATGCGGATACCGGTACTACAACAGGCTAGAGGGGAGGATGTGAGAAGCATAGGGCAAATCTCTCCCGGAACCGCTCCAGAAACACGCTACCCCCACATGGGACGACTGCATCACCGACGGGATGGGTGCAAGATAGACGTCGTTGTCAGGAAATACTTCTAGCTAGCCGGGGGCAAACACTCTATCTTTGCTGGGGTACCGGTATCACCTCCTAATGCGCAATTGTCTCATACCCGAATCACTCGGAACTATCTCCCTACCAAATTCACCAATCCTGTCTATTCCTAGGGCTATACGCACAAATCTTCAAGAGCAACGGTGGTCCAATGGAGGGCAAAAGGGTTCCGGTTCCAAAACCGGGCCCAGATGATGTTTCGATCAACATCAAATATAGCGGAAGTGAGTTGCGCGATCTAATCGGGTTTAATATTTGGTTCCTGTTAATTTAGATCTTGGTTTGCCATACCGATCTTCGCGGAAAAACCCCCTGCTAGATCCCGGAAATGGGAGATTATTTACAAGGAGTAGGCATGGAAGGGTGACTGGCCTTTGCGCACTAGAATAAAAACCTGATGGTGGTCATGAAGGTATGATCTTTTGATCGAAATAAAAACGTGTGCCAGTGCGTTTTCTGACTGTCTTCAAGGTGACGGTGTTGTCGCTGTGGGCGAACTGGTTGTGATCAATGTAGGCGACCGCGCGGGCATCAAGTGGCGCAACGGAAGCTGCGGCCACTGCGAATTCTGTAGTTTATCCACATCCGGCTTCTATACAGCCCTACTAACGTGAAGCAGGTATTGCCGAAGATAAACCCTTGTACAAAAATGCTCTATTCTCCTGGTACCCTTTGGCTGGCGGTTTGCAGCAATACGCGATTGGCAAGGCCGCACATGTCGCTAGAATTCCCATAGGAGTGCCGTTGGATGCGATCGCTCCGATTCTCTGTGCGGGGATCACTGTTTGTACCCCATAACTCCTATTATCCCGCCTAACTGACTCTATTAGGCTTACAAAGCCCCAATAGAACCCGATGCCCGTGCCGGCCAAACCACAGCTGCCGTCGGTGCCGGCAGTGGCCTCGGCTCCCTTGCTGTACTTACCCTAGGATCTTTTCGCTTCCAGCACCGGGGCTGTAACACGGAAACCCATTGCTTTAGCATATTGCACCAATTAGCCACGTATAGGTAAAAGACGGAAGTGTTTCTCAACACCCTCGGTGTTGAGGAATTCCTGGACTCCACGAAAGGTGGTGTTGTGACAAAGGCCAAGTCCGTAACCGGGAGCCTGGGTACCCACGCTGACCCCCCCCCCCCCCCGCTGTGAGCGAGAAACCTTTCCAACAAGCCGCTGAGGTAAATCTCCCCTACAACCACTCCCCCTTAAAAGGAAAGAGTTAGATAATTGGCAGCTGGGGTGAATAATAGTACTGCAAGTCTCACGGAACGGTAGCCTGCATAGGTCTTCCCCCGAAAGCCTACCTTTCGACTGAAGCATTCTCGACAATCATCCGAATGGTTACCATCAAGGGGCCCTACGTCGGCAACTGCCTCGACATTCAAGAAGCAATTGAGTTGTTCGCCCGCGGGCTCATTCGAGCCCCGTTCAAAGTCGGGAAGCTCTCTGAGCTCACTCAGTCTTTCAACTCGTGGAGGAAGGAAAAATCGCTGGACGTTATGTTCTTGATACAAGCGTAAGTTGAGTCGTATATCCCGGGTCGGTTTTCTAATCTAACATTACGCCATGCATGTAGAAATAAATGACTGAAAAAAAAAACAAGGCTTCTCCTGAGCAAGTAGAGCATTTGTGCCAGTGAAATCATCCAGGGTTCTGGGCGGTGTCTGGGTTGAGGGTGGTGTTGATGGTAGCTGTTGTCTTTGTTATTTTATTTGTCTGATTTAAGAGTGTTGCAAAATGTACTATAAAGTTAAATTATAACTTCAGCTCTCGGACACCGTCCATCGTTGGTCGATCATTGTACTACGGTAGTGCTTCTCGGCGTGCAGCGAACCACTGAGACGCTGAAGGAAAAGGGCGTTTTGATTTTATACTTTCCTCTCGATACTCTAACGGGCTGTGATATAAATATATCTACTTGCGGTGGGGAATCCGGGGTCTGAGCTTTATTTTGTCAGTGCTAGGGCTTACCGGGTGAAGGTGATTCTGCGCAGAGTATCATAGCTCCAAATTTCTGGTAACCTAAGCTTCAAAAATTTACATGGGCATCAATAGCGTAGGGGAAAGGTGCTGTTTTGAAAAAGATAATACTGCTTTCTGGTGTTCGGGCACACAACCCCAGTCTACATGCAAACGCCCAAGCCTTTTCAATATGTTTCTCCCGTGCTTGTTGCCATCACGTTATTTTAAGCCTAAACTTCGCATGACCAATATATCTACCCGACGCACTAGTATTAATTTCCCTTAGTGAGGCACTATGTTCACTAAACTTCGTCCGCGGCGGAGGCCGATCTTCAAGGTACTCGTATAATACCTGAGCTGAGTTGACAGCTAGCTCTTGCATCGCTTTCTACAATACGAGTGTGAGGGGTGCTCAGGCTTTATATATTTTGTCTATCCTAGCATCTATCTAAGCAAGCCTTATGTTTACTAGTAAAACAATTGATCGGGAGAAGAGAAGGAGAAAAAGGGATTGCTGGAAAAAAATGAAGGAGCAAGAAATTCGGTAAGAGGACCTACAATCGGGAAGGGATAATAGTGGATAATATGATGGAAATCTTAAGCTATACCGACAGATTTTAACAACCCCCCGTTCTCCGCTAACACTAAACTCTGGATTATAAAGGAAGCTCACAAATCTTAACTCGGCTATATGAGGAAATCTGTATAGAGATTGGGATGGGTATATGAACGTATGTGCATTCCCATTGCATATAATTTCATTGGACTGAAGGGAAGTATTATATCTGGGCTGAGTTATTGTGAAGGCAGATTTACTTCAGGAGACGGCAGCTACCGAGGGCAGCGCTTCGAAATGCGGAAAGAGGTTGGGCGGGAAGGGGAGGAGGGCGGCGATGGCCGCAGAGGGCGTGTTTGTGGAGTGGGTGTGGTCCTTGTGGAGGTGGCATGTGGGCTATTATAACGGTAGTCCGAGGGGGTAAAGGGGGCGGTGACCTCTCGAACAGGGGCGGAGCAGAGGGTGGTGGATGCTAGAGGCTGGAGCAGTGCTACCACTCCATTATGGCCTTTCCGAATAGCCCAACTGAGCGGTGTTCGTCCCTGGTTATCGGGCTTGCTGGAGCTGACGTCGTCCCGTTCGAGTAGTATTTTAACCACTCCCTCGTGCCCATTCCGAGCAGCATGACAGAGTGGTGTTTGCCCAAAGCGATCCAGCTTTTCGAGGTTGACGTCGTCCCGTCCGAGTAGGATTTTCACTACTCCCTCGTGTCCATTCTCAGCAGCAGAGCAGAGTGGTGTTTGGTCAAAGAGGCCCCCCTTTTCGGGGTTGACGTCGTCCCGTCCGAGTAGTATTTTCACCACTCCCTCGTGCCCACTCCAAGCAGCCCACAAGAGAGGTGTATTACCATCGCAATCGCTTTGGTTGATATCACAACCTTCAACATCTATCAAACCAGCCACAATCTCCTCGATCCCAAACATTGATGCGCAGTGCAAACCACTGAATAAGGAAAGTTCCCCGAGATTAACATCATAATGATACCGCGTTCGTTCCTCTAAGAGGATTTTAGCGGATATATGGCTATTGTAGTTGTCAAATAACTTTAGCGCAAGCTGTTTCGCGCAGTCTGAAATGTCCCGTTTTGCGTGGGTTCCCCAATACAGGGAAGAATATTCGAGAAATGGTGTGCTTTGGAGGTCGGAGAGAGCCTTGACCTTCTGCGAATTCAGATAACTTAAGCAAGTTTCTGCAATTGTCGAGTGAGCGGTACCAAAGAGCTGGGGATGAGCCCGGAGGTATTCTTGAAGGGTAAAGTGAATTAATCGGACAATGGAAATCTCCTTGTCTATGACAACAAGTCCTTGGCAACATGCTAACAAGGTCCCTATTGAAAGAATATTGTCGCTGTTGAGATCCGGCGACCCTATCTCGATTGCTAGAGTGTGAAGTAGTTCATCACGCTTCAAGGGCCGTTCCGCATGGGAAATCCACATCAAAGCGGCCATTCCAAGCCTCGCTTTCTCCCCACCCTGTCCCTTTATCCGATCCAGTGTGACACCATAAGCATCCCCCAGCCCCAAGCCATCGGTCATCGAGTTGAGCTTTTGTCGCCTGCGATGGATGGTGGGTTCTTGTAGGATCGCATCGATATTTAGCGAGACTAGCAAGAATCTAGACATGTATTCGTCAGTGGACAACTTGAGGTAGCTTCCGGAGTGTCGTTACTTCTACATACATCTCCGAAATATCCTCGGGAATCCTCCTCAGAATGTCCGCCTCCAGCGTACTGTCCATCGCGTCAGGGTTCGTGTCCTCCTTCAGCCTAGTCCGAATGTATCCAATAATATCACTTTTCCTGGAAGTGATGGCCATACTCTCTGCTCGTCCAGGAAGGCGTTTCCTGATTTCCGCTTGGATATGTGGCCTCCCCGTCATGAATATTCGAGTACCCGGAGACTTTTGGAGGATTTGATCGAGTGAATCAAGCACCTTGACTCGATGTTCTGGCGCACATTCATCCATAGCGTCGATGCATATGAATGTAAGCCTTTCGGAAGAGGTGGTTTGCAGCATCTTCGCAATATCCGAAAGTTTTGGTCCCCGTCCACCAATGACCTTTTTCTGGTCTTCATAGGCTTGCGATATGCCCCCCGGTATCTCTCCCAGCCCCCCTACAACCTGTTTAAGCAGGGCCCCCAGCATCTTTGTCGACGAGTGCTCTTTTTGAGCAGCGAAGTCAAAATAAAAACATGCCACGGCGACATTTTTCCCTCTAGCCTCATCGCACAACCTGTCTATCACCAATGAACTAACATCGCAACCTGTCAGCACTTTCATTTCTCTATTCCCCGAGCTTCGTCCTTTTTACCTAATGTAAGTCTTGCCGACTCCCGGATCACCGTAGCAAAACAAAGCAGCATTATCAGATTCACCTCCCCCGATACCGCCATACCAACCTCTAAATTCTTCGGTCTGTAGGAGCCATTCCCCTACGTTTTCAACTCGACCGTCCCGAATGTCCTGGTGCCGTAGATTGGGCTCCAGCGGCGACAACCAGGTCAGGATTTGTAACCGCTCATCAGTAATAGTAAAGTTATTCGTGACGGTGGTGTTCAAAAAAGAGTTGATATTATTACTGAATGACTGCGACATTCTCCGCTTTTGGCACTTGAGATATTGTAAATGATGGGCGATGAAGTTAGACGAGTACTAGGGTTCCTGGAGCGGAAAAAGAGCGGGGCCTGTTGTGAAATCTCATGGATACCTAACAATCGTCCTCCCTAAATTCATTTGCACCAATAATACCTGACCCTGCTTACCTCAGCGTTAGCTGGAAATGTGACCTCACTTAAATGCTATCCCGAGGTACTAAAACGTAGAAACCCGGGATACCGTATATACTTTTCGAAAGCGAGAGGTACAAGTACGAGCAAACAATTGTCACTATCAAGAAATCCCGCCTAGAAACAGAAACCGATCAATTCAAGTCCACTGAGCTAATTTGAAAACCTCTCACCCAAAGCCAACCCAGAAAACCGAAAAGAAGAGAAAAGGCTTGAACTGAAAAGAAAGTCCAACCTTGCTCAGTTGTCCGACTATCTAGGTGCAAGAAATCCTTCTCTTGTCGCCCGCTGTCCCAAATTTTCCTTCCTCAGTTTCCGGTCCTAATGGTTTTTCTGTTGTTCTGTGTTGTCGTGGGAAGAAAGCGCAAGAGATGTGAAAGATCGTAGCCCTACATAGACTCACCCCCCCTGTCCGCCAAGACTAAGAATTAGCCACCCCTGCAGTAAACGTGACACCTCCCCCCCCCACCGTTCAACACAAGCCCAGCGTACCCCCCATCCCAAGCAAAGCCATGTCATGAACTACTATATGCTGTCTACCTTATTCGCAGACTAGCCGAAAACCGCAAACTAAGTAAAGCCAAATTTTATCCGTAATAGTACGGTGCTGTACCTCGGGTGGGGGCGAAAGAATCAGAAAACTATTTCGGCCCATTCCATACAAATCTCTATAGAAACATGGATTATGTTTTCCGATCTCTTCGTCCTGCTCGAGTACAGCGCCAACCTTGCACCGGGATGAAAGAACGTCCCGGTGCGGCTACGGTGGACCTAGGTATCCTGGTTGATGCACAAGTGTATGAAGCCTTCAAGTGAATTGGTCGAAACTTCCATATCGCTCAACCTGGCCTCATAGCATGCCCTTGGTGATCTCGGCGCAGGTCTAAAAGGACCCCCGTAGCCTTACAGGAGATTCCCTGAAGATGGGGAGAATGATCTTTAGTATCCTTCGTGGCCGCCAAGTACTGCATAGCGCAGTGCATTGCCGCGGTAGGCTCCTAAGTTTACCCAAAACTACCCTATGTTCCTAACTCCTAGGGAGCAAGTTCGCCAAAACCCAACACTGTTGGACGGCTAACCCAAGTATGATAATATGATATTTTCTAAGAGTCGTTGAATATGCCCGTGGCCTATCTCCTATCAAAACCTAGATAGCTCAGGGCCTAACACCACCACTAAACTAACTAACCGCGACATCACATTAAATCTCTGCTAAACAACTCTGAAATAGGCCACAACATAGGCCTACCCCCCGAAATAAGGAGGACTGCTTTAATTTGTGTAGTAGTGTAGTATGCTATATATCATAATTATTGGGTGAACAAAAAGTTAATTCCGCTTCAACATACTCACAAACACTGCTACTCCGCAGTACTGCTTTCTTTGCCCTGGTATCATAGCCTAGTTATCACCGCTTTTTCCTAGCTTGTTTTATAATGGCGTCACAGACCATCACTCGCCTAGCTTACTTTTTGCGCCCTGGATTTACATAGCGTATGATACCATAATCGAACTATCGTGAGTTCCCCGAGACCCCGCAGGAGACCTCTTTCAGTACCACCCACCCAAAGTACATGTTGACTCTGTCTTTGCTCTTTTCGTTTGTCCTTTCTCCCTCCACCCATCCTGCCGGCCTTCTAGATGGCCTGGTCTTTGGAAAGAGTGATCGGGGGCAGAATAACGAAAGGAGTATGATATAATAAATCTTGGCCAGGTTCTTTAGATCGCTACACTTGCCTCTCCATCCTACGGCACGTAGAAGACTCCCAAGGTCCCTCTCGAGGCCCTAGGTTTGGGCGTTTGCTTGAATAGATGTTGGCCAACCCCAGTATTATTTCTTCTTTTTCGTGGTTTTTGAATGTAAATTCTCGTTTTCCCTTTGCTTTCGTTGTGCTTATGTTTCTGGGATTGCTCTACTTTTGGCGGGTGGTGGGAGTCTCATCCCAGCAATCAGGGGCGGAAGTGCAATGTTGGTTTGTGAGCATAGGGTAGCGACCTTATCACATGATCTATATAATCCGTGGAGTTTTTTTTGGAAGACGCTATAATCGGCCCTGACGAAAAGAAGTAGAGCTTGATGTAGTGTTTGCCACGAGCGGAGAAGCTCGAGCCTCAAGAACCGACTAATTCCTCGATCCGAGCCGGCTCGAGCCAGCATAAACTTGGACTCGAGCTTTTGGGATATTTGATCCTCTGAAAAGTTTTATCTCAAATCTGGAAACGGGTAGGGCGGAAGGGAACGGGACTGAAAGGGGACAGGCGAAGTGAGGGGCTAGTGAAAGCGGGGGCGGACAGGTATCGCAATATGAATCCCAGCTGAGGCCCCGAAAGAAGAAACGGTATGAACTTAATATTTGAAGGGGTTTCCTTATAGGAATCCATTTCCACACATGATTGGAGCCTGAATGTCAGCGGGTAGTTTAGTATTGTAGGGTCCAAAGCAAATGTTTTCTCTAACTCTATGGCTTGCACGATTATTGATTCAAAAGACAGGTATTTCCAAGAAATGAATTGTGCCAACCCGTGTCAGATTATTCCCAACCGAGCTTCGGACCTCTTGAGATCATGGATTTCAATACTAATGAAATCTCGATCTATGAGAATCCTTCCGACTTCCAGCTTTTCTGCCTTTGAGCAGGTGATATCTTGTATCGATTAACAAATTCAGGCTCGAGCCAACTCGAGCCTTCCCCCACGGGCCTATATATTCCAGGCTCGAGCCCTGTGGTAAAGCTCGAGCGGCTCGAGTCTCTTTGCTCATCAGCCGAGCCGGATCGAGCCCATGGTCCGGCTCGACTCGAGTCGGCTCGTGATATACACTAGCTTGATGGCATAATAATCCCAGTAGCTGAGTGTTGTATTAGTAGCAGAGGGGAGCACAGCAACGGGAAGCGCATATGGTATGGAGGAACACTGAAGTGTTGACAAGTGTCCGTTCTAGGGCATGGCCGGATGTATAGGATTATAGATGAGGAGTTTTCACTACTTAGATATACCGGTAATGGCAACCATAGAGAATAGAAAAAACGACATCCCTCTCCCATCACACCTACACGACCGTGCAACCAGCTCCATCAGAGCTCCCAACAACAGCTATTGTGCCACTTTCAGGGATGCAACCTTGGTGCCGTATCCAGGAAACCAAGTTAAGTGCGGACAGGCCGCAGGATATATGTTAACATACGCAGCGTACGGCTTGTAATGTGTGATTATTTTGAAAAGGGGACTCTAGAATATTTTAGTGCTCTGAGGATGAGAGTTAATTTCACAGCTGGAAGGCTCCTTGCAGCATTAATTTTCCTCGGTGAGAAAGACTAAAAAGGGTGGACAGTTTCTCAACCTCACCTCCAAACTCGCGTCTGGCCGGGGCGGCGTGGGAGAATGGTATTTATTGAGCCATGGTCACAGTTCGAATTAATAATCACTATACACGAGTTAACAGCTGGGTTTTCCCCACTTCCTACGAATGTGGGAAATACCTACACTTCATATCTTTTCTCTATCATAGTATATATTTAAACAAACCTCATATCTGCACTTTAATCGGGGGGCAAAGAAAAAGAGTGAATTTTTGGAAAGAAAGTACAGTCAGGAAAAGAATAGGACATGTGCTAACTGGATTTACAACAGGAAAATAATAAAGGTAAATATGATGGAAATCCCAAGCCATACCGGGTTATCTCAATGTCCCCGGCCCTCTGCCAGCACTGAACTCTGGGTTGTAAACGGAAACACGCAAATCCAAACTCGGTTACATGAGGGAATCAATATAGAGGTTGGGGTGTGTATATGATACATGTGGGTATTCTCGTTGCAGATGGTTTCCTTGGACCAAAGGGAAGTATCATATTTGAGCAAGGTCTCTCTGGCGGCAGGCTTGCCCCCGGAGGATGCAATTACCTCGGGGTGGCGTCTTGAAGTGCAGGAGGAGGTTATATGGGAGTGGGAGGAGGGGGGCTGTGGCGGTAGCAGACGGGTTTATGGAGTAGTTGTAGTCCTTGTGGGGATTTCATATAAGCTATTGAATCGGTAGTCGAAGATTTTAAACAACTACTGGACGTTTGGGCGCAGCGGATCCAATCCTTACTTACCCGAACAACACGAAGCTTTTATTGATACAAACAATAGTGATAGACGAAAGATATCAGAGAACGGGAAAAGAACAAAGGGGCCGTGTGCAATAACCAATGACTTTAACAAGACGAGACATGACGATAGAACTGTGAGTGAAATGGGATGATAGAGGGATAACAAACAAACAAAGGGAAGGACAGGCAGCCTTATATCCTCGTCGACAGAAAACCTTCTTCCCCAGCACACTTCCTGCGCGTGCCAGATTCCTCTCCCACTTTCCGTCCGTGGGTCATCCTTCTTTTTCGCTTTGCCGGTGCAATTCCGAGGTAGAAGTGCTATGGCCGAGGGCGGAGTTATGCCACCTGCGTGGGTCGAGTTCATCGACGAGGGTGAGGTAGATGTTCGGCTGTTGCTCATGATTGTGTTTCATTGTAGGTTTATCAGGTCCAGCATAAGCATCCCCCAGCCCTAGGCCATCGGTCATAGCGTTGAGCATTTGGCGCCTGCTATGGATTGTGGTTTCTTGTAGGATAGCATCGATATTCAGCGAGACGAGCAAGAATCCAGACATGTATTCGTCTGTGGGTAACTTGAGGTATCTTCCGGAATGTCGTTGCTTCTACATACATTTCCGAAATATCCTCGGGAATTTTCCTCAGAATCTCTGCCTCCAGACTATAATACTGTCCATTGCTTCAGGGTCCGAGCCCTCCTTCAGCCTTGTAAGGAGATATCCGATAACATCTACTTTCCTGGGAGACAGAGGAACTGTTGGACTGTGGATTGCGGAAGGAAAATCTGTCCTGTACCTAGTTAGTCGGACAACCTGTAAGGTTGTGCTTTCTTGCCGTGGGAATTTTCTCTCTTTTGTGCGGCTCTCTGGATTGGTTTTGCGAAGTAGTTTAGTGATCTTGAATTGATCGTGACTTGTGTGGTTTTCCTTTCTAGTTGAGATTTCTTGAAAGTGACAGTTTGCCCGTACTTCTCCCGTTCTGCAGAGTAGATACTGTTGCCCGGTTATTATTATTTTTAGTACCAAGTGCTTCTGTTTCCAACATTTAAACTCTATTCACATAACGTACCATACACTCAGTGCTCCCAACAGGTCAAAGTAGGCCACTCTGGCAAATCGCCTAGGCTGATATAGGCTCGACTTGGTCGGCCTGAAAAAGCCCATCAGACCTGATAGGCGCCTATAGCCCCCCTAATTAGCATTGAGAATGCATCACTTTCAGGGTGTCTTGATTTCTCTCCTCCTTCAAATCCTTCAAATCCTTCATCTTTTATTTTTTCCTTCTTCGTCTATTCCCTAATCAATTGCACAATGAGAGATGGGAAACAAACTCGACAAAGCCATGACAAATCTTCTTTAGGGCCCCAGCACAGTCCTATCTTACCATCATTGCCTCTGATTCTGCTTCTTGAGCAGGAATTATACTAAATCCCAAGCCATCTAACCGAAATTGTTTTTGCATCTTTAATGTTAGTTTGTGATTGGAAAACGTTTACAGTAAATCTCCTTTGTATTGATACCTCATATGGTGTCGCCACCTTACTGCGCACTGTTGACCCCAGCTCTTTTTCTACAATTAATTTAATTAATTAATCTACTATCTCTAGTACCTTTTAGTATTATTTGCTACTAAAGCCAAATTGTTCTTGTATTTGTAATGTTATTTGGTAATTGGGAAACATTTATAGTGAATCTTTCCCTTTGACACTGAATGATCGCTCGCTAAGAGCGGGGCGGCCTATAGCTGGGCCGGCTTTACTCCAGCACCGCCTACCTGGCCCATTGGGAATAGTGGGTCTGTGTTCACAGACGCTATCGCCTTTCCGACTGCGAGCAAGAAACCTTTCGAACAAGCCGTTGAGGTAAATCTACCCTGGAACTACTCCGTCTTAAAAAACGAGTTAGATAATTGACACCTAGGATGGGTAATAGTACTGCAGGTCTCGCAGAACGGCAGTCTGCATAGGTCTCCCCGCGAAAGCCTGTATTTCGGCCGAAGTATTCACCACAATCATCTGAATGATTACCATCAAGGGGTTTTACGTCGGAAACTGCCTCGACACCCAGGAAGCAATCGATCTTCTTCTGCCGCGGCCTCACCAAAGCTTCCTTCAAAGTTGGGAAGCTCTCTGAGCTCACTCGAGTCTTCCGACTCATCGAGGAAGGCAAAATTGCTGGACGCTCTGTTCTTGATACAAGCGTAAGTTCAGTCATATATCCCGGGTTCCAATTTAACATTACTCCGTGGATGTAGAAATAAATGACCGAAAAAAATAAGGCTTCTCCTGCACAAGTATCGTGTTGCGCCAGTGAAATCCTCTAGGGTTGTGGGTGCTGTCTGGTTTGAGGGAGGGCGGTAACTTTTGTCTTTGTTCTTTTATTGGTTTGATTTAGGTGTTGTGAAATGTACTGTACCATAATTTATAACTTCAGTTCTTGGACACTGTTCACCGCCAGTTGATCATTGTACTAGTGCCTCGTAGTGAGCAGCGAACCCCGATGCGCAGAAGGAAATAGCCTTTCTGATCTCACGCTTTCCATCTTAATACTCTAATGGACTGTGATATAAATATAGCTACGAGTAGTGGGGAATCCAAAGTCTAAGATTTATTTCGTTAGTCATATTAGGGCTTATCGAGTGAAGGTGATTTTGCATAGAGTGGCTCCAAATTTCAGGTAACTTGAGATTTAAATTTTTGCATGGGAATCGGTACCATAGAAAGGGGGTTCTTATCTGAAAGAGACTGTTATACTTTCGCGGGTTCGCACACAACCCCAATCTGGATACGAACAGCCAAGGTCTTTCAATATGTTTCTCCCCCGACTGTTGGGCATGTTGCCGTTACGCTACTTTAAGCCTAAATTAAACATGATCTACCGGCCGCACTAGTATTAATTTCCCTTACCGAGGTACTCGTACTATGGAGTATGTTCACTAAATTTTGTCCGCGGTGGAGGCCAATCGCTACTGTGCCGGAGTAGTTGATAGCTAGCTTTTGCGCCACTTTCTATAATACGAGTGTGGGGGGTGCTTGGGTTTTATGAGTGCAAATATTTTGTTTATCTTGGTACAAGTATCTACTCGGGCGGAGTACAGCCACTCGGCAGAAGTGTTCGTGATCTGACGCCTGTTTAATTGCAATTGCGCAATGCGGT
>Ga0307510_10001911_pt1 | contig 23422 bp, 15 predicted proteins | sample 12_EM_MG_FD_207224 | JGI IMG/M metagenome (GOLD analysis project Ga0307510, IMG submission 207224) | Populus trichocarpa ectomycorrhiza microbial communities from riparian zone in the Pacific Northwest, United States - 12_EM | ecosystem: Host-associated > Plants > Roots > Unclassified | place...
AATCAGCCCGTTCCCGGCGCAACCGTACAGGTTAAAGGCACAAAAGTTCTTGCTCAGTCAGGTGCCGATGGAACATTTACTATCAATCTTCCCAATGCCAGCGGTACATTAGTTATCACCGCGGTAGGTTTTCAGAATCTCGAAGTGCCGGCAACGGCAGGTACGCCCGTCGGCGAAGTCTCGCTGACGACGGCGCCCAACACCCTGAATGATGTGATCGTTACAGGGTATACGACCCAAAGGAAAAAGGATATCACAGGCTCCGTATCGGTGGTCAATGTCGCAGATATGAAGTCGGTTCCCTCCGGTAGCACAGAGTCGCTTTTACAAGGCCAGGCCTCCGGTGTCAACATCGCCAGCAGCGGCCAGCCGGGTGGCTATAGCAACGTACACATCCGCGGTATCACCTCCTTTGGTAATACAGACCCCCTGGTGATCATCGACGGTACCCCGGGTTATCTGCACGATATCAACCCCAATGATATCGCTTCTGTTCAGGTCCTGAAGGATGCCGGCTCTGCCTCCATTTACGGTGTCCGCGGTTCCAACGGCGTCATCATCGTTACGACAAAAAGAGGCCGCCCCGGTAAAGTCACCGTCAACTACGACGGTTTTGTCGGGACCCAGCGTCCGCTAAAAAAAGGGTGGGGTATTGCTAACCCTACACAGACAGCCCAGGCGCTCTGGCAGGGTTTCTTCAACGACAGCGCCCAGCCTTCCAACAAACAGTTCGGCAGCGGATCGACCCCGGTAGTCCCCGATTACCTGATCCCCACCGGCGTTCTGGCAGGAGCACCGGGTACGGATCCTTCTCTATATCATCTGTATACCAATCAGATTACCAAAGCCGCAAAAAATGGCAACGACTGGTATCATGATATCTTCAAACCAGTAACGGTTCAACAGCATAATATTTCTGCGAGCGGCGGTTCGGACAGGTCGCAATATTTCTATTCCTTTAGCTATACCGACCAGCCCGGAACGCTTATCTATACGACACTCAAACGCTATTCAGTTCGTATCAATTCGACCTATAGCTTTGCAGATAATCATGTCCGCGTCGGGGAGAACGCCTTCCTCGTTTATAAGTCCAACCCCGGTTATCTCAACCTGCCCGGTGTCAACAGCGCCAATGCCATCGGAGCTTCCTACCAGATACCCAGCATCGTTCCCGTACACGACATCATGGGCAATTATGCCGGTACACTCGGGGGCGGCCTGGGCAATTCACCCAACCCGGTCGCTATACAGGAAAGACAGAAATATAATACCAACAACGACTATAATATCTCAGGCAACGTTTTTGCCGAAGCGGATTTTCTAAAGCATTTTACAGCCCGGACCCAGGTAGGCGGAATGATCGACAATTTTAATTACAGCGCCTTCCTGTACACCGCTTATGAAAATGCAGAGAACAATACCAATGCCAACAGCTTCCAGCAAACCAGCGGTTGGAACACCAGCCTGACCTGGACCAGTACTCTGAAGTATAGCAATACATTTGCAGAAAAACACAACCTGACCCTCCTGGGAGGTACCGAGTATATTGCCAACAAAGGCAGCGCGATCCAGGCTTCAAGAGGAAGTTATTATATCACCGATTCTTCCAGTCTGACGGTCAACCCCAATACCTGGACACTCAACGCGGGCAACGCCAGCTCACAAACGAACCTCAACCCTTCGATCGTGCTGAATGGCAACTCACAGCTGACGCCTTACCAGAATTCGATCTTTTCCCTGTTTGGACGGCTTGACTATAATTTCGACGATCGTTATCTCATTAGCGCAACGGTCCGCAGAGACGGCTCCTCTGTATTCACCAGCGGACAGCGCTATGGTATTTTCCCTTCCGTATCCGGCGCATGGCGCATTTCCAGGGAGAAGTTTATGCAGAACGTCGATTGGCTCAACGACCTCAAGATCCGTGGCGGCTGGGGCAAGATGGGCTCGATCAGCAATATCAACCCGACCAATCCATATACCTTGTTTGGACAGGTGGCCAACCAGTCCACCTATGATATCAGTGGAAGCAGCACTTCCTCTACCGCGGGTATCGTCGCTACACAATTTGGCAACGCCGGCACCACCTGGGAGAGAGACGAGCTTACCAACATTGGCATCGATGCCACCTTCCTGCATAATAAATTCGATCTGTCGGTGGAATGGTATAACAAGCTGATCAGCGGCCTGATCAATCCGACTCCTGCCATCGGCATCTACGGTACCGCTACGGCACTTTCCGCAGGCCCTTCCCTTCCTTTTGTAAACTTTGGAAATATCACCAACCACGGTATCGACCTTAGTCTTACCTATCATGGGTCGGCAATCAACAACCAGCTGAAGTTCGATCTGACAGGTACCTTCACCTCCTATGTCAATCTGGTGAAAAGCCTTCCTCCCGGCGAACAATATATCTCGGTGTTCAACGGAAGCACCGAACAGGTAAGGCTACAGGCCGGACATCCGGTTGGATCGTTTTTCGGATACAAGGTCGTCGGCCTGTTCCAGAACTGGAAAGATGCACAAGCTTCCAACCAGACAGACGCTGCCCCCGGCCGGCTTAAATTCGCCGATGCCAATCACGATGGTAAGATCACACCCGATGATCGCACCTTCTTTGGCAATCCCAATCCGAAATTCGTCACAGGCCTGAACATTGCCGTCAGCTATAAGAACTTCGACTTCTTTACACTATTGTATGCATCGGTTGGTAACAAGGTGTACAATTCAGTAAAGAATACCACCGATTTCCCACAGGTGTTCAGCAATGCCATCAGCACCCGCATCGCTACACAGTCGGCCAGACTCATCAACGGCGCCGGCTCGCCAACCTACTGGCAGGACCCTACTGCCCATGTTGCCAATCCTGGAACGAATGTGCCGATCCTGGAATCGAATTCCAACACGACGAACACCCTCTTCAATTCCTATCCGATGGAGAGCGGCAGCTTTCTTCGCGCCAGAACGATGACACTGGGTTATACTTTTGATAACCCTGCCCTCCGTGCGCTTCATTTCGATCGCGTCCGGGTATATGTCCAGGCCCTGAATCTATTCACGATCACAGGCTATAGCGGACAGGATCCGGAAGTTCTTGGATCGAATATGTCCTTCGGTTTCGATGGTGGCGCCTATCCGAACAATCAAAAACAATACAACGTAGGTGTAAGCATAGCAATTCATTAAAGTATTGTAAAAACGAAAATCATATGAACTCAACGATCTTCAAGTATATAAAAATGCCGATTGGGCTTTTGCTGGCAGCATGTACAGTAATAATGGCCCTCTCGTGTAATCATAAGCTGAACATTCAGCCCCAGGGTTCCCTGCTCCAGACGAATCTCGAAAACCTGTCTGGCGTTAATGGCCTGCTCATAGGTGCTTATGCCATCCTTGACGGAGAGAACGTCCCCGGCGGAGGCAATGCCTATGGCAGCGCCGGGTCCAACTGGCAGTACGGCAGCGTCTGCGCAGATGATTCCTATAAAGGTTCTACACCCGGCGACCAGCCCGACCTGGTCCTGCTGGAATCCTGGAACCTGTCCCAGTCTGCGACAAGTTACCTGAATGAAAAATGGACGATCCTCTATCTTGGTATTCAAAGGGCAAATGATGTGATACGCATCATGCGCCAGGCCAAAGGCATCTCTCCGGCAGATACAGCCGCGATTACCGGCGAAGCCCGCTTCCTTCGCGGATATTACCATATGGATGGCCGCAGGATCTTCCACTTCTTCCCATATGCAGACGAAAACATCTCCTTTGCGAATGGAAATGGGAACCTCCCCAATAACGTAGATATCTGGCCGCAGATTACTGGCGATCTGCTTTATGCCGTCAACAACCTGCCCGCAACCCAATCCGAAGCCGGCAGGGTCAACAAATGGGCCGCGATGGCTTTTCTGGCCAAAGACTATATGATCCAGCGTAAATTCGACAGCGCCAAGTTTTACCTCGACCAGGTGATTGCCAATGGAGTGACTGCCTCTGGAGCCAAATATGCCCTCGTCAACTTCGAAAGCAATTTCAATGCACCGCAAAAGAACGGACCCGAGAGCGTATTCGCCTGTCAGAATTCGGTGAATGATGGCTCCGCATCTACCAACGACGGTGGCAACGGAAATATGGGTGATGTACTCAACTTCCCCTATGGTACCGGGCCGGTTGGCTGCTGCGGATTCAACAATCCCTCCTGGAACCTCGCCAACGCATATAAGACCGATCCCACGACGGGTCTTCCCCTGCTCGACGGCAGCTACAACAGCGGACCGGTAGTAGGTGACTCCACAAACATCTATACCGGCACCATCGACCCGCGGGTAGACCTCACCATGTCCCGCCCCGGTATTCCCTACCTCGACTGGGGTATCGGATCTGCCAGCTGGATTCGGGATCCAAGTACCAACGGTGTCTTCGATGCCAGAAAGAATGTATATGCAAAGTCCCAGCAGGGCAAATACTCTTCCACGGAAACCGTCTTCTGGGGTGCCACCCAGGTAACAGCGCTCAACACCAACCTGATGCGTTTTGCAGATGTTCTTCTGATGGATGCGGAATGCGAGGTGGAGATCGGTAGCCTCGATCAGGCACAGATCTATGTAAATATGATCCGTGCAAGAGCCGCCGACCCCTCAGGCTGGGTGTACAAGAACTCGACTTATGACGCTACTAGCGGCACCTACTCCACTGCCGGTGGCGCTGCGCCTGCCGATAAATACGTTATCAAACAATATCCTACCGGCGCATTCTCCACTGGCGGAAAGGACTATGCCCGCAACGCCGTCCATTTCGAAAGAAGGCTTGAACTGGCAATGGAAGGACATCGGTTCTTCGATCTTCAACGCTGGGACAACGGCACCGGCTCGATGGCTGCGACCCTCAACGCCTACGAAGCCATTGAAACAACCCGGCATTCTTTTTATTTTAATAATTCGGCCCATTTCACCCAGGGGACCAACGAATATTTTGCTATCCCCCAGGCACAGATCGATCTTCAGAATGCCTATGGCACAAAAGTGCTGGTGCAGAATAAAGGATATAATTAGTGAAACACTGTCCCTATTGGTTAATTTTTTGCCTCTTAGTGTTGGCCGCCTGCAAAGGCCGGCCAACACTTTTTGAGCGTATTCCTTCTTCTCATTCGGGGATCGATTTCGACAATCGCATCATCGAGAACGATTCGATAAACCCGCTTAATTCGATCAACCTTTACAATGGGGGAGGAGTAGGCATTGGTGACTTCAACCAGGACGGCAAACCCGATATCTATCTCACCGGTAATCTTGTCTCCAATAAGCTTTACCTCAACAAGGGCGATTTTCGTTTCCAGGACGTCACCACTATTGCAGGAGTCACCGGTGGCGGAGAATGGAGCCGCGGCGTAGCTGTCGTCGATATCAACAATGACGGCTGGCCCGACATTTATGTTTGTACAACCATCAGCAGCGACCCTGCACATCGCCGCAACCTGTTATACATCAACCAGGGTATCGACAAGGACAGTATTCCTCACTTTAAGGAAATGGCCGCAGAATATGGCCTGGCCGATACCACATATTCTACCATGGCCGCTTTCTTCGACTATGACAACGACGGAGACCTCGACGTTTTCATTGCCGTCAATACCATTCCAAAAGACGTCAATCCTGGACAGTTCAAACCAATAATAAAAGACGGTTCCTTTCCCAGCACCTGTCGGCTCTATCGTAATGACTGGAATGCAACACTCGGACATCCTGTCTTCACCGATGTCTCCCGCCAGGCGGGTATTCTTCAGGAAGGATATACCCATGGTGTTACAATAGCCGATCTCAATCTCGACGGCTGGGAGGATATCTATGTCACCAATGATTTTCTTTCTGAGAATATTCTGTACATCAACAATCACGACGGCACCTTTACAGACAGGTCCAAAGAGTATTTCAAACACACGGCCGCCAACGCCATGGGCCAGGATATTATCGATATCAACAACGACGGGCTGGCGGATATCATCGAGCTGGACATGAACCCGGAAGACAATTACCGGAAGAAGATGATGCTTGGCGCGAACAACTATCACATCTATCAGAACAGCGATCAGTACGGTTATCAATATCAGTATGTCCGCAATGTATTGCAACTGAACCGCGGCCCGCGAGTTGGTCCGCACGATTCTGTAGGAGCCCCTGTTTTTTCGGACATCGGTTTTTATGCGGGCATTGCCGAGACGGACTGGAGCTGGACACCTGCCGTTGCAGACTTTGACAACGATGGCTATCGGGATCTTATCATTACCAACGGCTATCCAAAAGATGTGACCGATCATGACTTTACCACCTTTCTTAATCAGTCCGCAGGCCTTGCTTCAAAAAATGATATCCTTAATCGAATACCCCAGGTCAAGCTTCATAAATATGCTTATCACAACGAGGACGGCCTGCGCTTTTCCGACGTCTCCGCGCAGTGGGGACTCATGACCACGGCCTTTTCCAATGGTACGGTCTATGCTGACCTCGATGGGGATGGCGACCTCGATCTTGTCATGAACAACATCAATGATGAGGCGATGGTCTTCCGCAACTTTTCCAGGGAAAGGGACACTGCTTCACACTATCTGCAAATTGAACTGCATGGCGACAGCCTTAATCGGGATGCGCTGGGAACCCGGCTCGAACTATATTATGATCATGGGAAACAACAGGTGCTGGAAATGACGCCCTATCGGGGTTATCTGTCGAGTATGCAAAACATTGCGCATTTCGGATTGGGTACGACGGCCGTTGTTGACTCTCTCGTCGTTCGTTGGCCAAATTCACCCTCCTTCCACAAAATGCAGATCCTGAAAGGTCTGCCAACCGATCAACTCCTCAAGCTTGACATCCGCAACGCAGTTGCGGCCCCTCTCGCCCCCTCACCCCTCCTCGCAACCCACACCCTTTTCCGCGACATCACCGACTCGGTCGGTATTCACTATAACCACGAAGAATACGACTTCATCGACTTCAATATCCAAAAACTACTTCCACACAAACTGTCTGAATATGGCCCTGCTTTAGCAGTAGGAGACATTGATGGCAATGGTCTGGACGATCTCGTATCCGGCGGCTCTGCTTATTACAGCGCACAGATCTTCCTGCAACAGCCCGATGGACGATTCGTACAGCGTGCCTTGCTGACAAGCGAGGCGGCAAAGACAAAAAAATGTGACGACCTGGGTCTCTTGCTTTTCGACGCGGATGGAGATGGAGACCCTGACCTCTATGTGACCAGCGGGGGATATGAGTCAGCTGCGGGGAGTCCTGGTTATTCCGATCGCTTATACATCAATGATGGAAAGGGAAATTTTACCTGGGATACGACAGCCCTGCCTCCCAACCTCGTCAGCAAGTTTTGTGTCCGCGCGGCTGACTTCGATCACGACGGAGACCTGGACTTATTTGTTTCCGGGCGTGTCGACCCCTGGCATTATCCGCAACCGGTGACTAGTTTTATTTACCGCAATGATTCGAAAGACGGTAAGATTCTGTTTACAGATGTCACTGCACAGGTGGCACCGTCCCTGGTTAGCGCAGGGATGATCTGTGACGGCTTGTGGACCGATTTTAATAATGATGGCTGGCCCGACCTGGTGCTGGCAGGGGAGTGGATGCCGGCAACGTTCTTACAGAATGATCACGGGCTGTTTAAAAATATTACGCCATCTACAGGACTGGCTGATCATTTGGGATGGTGGAATAGCATTACTGCGGGCGACTTTGACAATGACGGCGACATCGACTATGTCGTCGGCAATATGGGCGGGAATTCTTTTTTCCGGGCTAGCCCTGCTTATCCTGTCCGGGCCTATGGAAAGGACTTTGACAACAACGGCGTCTATGACATGATCACGTCTCTCTATCTGCCGGACAGCATGGGCACAAAAAAAGAGTTCCCGGCGGACGGACGCGACGACCTACTCCGGCAGATGAATTCCCTGCGTTTAAAATTCCCCGATTATCGGTCTTTTGCCACGGCTACTATGGATAAGATCCTGACTCCCGACCAACGCAAAGGAGCCCTGATCCTGGAGGCCAATGACTTCAAAAGCAGCCTGCTCCGCAATGATGGCAATGGACATTTTACGATGATCCCCTTGCCACCCGAGGCGCAGTGGTCGGTTATCAATGGGATGGCGACGGGCGATTTCGACGGCGACGGATCATTGGACCTGGTCATGAATGGCAACGACTATGGTACCGAAGTATCCGTCGGCAGATACGACGCACTGAATGGCTTATATCTTGCAGGGGATGGAAAGGGTGGGTTTAAGACCCGATCCATCCTTCAGAGCGGTTTGTATATACCCGGCAATGGAAAGGGATTGGTAAGACTCCGCGGCCATGGCGGCAGCTCCCTGCTGGCAGCAAGTCAGAATCGTGGGGCGTTGAAGCTCTTTGCTCTCCGGCATCCGCCCCGGACACTGGCATTAAAGCCGGGCGACGTCAGTCTTCGTATCCATTACCGCGATGGCCGTCTTCGTAAGGAAGAAGTATATTATGGGTCTTCATTTTTATCACAGTCGGCGCGTTTTATCGATTGGAGCGATGGGATAGAGGCTGTTGACGTGACGGATGACAGGGGACAGACCCGGAAGATCAGTTCGCCTTGAATGATCCGGCCACTTGCCCCGCCATCACTGATGCCCCATCACCCAACAGGCTCCGGCAACCGCCCTCAACACCCGTCAGTCACCCGCAACTACCAGCCATCCTCACCATCCACGTATACCCCCCCCAGCGCCCGCACCCCGTATCCTCGCGCCCCTATATCACCGCTCCCCCTCGCAATCCACCCCCCACATCCCCACAACCATCGAACCAATTCCCTAATCACCTGTTAATACCACAGTCTCCCTCTAATAATAAACACAATAAAAAAAGAACAGATATGTCACAAACTAAAACATCCTTGACCTACAAGCTTGGCGGAGAACTGGAGATCAATCGCCTCGGATATGGCGCAATGCAATTGACCGGCACTGGGGTATTCGGCGATCCGACCGACCGCCCAAACGCCATCAAGGTCTTACAACAAGCGGTAGCAACCGGCGTCAACTTCATCGACACGGCGGAAGCTTATGGCCCCAAAACCAACGAAACCCTCATCGCCGATGCCCTCTTTCCATATAAGAAAGACGTGGTCATAGCGACCAAGGGCGGCTTCAACCGTCCTGCTCCCGGCTCATGGATCCCCAATGGCGATCCGGCTTTTATAAAAGACAACATCGAAGGCAGTCTCCGCCGGCTGAAGGTAGATCGTATCGATCTCTGGCAATTGCATCGCATCGACTCCAATGTGCCGGTGGAAAAAACCCTGGCTCCCGTAGTTGAAGCAGTAAAAGCCGGTAAGATCCGTTATGTCGGTCTTTCCGAAGTGACCGTGGACCAGATCGAACAGGCCCAAAAGATCCTGCCCATCGTTTCGGTCCAGAATCTCTATAACCTCGGCAACCGCCAGTGGGAAGACGTGCTCGACTACACGGCAAAGCAGAACCTGGCCTTCATTCCCTGGTTTCCCCTTGCTTCCGGTCCCGAAACCCTTGCCGACAAGATCAAAAAGATAGCGGCCAATCACAAGGCAACTACGGCCCAGATAGCGCTGGCCTGGTTACTAAAGCGTTCGGCTAACATCCTGCTGATCCCCGGCACATCCTCTCTTGCACACCTGCAGGAGAATATGCAGGCCGCTTCAGTCGAGCTCACCGACGCCGAGTTCGCCGAACTTTCAAAATAACACTCATCCCCGGACAAATGGAGCCGATATCGGCTCCATTTGTTTTTTAAGTTTTTGGTGGTATCTTATGGTTCCAACATCCAAACCATTTTATCCTCAATAACTATGACCCCATCCAAGATCATATCCTTATTCTTACTGTCAGCCCTTCTTAGTACGTCCGCCTGCCACCAGCGAATAAATCCCGCCCAGATTGGCATGCTCAATTCCACCCTTATCAGGGCTAACAAAAATATCCATGATGAAAATGACAGGATCTACACCCAAATAACACAAAGTTTCTCTGACCCTGAAAAGACTACACTAGCCATGCACTGGGCGCCGACCGCAATACAGGTGATGACCTTGTCTCAGTCGGCTAAGAGCAGTATCGATAGCCTGGCGTTGAAGTGGGCTAGCATACACGAACTAACCTTCGTTGAGCAAAATAAACTATTCAATGTACTGGTCGCCTACAGACAGAATATACAGCACATATTTAATGCAGATAGTGTCGGGCTAAGTCCGGATCTCCTCAAAGCGGATACAGCCAGAATGAACCAATCCCTGCCCATACTTTATGGATACTCGGACTCTATTGCCAAAGAATATTCAAAGAATTGGATCGACAGCATTTTTGGCTCTTCCGACGAGGAAATGTTACTGGCGGCTTTGAATAAAGTAAAGAACGATGTCTCGTTTTCAGAGAACAAGCTGATTTCCTATTGCTACAAAAACATAAATCTTATAATCACAGACGGCAGCGCCACCGATCCGATCACCTGGCAAAGCGCTATCCATGTAAAGGCGGGTGACAGTATCGATATCAGTGCCGGTATAGGCGTTTTCTTCCGCCTGGCAAACTTGAGGATCAGCATCGATGGCCTCCCAACCCCCCTCAATGAGTCGGACCTGGCCGTCCGTACGATCAAAGTTGGCAACAAACCCGGGCAACATCTTGTACCGGTAAAAATGGAATATACAAAGCCTGATGGATCAACGAGCATGATATCAAAAATGTTGGTCTACTATGTACAGGACTAACCGGCGCCTTAGTGGGCAGCGCTTCTCAACCAATCACACTATTTGATTTTACCCTAATAATCCCTATTTTGTCTTGTGAATAACCCAGATGCGATCATAAAAGAACTGCACAAAGAGGCCTCACTTCTCTTACAGCAAGATCATGACGATGAAACCATCGTCACCACCCTGATGACCAAAGGCATCGAACGCCATTACGCAGAAATCGTCCTGGCGAATGTCAAAAATGACCAATCTGACACAAAAGAATTCTACAAACATTTATTCGGAGGCGCCTTCTTTTTCCTGGCTGGACTTGCCATGACCATAAAAGGATATTCAATGGTGTCTCCTGGCGGAATGTATATTGTATTTACCGGACTTATGGTCTACGGCATTGTCCAGGTAGTCAGAGCCTTTGTCTTATTTAAAAAATAGCCGCTTTCTTAAGACTCTTCCAATAAATGACAATCAGGATGAATGTTTAGCCAAAACCGGGTAATAACCCTATCAAAACAACCATAATTTTAATTTGGGCCAATACCCTTAATAAACATGATGCAAACGCACGACGATAATTCTTCCCGACGCAACTGGTTAAAAACAATTACAGGGGCTTCCGTAGGTGCCGGCATGCTTGCCACCACACCCTCATTTCTACATGCACAACCTACAAACAATCCCAAAGCCGATCCTTTGCTGGGTGCCCGCATTTACAATATTCTCGATTATGGCGCCAAAGGTGACGGTGTAACGCTCGATACAAAAGCGTTGCAGGCTGCTATTGATGCCTGCAATAGAGATCAGGGCGGCACTGTGCTCGTTCCCGCCGGAGTATTTGTCATCGGCACAGTCGAACTAAAAAGCAATGTAACCCTGCATATAGCTCCGCAAGGAAAATTATTAGGCAGTGCCGATGGTAAGCAATACTACGCAGCCGAAGCCATCCCGCTTACCGGCGACTCGACATTGAACGATGGCAATGTCGGTTTGCTATTTGCCGTAAAAGCCGAAAACATCCGCATTGAAGGTCCCGGGACTATTGACGGACAGGGCGCGCAGTTCCGCAGCCCCACAAAAGGTGCCCCGTCGCCGGCTGGCATCACCGGCAATCACAGACCCTATCATTTGCTTTTTTACCAGTGTCAAAACCTTACCGTTAACGATATTTTTCTAAAGGACTGTGCCTACCACTCTGTGCGCATTATACAAAGCAGTTATATAAAGCTCGATGGTATCCATATCCATGGCCGCGTGATCCATAATAACGATGGATTTCATTTCATCAGTTGTCAATATGTTCATGTTGTCAACTGTGATGTGCAATCGCAGGACGATGCTTGCGCACTATTTGGCAGTTGCAAGTTTATTACCATTACTAATTGCACGTTTAGCACGCGCTGGTCGGTTTTCCGCTTTGGTGTTGGAGACAACGGTGTCGCCGAGAATATAAGTATCTCCAATTGTATCATTTTCGAAGCTTACGGCTGCCCTATAAAGATGCGTTGCGAACGCCATTCCCGGATGGAAAATATTTCATTCTCCAATCTGGTGATGCATAAGGTAACAGGCCCGATTTCAATTGGCATGGGATCAGTAGAGAATCCGGGTACTGCCCGTAATATTTCCTTCAATGGTATCCGTGCCAACGTGGTTGTCCCTGTTCAACTTGCTGATTCCGAATTTACCAGCAACTATAACCCCGGCGAGATCAAATCCTGTATTGCTGTTAATGGCACAGAAGGTTTCTTACTCGAGAACATCAGCTTCAACGATGTCCACATCACCTTTGCCGGAGGCGGTACAGCAGAAGATGCAGCCGTGCGCGATGTACCCAAAAAAGCAGGCGAATATTATGCCGATGGAGTCTTCCCCGCCTATGGTTTATATGCCCGCTATACCAAGGGCCTTACTTTAAACAATGTAAGGTTTGAATTTGCCACCCCCGAACTAAGGCCAGCCATGGTTTTTGATCAGGTGACAGACGCGGCAATAAATGGCCTCAGCGTCCAGGGCAATAAAGATTCCGAATCGGTTCTGCGCATGATCGATGCTCAGGATGTTTTACTGACCGCAACACGCGTGCTTACCCCCGCAGGCGTTTTTATGCGTGTTGAAGGTGCCACCAGTAACAATATTAAAATTGATGGCGGCGACCTGTCAAAAGCCAGCAGCCCTCTATCCTTCGCCGCCGGCGCCAAAAAAACCGCCGTAAAATTGCGCGAGTAAAAAGCCGCAACCCCAGCGACCCATTGATTAACAGTCAGATACCCTCAATCCCACAAACTCGTACATGAAAATGTATAATTTTACATAAACTTGTACATGAAAATGTATAATTTTACACAAACTCGTACGTGTTTGTGTAAAATTATAGAGTATGCAGAGGAATGAATTAGCTAATTTATTTAGATGGAAAGAATCAAAAGACCGCAAGCCATTGATAATCAGGGGCGCCAGACAAACTGGCAAAACCTGGCTCATGAAAGAGCTTGGTCGGACGAGCTTTCAGAAGGTGGCATACATAAACTTTGAAAGCAGTTCCGCCCTAAAAAGCCTGTTTACAAACGATTTTGATATTCAAAGAATCCTCACCGCCATCCAGATCGAAACAAGAACAACAGTTGACCCAGAGAGCACCTTGATCATTCTGGATGAGATTCAGGAAGCACCTGGAGCCTTAACATCATTAAAATACTTTCAGGAGAATGCCCCCGAATATTATGTAATTGCTGCGGGTTCTTTGCTTGGAGTCGCATTAAGTCAGCATACCTCCTTTCCTGTAGGTAAAGTAGAATTCCTTGATCTGTATCCCTTATCATTTACCGAGTTCCTGGGGGCTGTGAATGAAAAGCCGTTGGTCGATTTGTTGATAAGCCAAGACTGGACACTGATTACCAATTTTAAAGCACGGTATATAGAGCGGTTGAAACAATATTATTACATCGGCGGTATGCCTGAAGCTGTTCTTTCTTTTTCACAACATCAGAACTTTGATGAAGTAAGAGAGATTCAGAAACGCATATTGATCGCATACGAGCAGGACTTTTCGAAACATGCCCCTGGCGATATTGTTCCCCGTATCAGAATGCTTTGGAATTCCATACCTGCGCAGCTTACGAAGGAGAACAGGAAATTTATTTACGGCATCATTCGTCAGGGAGCAAGAGCAAAGGACTATGAACTGGCAATGTCCTGGCTCATCGATTGCGGGCTAATACATAAAGTGAACAATGTAACAAAACCCGCTATTCCTTTAAAAGCATATGAAGACTTTGGAGCATTCAAATTATTCCTTGTTGACGTGGGATTATTGTCGGCTATGACAGACCTGGATATAAAATCCCTTCTTGATGGAAATGATTTGTTTGAAGAGTTTAAAGGAGCATTGACAGAACAATATGTTTTACAACAATTAATTCTTTCAAAGGAGAATAGTATTTACTACTGGTCTCCAGAAAACGCGCGTTCAGAGATAGATTTCCTGTTACAGATACAAGGGAAAGTAATCCCTTTAGAGGTTAAAGCAGCAGAGAACCTCAACGCCAAAAGCTTAAGACTTTATCATGAAAAATATCAACCGGAATTGTCAATAAGGACCTCTCTTTCTGATTACCGCAAACAAGAATGGATGATCAATCTACCCGTATACGCAATTGGTAGTATATCAAAAATAGTACAACTCAGGAAATTTTGAAAACTCTCCCTATCGGAATTCCGCCACTACATAATGTTGATTATAATAAACAATTTATCTAACCAACTAGTCAGCGATTTGATTGCTTTCAGTGAAGTTCTGTGTTAAAAAATATAATGACATTATTGTCTGCAGAACTGGTTGCAATGACCTCTTTTTTACCATCTCCGTCCATATCATAGATGGTCAGACCATCTGTCCCTTTACCGATAGGTAGTTGTGCGACGGATTGAACTCCATCACCCCCCATAAAATATAGGGATACAAAACTGCTGTTAATATTACCTACGGCGACGTCATTTATTCCGTCATTATTAAGATCTCCGATAGCCACTCTTGTTGGACCCAGGCCGGTTTCAAATGGAGATCCTTTTGCTTTTGAAAAATTCCCTTTGCCATCGCCGAATAGAATAGTTAATCCATCCCTGCCTGGTTTTCCACCCGAAATAGACGGAGAGTTGATAACAGCTAGATCAAGTGTACCATCATTATTTAGGTCGCCTATTGCAACACCAAACGGGATAATACCTGCATCAAGGAAGTTCCTGGTAAATTTCCCATTCCCATCGCCCAATAAAACTGTAATGGTATTAGCATCCAAATTCGTTGTCACGATATCAGCATTGCCATCTTTATTCAAGTCGGAGGTTCTTAGTCTTTGATATGGATGTTTCCCTGTAGAATAAAAAACAGGATTATAGAAGTTTCCCTTTCCATCGCCATTCAAAATTACAATGCTATCAACTGCCCAGCTATCTGTTGCGATATCGAGGTTTCCGTCGCTATTAAAATCGGCTGTAACAACGCCGTGCGTATGCGGCTTGACCTGAACAGCCACGGGAGAGCTTGATGCAGGTATAAATTGCCCGTTTCCATTGCCTAACAGGACGGTAAAAAATTTTCTTTCATGATTAGCCAAAGCAATATCTAAATTTCCGTCTTTGTTGATGTCGGCAATGTTTATATCATTGGGGAAATGACCTGCAAAAAACGGAGAACCGGTGGCCTGTTCAAATTTTCTGTTGCCCTCGTTAAGATAAATCGTGAGGGTGCTATCTTCGGTACCGACTATGGCGATATCAGGTTTGCCGTCCTTGTTAAAGTCGGCAACTTCCATGCTTGCCGCTCCTTTCCCAGCAGCAAGGATCACGTTTTCGCTTCCACCCTCTTTTTTTTGTGAAAACCCGCAGCCGGATAAGCAGATAAACGTGATGATAATGGAAATGCCTCGGTTCATTTTACCTGTAAAGTACAAAAAGCCGCATCAAAACTTGACACGGCTTTTATTCATTATAGATCTCTTTAAGACCGATGCTTCCCCAATTGGACAATTATCTAACCAGATATTAGCAGATTTACAGGCTTTTAGCTGTCGTACAGGTTAATAATGCTTTCTTAAATCTTTGAAAATGAACTTTAAAATGAAAAACCGGCTTAGGCAATTATTTTGTATCCTTTACCATGCACATTTACAATCTTAACAGATGGATCAGCGCTTAATCTCTTCCGGAGTTTGGATATCAAAACGTCCACATTGCGGGTGATCACAAAAACGCCGTCATCTTCCCAGATTTCTTTCATCAGCAGGTCCCTTCCAACTACCTGGTTCTGGTTCGATGCAAGTATGCTTAGTGCTTTCGCTTCTTTAACGGAAAGCTCAGTGGTTTCGCCGTTAAGGCTAAGAATTCCTTTTGATTCGAAAAATACAAAATTCCCCAACTTTTTGTAATCAGCAATGACCGGAACGGGTTCAGCTTTGCCTGGTAGAGATTCATCAACCTTTTCCTCTATAAGTTCCTGGGGTTCTGAAATTTTATTCCGTCTGCGAGCGAAATAAAGCCCTCCAAAAGCTACCGGGATAAATGCAAGCAAAAGCCAGCCGTAGTTGAATGATTTTCTTACGAGGAATGAAATTTCAATTACATAGCAGCCTTTTTTCTGTTCGCGTCCCCGGCAGGGTTTCAAATCGCCACTGGCTGTGTTTACTTCATAAGCAAAAATGGTTTGGTTTTGATAGCACTCATTTACACTGACCGTATAATCTCCCGGCCTGTCCGTTTTTGCCAGTTGCTGATGCACCAGATTCATTAACGTATCGGGCGTAAACTCAAAACTATTCTCAAAGGAAATCCGGAAGGTGTTTTCATTGACTGTTTCAATCGGCAATACCCGGGACGTCGAATCCTTGGAATGAAGCAAAACCTGGTGCCCGATATTACGAAGCACAATCTCCAGGTGCTTATCAGGATGCTCATTGATCGCATTTACAAATGCCATGGTAAACACTGCCAGGGTTACTGAGAGGATGGCAAATAAGAAGTAGTAGAAACGCTTCATACTGATAATCTTTAACTTACAAGACGAATGTAAACATATTTTAAACAGCATTTACACTGTTTTACAACCTTTTTACGCCATTTCTGATTGCGCTATCAGGATATCGGATAAGTTTGGCAACTATGAGAAAAATCAATTTTGTACTCCTTCTTTTGCAGTGCCTATCAGCAGCCACCGCCCAGCAGCCCTACTCCAAAGCCGTAAAGGAACAGATCGCACGGGTGGAAGCCAATCTATCGGGAGGAATGGTTATCGACGGTAAACTGTATACCCTTTCTGAAAGGATGAAGCATTACAACGTAGCGGGATTAAGTGTCGCTGTTATCGATAATTACCAGATTGTGTGGGCCAAAGGGTATGGTTATGCTGACAAAAAAGAAGACAGGAAAGTAACTACCAATACCCTATTTGAACCCGGATCGATCAGTAAGTCACTAAACGCCGTTGGTATCTTACAACTGGCGCAGCAGGGAAAGGTGGATCTCTATCAGGACATCAACCAATACCTGGTCAACTGGAAATTTCCTTATGATACCGTGTCCCTTGGCAAGAAAATTACAACCGCCCAGTTGCTCAGCCACACCGCAGGACTGGGGGTCCATGGTTTTCCCGGTTACCAACGAGATAGTGCAATTGCAGCGGTCACCGATATTTTAGACGGCCGGGCTCCTTCCAACACTGAAGCCGTACGTTCGGTAACAGAACCAGGTAAGGAATCCCGCTATTCCGGCGGAGGCATCCTAATAACACAACAAATGCTTACCGACCTTACAAAGCAACGATATGAGCAATATATATATGAGCATGTGCTGCGGCCATTGGGAATGACCAACAGTTCTTACAATCAACCCCCTGCAGTCAGCCAAAGAAAAAATCTTGCAACAGGATATAAAAGCAACGGCAATGAGGTTCCGGGAAAGTATTTTGTATATCCGGAAAAAGCAGCGGCCGGATTATGGACTACACCCACAGATATATGCAAATCGAAAAGTACTTCGATCATACGGCCAGTAACGAGGGATTCTCGGGTTTGTTCATTGGTGGATTGACCAATGGGAAGGGAGCTGCGATATTTGTAAATTCGGACAATGCGTCCATTGCGTTCGAACTGGTTAATACCATAGCATTGGTATACAATTGGGCTGGTTTCAAAAAACCTGAACAAATAACTACTGTACCAGTAAACGACACTATCACCTCGAAATACATCGGCGAATATATACTAGACGGATTTTTGTCAGAAATAAAAAAAGGAAAAGACGGGCTTTACTTGTGGACCGATGGCATCAACAGCAAAATGTATTTTACGTCGTCAACCGATTTTCGCAACATCGAATTAGGAGGTACAAAGACTTTTACTTTCGATAACGCCGGGACAGTAACCGGTTATTCGAATACGATTAATGGCCGGCTGCGTGCAACTGGACAAAAGATAACCACTCTAGATACACTGAAACCGAGACCCGGGCAATCGGGTGTTTTGGGTCGTCATTTGCTGGAGACTAAAAATTACGACAAAGCGATTGGCTTTTTATCGAAGGGTTTGGCCAGCGAACCTTCAGACTCGTCGCTGGTAAAAACTTAGCTCACTCGTTTCTCTTTAGGGGTGATTTCACCAGGGCGATTGAGCTATATCGACAGTATTTAAAATCGGGGGACAATGCGAATGAGTTAATCAAAAGTTTGAAAGATGATTTTGAATATTTCCGAAATGCGGGGTTTGATCATTCAGTGATAAAAAAGGCAAGCGAGACACTTTCTCTATAGGATCAATAAAAAATAAATCAGAAAATGTCTATGCAGATCTGATTTACCAACAGAATCTATATATTATTTAATTAACCTGCAAAAATTATGAAAAAAGTTATTTATGTACTGATCTTATCGCTGGTTGTGGTAAGCGGACTAGTATTTGCTAATCGCGAAATTAAAAATAAGACTTCTAAAGAGTCATCTCCAAAACCGCTTACTGATGCTGAAAGGAGGGCAGCAATAAAACAATGGGAGGCTACCCCAGAAGGTATAAAATACAAAAAATGGGAAGCGTCTCCCGAAGGAAAAAAAGTGTATGCCGGTGCTGCCAAAATAGGGAAGTACATTAGGGATTATACCAATATGGAGGCAGTTGTAACCTCTCTTTCTCTTCCGCCAGGCTCATTATTAGGTTTCGGAGTGATGGCCAGAATTAATGGTGACGATTATATTCTTAGGTTTGACAATGAGCTTCAGCAGCTACATAGTCTGAAGGTTAACGACAAAATAATTATAAAAAGCCATAGTGTATCGTACGCGCCCAAGTATGCATATCCAATAGTATCGGGCGAATATGTAGAACGCGATAGTAAAATAATTTATAAGCATGCCCCTCGCAAAGGTGGTTGCTAAGGATTAAATAAATTATAAAATACATTCACTATATAGGTTCCTGATGCTTGTTTTTCACACCTCCTGTGGACAAAACCAAACTGTGCGTTCCGCCAATGCGGGATAACCAACTGAGAAAGTTGTGTTCAATTAATCTTTTCCACGAATCGGTGGAGTATCCTATATAGAATAATACAAAAATAAAAAAGCCACCGTATTATTACCGGTGGCTTGCTCCCCCTGCTGGACTTGAACCAGCGACCCTCTGATTAACAGTCAGATGCTCTAACCAACTGAGCTAAGGAGGAAGATGCCCCAAAAGGGGTTGCAAAAATAGGGATTTTCAGGTTCAAAAAAGGCCAGAAGATAAAAATTTTTTTCCCGCACTACACAACGATAAAAACCGCGCCAACACACTCAAGCAGAGGCCAGATCAACGCAAAAAACCGCCCCAACGCGCCCAATCACAAGACAACAACGCCCCAACCCCGCGCCCCGCGCTAAAACCACTTCCTCAAAAACCCACCCCCATCTTCAATCCCAAGATAAATCCCATCCCCCCTCACCTCCACCGGATAAGTCTTCAACGTATACCCCTCCCCATTCACATCCCTCCCATTTTTCAAATTAAACTTAAGATTATGCACCGGACAGACAATATTACACCCGCCCGCAATATACCCATCCGTCATCGGCGCACCAGCATGAGGACAAGTATGCGCAAAACCAAACCATTCCTCACCGGAGCCCGAGCCCGAGCCGACGCCAGCACCACCAGCGCCCGCGCCGCCAGCTCGCGCCACACAAAGCTTCTTCCCTTCCACCTCTACCTCGCTTACACTTCCTGCTGTCCATTGGAGATCGGCGGCCGTCTCAGCGACCTTATGCCATTTGTATTTCTTAACGCCCATCAGAAAAGATATTCAGTTTTGTAAGGATAACGCACTTTATAGAGTTCTCTTACCTTTTCGAGAATTGTCCGCCTTAGATCGTCAATATTCCGGCGCTCAGTCGCGGAAACAAACACAGACTTGCCATTCGTCTCCCTGTCCCAACGCTCCTTCAACTCACTCATGATCTCCTTTTTTACCCCTTCTTCCAACCAGGGATCAAACGTCTGCGCTTCATAGCGATCGATCTTATTAAAGATAACCAGTATGGGTTTGTCAAAAACATTCAGCTCCTGTAAGGTCTTATTCACCACCCCCAGCTGCTCTTCATAACCAGGATGCGAGACATCGACCACATGCATCAGAATATCAGCCTCCCGCACCTCATCAAGCGTACTTTTAAAACTTTCTATCAGATTGTGAGGCAGCTTCCGTATAAACCCTACCGTATCGCTCAGCAAAAAAGGCGTATTTTCAAAAACAACCTTCCGGGTCGTAGTGTCCAGCGTGGCAAAAAGCTTGTTCTCAGCAAAAACCTCGCTCTTACTAAGCAACGTCATCAGCGTCGACTTGCCCACATTGGTATATCCTACCAGCGCCACCCGGATGAATTCACCCCGGTCTTTTCGCTGGGTAAAGGCCTGCTTGTCAATCTCTTGCAGCCGACGACGCAACAGCGCTATCTTGTCCTTTACGATCCGGCGATCGGTTTCTATTTCCGTTTCGCCCGGACCACGGGTACCAATACCACCCCCCAGTCGTTCAAGGTGTTTCCACATCCCCCGGAGCCTTGGTAAAAGATATTGATACTGAGCCAGCTCTACCTGAAGCTTGGCCTGGGCCGTTTTCGCCCGGCTGGCAAAAATGTCCAGGATCAGATCCGACCGGTCAATAACCTTTGTTTCCAGTATTTTTTCAATATTGGAGATCTGAGAACCCGATAGCTCATCGTCAAAGATGACGACCTGGATATCTTTTAAGGTAATAAAGGTCTTTATCTCCTCCAGCTTACCCTTTCCAACAAAGGTCTTGCTGTCCGGATGGAGCATTTTCTGCGTAAATCGTTTCATCGTGACGGCTCCGGCCGTTTCGGCCAGGAAAGCCAGCTCATCCAGGTATTCCTGTGCCTGTTCTTCCGTCTGGATCTTAGACACCAACCCGACTATTACCGCTCTTTCCGCCTGCTGTATACTGTTTTTCTTATCTATCAAACTATAGCGATTAAGGACGGCAAAGGTACTAATAGATTAGGGTGGAAGCCATAAAAAAAATCCGCCGGTCAAGCCAGCGGATTCTATCAGATCAGGGAAGAGTAAATATTTTATAAACCACTCAGTGTTATACCCATAGAGAACGGAAACACAGACGGACCTGCACTGGACTTGATCAGGCTGGTCGCAGAGATCTGCCCAAATACACCGATCACGCCTTTGCTGATCCGGGCCGTACCCGCCAGTCTGGGAGTATTGAAGAACTGCTTGGAGCTTTCCTTCTCGATATAGCTGCCAATGGTCTGATTGGCCGCGTTCTGCCGGTCTTTTGCCTTGGTATAGGCGCTTAACATAAGCCCAACCTTCACACCAAGCGCAAACTTCCACGAATTATCCATATGCTCCGGATCAAGGGCAAACCGTAATTCGACCGGCGCTTCCAGATAGGTGGTTACCAGTTTGTATTTTTTCCAGTGCTCACCCCCTTCCTCGGAAGGAAAACCCAGGGATCCGGCGCCTACCGCCGCTACCAGCACCGTTTGCTGATGAAAAAAGATATTGCTCGACCCGATGCCCAGACCCGCGCCAATACTCAGCCGGGGATCGGTTTTGAACGGGAAATCGAACATTACATAGAAGTTGGCACTCCGGTTGAATCCCTGAATATGGATACTATCCGGTGCTCCAGCCCAGTTATCATAACCCAGCTGGAACATGAAATGATCCGCAGAACGTTTCGTCAGATTGATCTTGCTCCAGTCCTTCTTTGGCTTACCCTCAACAGGCGCTGCGGCAGGAGCCGGGGCCAGAAGTGTTTTATTAACGACAGTGGTATCTTTTGAAGGAGGCGGCGGATTGTTCTTGGAACGCTTTTTTTGAGCGAAAGCAGCAGTAGTGGCTAAAAAAACCAAAGCGGTAATGAAATACTTCTTCATAATTCACAAATGTATTCTCCTTCGGGTTAATAAAAGGTTAAAGAAACCTCTATTTTAAACAGCCCGCAAGATATTACTTTTTGTCATTCCTTCTGGAAAAATGCTTGCCATTAACGACTCTGCCGGTATTCCATCTAAGGGGCATCCTGCCAGAAACTAACCCTTAAGGGTAAAAGGAGATAATATTTTGGCAATCCGGCGGAATGAACCGCCTCATAATCTTCCGTACTTGCCGGCATATAATAGCTGCTGTATGAAAAAACACTTTATTCTATTCTTCCCTGTACAATTCCTTTTCCTCCTCTTCCTCTATTACATTGCACCGGCACAGACCGTCCCCGTCAAAGGGACAATAAAAAACGAAAAAGGAGAAGCGTTACAGGGCGCGACCGTTTCCGTAAAAGGCAAATCAGTCAGCACCGTAACCGACCAGGATGGTAAATTCACCATCGCGGTTTCTCCCCAGGGTACACTGTCCATTTCTGACATTGGATATTCTACCACCGAAGAGAAAGTCAATGGCCGCACAGAGCTGCTTATTGTCCTCAACCAAAAAGCAGCCGAACTGAATGATGTCGTCGTCGTAGGTTATGGTACTCAAAAGAAAGCCGACCTGACTGGCGCCGTAGTCGCAGTGACAGGTTCGGAGATGAACAAGCGGATAGCAACCGATCCCACCCAGCTCTTGCAGGGCAAACTGCCCGGGCTTTCCCTGACACAGGGCTCCGGTGAGGCCGGCAACGAAGCACTCGTCTTAAGAGTAAGAGGCCTTGGTACCAATAGCTCTGCCGGAAGTAGCCCGCTGATCATCGTAGATGGCCTGCCCGGCAGTCTGTCTGCACTGGATCCACAGAACATCGAGTCCGTTACTCTCCTGAAAGACGCAGCCTCCGCAGCTATCTACGGTACACGTGCCGCCAATGGCGTGATCCTGGTGACGACCAAACAGGGGACCGGCGGAAGACTGCAGCTGAGCTATGACTACAATATCGGTATCACAAGACCCTCGGCCCTGCCCGACAATCTCATTTACAATTCAGCCGAATATATGACCCTCTGGGATACTGCGGCCACTCATTCCGGTTATCCCAACAAATTCACCCAGACACAGATCGATCTGTATAGCAATCCGGGCAGGGACAAACACCTGTATCCCGATTACAACTGGCTGAATGCCCTGATGCGCACCGTCGCAGTACAAACGCACCACCTGGGTATCACCGGAGGCCGCAA
>Ga0307510_10001912_pt1 | contig 23421 bp, 17 predicted proteins | sample 12_EM_MG_FD_207224 | JGI IMG/M metagenome (GOLD analysis project Ga0307510, IMG submission 207224) | Populus trichocarpa ectomycorrhiza microbial communities from riparian zone in the Pacific Northwest, United States - 12_EM | ecosystem: Host-associated > Plants > Roots > Unclassified | place...
GTTTTTTTCCTTCCAAAATTATCTTTGTTGGTTTTTTTTTTAATATTAAGTTGGTAGAGAATTTAGTTTTGTAATTTTTTTTGTTTTTTATTAACTGAAAAGTTAAATCGTGTGGCGAAAGCACTGTATTTTTCCTCACAAAACACTACAAATCATTTTGTTTAGTCTCTAAGTTTTTGATCACCAACACAACTTTTTTTTCCGTCATGAAATATTTGCTCCATCATACCTTTAATTTCTATTACTTATCTAGCATTGGTTCACAATTATAACACTATCAAGCACATTTGTTTTATAAGCCCGCGGTAGCGCGCGACATATCATCTCGTTTTATAATAAACCATGTCATTTTAAAATAATTTAACAATTTTAAATGATTCTAACAGAAGTCATAATTGAGAAATAATGATTTGGGAGTAAAATTAATCAAAAACTAGTTCGGGTGTAATTTTGATGTTTGACCAAACAAATAAAACTCTTGTTGTCAATAGGAAATGGATGTGGATTTGGAAGAAAAAATTTGAATCTGAAATTGAATCGCAGGTATTTGGAAACGTTTCTGAAAAGTGAAGGTTGATTATTTATTTATTTATTTATTTAACCACAGGTTACATCTTAAATTTATATCACACTGAAAGTGTAGACCTTTTCCTACAATCAACCTTGCCTCCCTCTATCTGAAGGAAATTATATCAACTACAGAATCTGTTCCAATTTTGAAGGATAGAGCAAGGAAAATCTCTGGACTCAATCAAGATAGCGTAGCTGACCAACTACCATGCATGTTTGATCTTCAATTGTGAAAGAAATGCATCGCATTTTTTATAGCCTTACTTTGCTGTAGTTGAAGAAGGCAGACACTCCTTTATAATCTCCTGAATCCTTCTCTTCATTATCTTGTCTTTGATAGTTGCACGCATGTCTCGGTAGAACAATTCCAATCTACGAAGCTTACTGTGATCTGCCGATTCTAACATGCTCTCCCATTCTTTTGCGATGTCAAAATTACCTGAATTCTGCAATGAGATTGGGATATCTTGGTAAGTAAAAGGTCTGCCAAAAACCAATCCATGAAGCATGCCACCATATTGTTCCATTATAGAAAGTTTTGACTGAAGGAGCTCTATCTCTTCCATTGCCAAAGACAACCTTTTGTCTGTTTCTGCAACTGCTTTGGAACCATTGCTCTCCTCACCAACAGTTTTCGGTTCTGGTTGCTTGAAATCCTCTGTTAGTGGAGGCCATAATACAAAACTGGGAGCAAAACAATTGATCGTCTTACCATTTCCAAGGACACCACTCGTACCCCTGCCCCATGACCAAAGCTTATATCCATCATTAGCAACAAGAACAGTATGGGCAGCCCCACAGGCAACTTGAATTGGATTGTGAAATATGGGCCCATCTACTCCATAGCCTGACATTAGTAGGGGAGAAGCAGCATCCCCTGCGTCTGTTCCAGTAAAACTAGCATCTGGGCACAGGCCAAGACCCTTTTCCATTCCCCATGACCAAACATCTCCCACAGACGAAACAACACTAGTGTGAAATAAACCACAGTCAACAGAGATCAGGTAGGCTTGTCCTGGCAATTCTTTTACAGGCTCAGGTTTTAGCACACTTTGGGTAGTTCCATGCCCAAGCTGCCCGTTATCCCCAAGGCCAAATGTCCAACACACACTTTCTAATGGGTCAACTGTTCTCCTTTTGCGAGTGAGTAAAGCTGTGTGATATGCTCCACATGCTACCTCATAAACATCCCAAGAAGAGTCCTTGTTAAACATTTCAACAATCTCAGGATGGACTCTGCTCTCTCTATCTCCCAGACCCAACTGGCCATGGTTATTATTACCCCACGAGTAGCATACTAGATCCTCACCTTTATATATTTCTCCAGCACTAACCAGGGCGACAACATGTTCACTTCCACATGCCACCTTCACAACAGAGTGGCCATGGAAATCACGAACAGGAATCGGAATGAAACTACTCTCAAAAGAGATGCTACTTCCAGTTTTGTTTCTTTGTTGCGGGCAATTGCCCCACATCCAAAGGGCACCATGATCATCAATTGCTAGAGACATCATTCCTCCAGCTTTGATAGAGCATATCTACAGTAGAGACAACATTAATAGAATTACAAACCAGACTTTTAAATGCAAAATATTGATACAAAGAATTCCATACCTTTAGTGGTCCTTCACTCTTTGTTTCTGAATGATCTATCAATGAACCTAGGGAGCCCAACTCAAGGAACTGGTCCATCAAGTGTGGCATTGAATAATTCTCTCCACTAACACCAAGTTGGCCATCCATACGACAGTCAAGGTTGCACAAAAAAAAGTGCATTAGCAAGCACAAAGTTAACAGGAGTGCATTTAACACTGAAGGACACTAGCTGTAAAGGATACAGATGTTGTAGCCCCAACACCAGACCGATCCATCATCTGCCATTACATGGACAACAAAGCATTAGAGTAGCCAAAACTTCTCTTTACGTCTAACACTTACAATTGTTTCAGTCAAAATGCAGCCTTAGCCTATAATAACCCCAAAAACTTCATCCAGCAGTTATATAATACTATAGCTAAATAACACTAATAAACAATATATATATATATATATATATAAGATGTGACTTTGGATAAGCAAAAGAAATCCAAACCTAGAGTGTAGTGCTTAAAAGTAACCTTGATAGACAAATTGCTTATAAGTACAAGTAAGCACTGTAGTTAACTAGCTTATATTGACTTTGTCATTTAACTACAGGTATGTGCTTTTTGGTAATCTCTTCACATGTAAGCAGCAGAGGAATATCACTCCATAATCCATATACCTTGGAATACGGAGGAAGTGAAGTGATCCTTAGGGACACGATTTAAAATTGGCAAGCTTCGATCAACCTGCCTCATTTCCTTGGGCACAGGTTGATAGGCACAAAAGCTACAAATGGGTTAGTCTGCTCAAACTAGAAACCATAGAATTAAACACCTGCCTCCTTTACTATTGCAAATCCCTACCTCAATCCAACCCGAATCCAAACTAAATGGTAAATCGTTTTCTTGCAACAGATCTTTAAGTTTATTATTCACATTATAGTACGGAAAGAACTATCATATACACCCAAGAAAGCTACTGAACTTCAAATCATCCAGCAATTTGCAATAAGACACAGAAGAAAAGGAAAAATCTTTCACAGAACCTCAAGCATCCCCAAAGTATTAGGAGCTTCACTTGGTTCCACAAGAACTGAAAAATGCACAAAGCCTATGGAAAATGTGAGAAACTAACAATCAAAAGCGAAACTATGGTATATGCCCTGCCCTAGTCTCATGGACATAATTTTGATATGTGATATATTAATGTCAAAAGAACCCTACGAAAAAAATCAAATGGCAAAAAGTTCTTAAACTACCATTTATGCTGTTTAAAATTCGGACAAAGTTTTCAACCATTTCTACATAATCAAATGTCTACTATAACAAAGCAGATTCTTCATAAGCAATCAATTTATAAAATTTACACATTTCAATTCTCATTCAAATATACAGCCAAACCCAATAAAACATCACACTATATTCTTATGTCTCAAAACAAAACAAGCCAGTACAAATCAAGAATCAAATCAATAAAAAGTTAATAAAGCCAACCTGCAAGAGCAAGACTATGATAAGCACCAGCAGCAACCCCCACAAAGTTGAGTCTTTTTTCTACACAAGTTTCGAACTTCACTTGTACAGGAAAAAGCTCATCCACTTCTGAACCAGTCCCAAGTCGCCCAAACATTCCTTTACCCCATGAATACACACGCCCATCTCCTACAATTAGACCAACCCACAATTAAAAATCACATTTTTCACTATCCCAAAATCAATGTAACAAATGAAGAAATGAATCTGCAATGTATACATACATATATTACCTGTGAGAATAAGGGAGTGAGCTTCACCAGTAGCCACGGAGACCACTTTACCAGAGAGTGCTGTATTGCCCTCCATTTTATAGTGTAAAATGATAATTGCCTGAGAGAGAAAGGGATTTGCGGGTGCTACTTGGGCTCTATTGCTACCTCCTGTCTATATGGATGATGATGGTAATAACTAAATTCCTTTTCTTTATTATAAATACGGTTTATCTTAAGATTTGGATTATTGAATATGATATTTTTCTAAAAACAATTTTTTTTCTATTTTTCAGTAGGAAATAAACATTATAAAATAAATAAATAAATAAAATTCTCTATTCAACCACTAAATAGTGTTAATTTATAAGTAAATATTTTAACTTTCAATATATTTTCCTTAACATTGCTAAATCATAATATTCACTTTACATACTTATAAGCATCGTATTTTTTTAATTATTTAAAACCTATGAAATATTTTTTAATACATCCTAATAATGAAAAATAACTTATTTTTCTGGAAAATGATTTTCATAAAAAAACATTTTTCTTCAAAAAAAAAACTTTTCTAAAAAACAAGAAACCTTAAGTTTTTATAAAAATTTGAACTTAATAGCATTATTTCGATGGAATTTATGCAGTCTGGTACAAAAACATAAATAGCTAAATTATTTAAAAACTAAATTCTTAAAATAGTAAAGAGTTGATTTACCTTTTTTATTTATTAAGAGTATTATTAAAAGTGTGTTTGTTTAAGCTTATGTTTTTGTTTTTAGTGATGGGTCATAACTAAAAACAAAAAATACAGCAATAAAAACATGAATTTTGTTATAAAATCATATATTGTATGTGGATGTCTAGATGCTTTTCTATATCCTTTTTTATTATGATCATTCATCATCATTAAGTTCATTTGAATCTCTCCAAGTTCATTTGAATCGACATTTTCTTATGATATTTGAGCTTACAATTATTTATGTACATATGCCTATAAAAAGAAGCATTGTTGAGAGAATGTTGGACACACATATAACTACAAATTCATGAAATAAACGTGCTCCCTCTTCATCCCACCTAATCACCATTGTTCTTATATATTTTATTTTCTCTTTATTAATTATATTTTTTAGTATACTTTTTAATACATAGTTTTATAACACGTTATTAGCATGAATTGCTCCTCGCTTTCATCTTGAAGCAGACAATCATATTTGGTAAGAAGTAAAAGCATGAATTTCTCCTCGCATTTGTCTTGAAGCAGATAATTTATATTTGGTTTATTGATAAGAAGTAGAAGGTATTTTTTTTTATTGTTGTTGTATGTTCTACATTTTGTTTTGAGATCAAGTATATAGGATGGAAACCTGTGACAAATCTTAAAATTATTCTCAAGTGTAACAATGTCACGTACTGATCTTCGTTTTATATTTATATTTTTAAAAATATTTTTTTGTGTTTTAAAATCTATCTTTATATTCCAAGATATATATATATATATATATATATATATATATATATATAACCAAATTTCTAACAATATTAATATTTTTTAATTAAGTAACAATGACAAACCTTGCCAAACTTGAGTTCGTGGCACTTGATATTACGGGCAAGAATTATTTGTCATGGATCTTTGATGCCGAAATTCATCTAGATGTCATGGGTCTTGGAGACACCATTAAAGATGATAACGAAGCATCTAGTCAAAACAAGGCAAAAGCCATGATTTTTTTACGTCGTCATCTTCATGAGAGTTGAAGTTAGAGTATCTCACAATCAAAGATCCCTTTATTCTTTGGCAAAATTTTAAAGAAAGATATGACCATCAAAAGATAATTATTCTCCCAAAAGCTCGTTATGATTGGATACACTTACGATTGCAGGATTTTAAATCATTAAGAGAATATAATTCTACAATGTTTAATATAAGTTCTAAATTGAAACTATGTGGAGACAATATCACCGATGATGATATGTTAGAAAAAACTCTACTTTTCATGCCTCGAATATGCTTCTGCAACAATAATATAGAACGAGGTTTTAAGAAATATTCTGAACTGATTTCATGTCTCATTGTGGCTGAACAAAATAATGAGCTTTTAATGAAAATTATGAATCACGACCAACTGGTTCAGCTCCATTCCCTAAAGTGAATGCTACGAGATATAATAATAATAATAATTATGATTGTGATTGTAATAGAAGTCGAGGATGTGGCCATGGGAGAAAACGGTTTAATTACCGCAACTATAATGGTCATAATTCGTCAAATTCTTACAAACCCTCACAGAATGAGGAGAAACAAGAATGGGAGAACAATATATATAGCGAAGATACCAAAAAGGTAGAAAATGTCTGTTATCGTTGTGGAATGAAAGGACATTGGTCTTGTACCTGTCATACTGCCAAACATCTTGTTGATTTATATCAGTCCTCATTGAAAGGAAAGGAGAAGAACATATAAATAATGTTTTCTCACCCACATCAAGGTAATAATGATATTTATTCTTTGGATATGACACACCTTGATGTTGCAGATTTTTTGGGCAAACTAATAAGAAAGTTAATATTTCTTGTAATGATAATAATTAGTTAATATAACAATGTCAGAATTTAAAATCATGTTTATCTTTTCAGTGTTTCATTTATGCTAGTATATTTCAATGTATTTTGTTTTCTTCCTTTCATGTTGGCTTATTTAATGAAAAAGATTGTGTTATAATAATTATGTTTTATTATGAATTTATTATATATTTATTCCTTTTTATGAAGAAAATATGGATTCACATCATGCTGTAAATAAGCTCAATATTAGTGGTATTTGTGGGCCTACTCACCCACCATGTGGACCATTTTGATATTTTATGGTTTTAATAGATGCATCTGCAAGATGGTCACATTTATGTTTATTATCAACTCGCAACCTGGCATTTGAGAAATTACTTACTCAAATTATTAGATTACAAGCACAATTTCCAGATTATATAATCAAGACTATTCATTTTAACAATGTTGGTGAATTCACATCCCAAGCATTTAATGATTATTACATATCACTTGGAATAAACATTGAACATCTTATTGCCCATGTTCATACTCAGAATGGTCTTCCTATATCACTTATTAAACGCTTCCAGTTAATTACAAAACCATTCTCATGAGAATAAAACTTCTTGTCTCTGCTTGGGGGCACACTATTTTACATGCAGCAGCACTTATACGCATTAAGCCAACAACGTATCACAAATTCTCCCCATTACAATCGGTTTTCGGTCATGAGCCAAACATTTCTCATCTAAGAATATTTGGTTATGTGGTATATGTTCCAATTTATCCACCACAACGTACAAAGATGGGTCCTTAAAAGAGGCTGAGAATATATATTGGGTTTGAGTCCTTATCAATAATTAAATATCTTGAATCCTTAACAGGTGATTCATTTACAACACGATTTACCGATTGTCATTTTGATGAGACTATGTTTCCAGCATTAGGAGAAGAAATTAAACAATTGGATAAAGATATTACATGGAATGCGTTGTCATTATTGAATTTTGATCCTCGTACAAAACAATGTGAACAAGAAGTTCAAAAGATACTTCATTTGCAAGACATTGCAAATTAGCTACTGCATGCATTCACTGACTCAGCAAGAGTAACCAAATCTCATATACCAGCTGTAAATGCTCCAGCCCGGATTGAAGTCCCGACAGGACAATCTGCTAAAAATTATAGCAAATGAGTCTATGGCACGCCATAAGCATGGTATACCTACTAGTTCAAAAGATAAAAATCCTCCGAAAAGAAAAGGAGGAAATAATCAAAATGGCATTATTGAGAAAGAAAATGAGGAGATAGACATACTTGATCATAAAACCCCAAAAGAGGTTTAAGTACCTAAAAACAGTAAAAATGAGGAGATCTTGATAAGTTGTCTCTATAAAGAAAAGATGGAACTGAAATGAAATAATTATCGACAACATTTTTTTTCATATAATATATCACTTGATATCATTAATAAAAATGAGGATTTTGAGCCTAAATCTGTCGAAGAATGTCAACGCATAAATGATTGGCCAAAATGAAAGAGAAGCAATTCATACAAAATTAAATTCACTTGCAAAACGTGAAGTTTTTGGACCTGTAGTCCAGACACCTGAAGGTCTAACAAATGGGTATTTGTGCGAAAATAAAATGAGAAAAATAAAATTGTAAGATATAGAGCACGACTTGTGACACAAGGGTTTTCACAAAGACCTGGTATTGATTATAATGAAACATATTCTCATGAAGTAGATGCACTTAGATTTCAGTATCTCATTAGCTTGATAACTTATGAAAGGCTAGATATGTGTCTGATGAATGTAGTCACAATGTAAACCCCGAGAAATAAATAAATAAAAGTGAATAAATTCATGCATATGGTTAAATAAAAACAGGAATTCAGAAATTTTTTAATATAAATTTTCGGACGAAATAATTCGAGACATTATAATAAACCCGGTACTGTTGAGGGTTGGATTTAATTGAAGAGAATAATACACTTGAAGGAAATGGGGCCTAAATGCAAATAAGGGAAATTATAGAGTATAAATACCATCTCCTCACCAAAAATCTGCAGGAACCATAAGGAAAGAAAATAGGGAGATTTGTATCCATTCTTGCAAAATCAAGAGAGAAACACTAAAATTTCAAGAACCCATCCAAGATTAAGGGTTTATAGATGGGATAAACACTTGCGTGCAAGCGTGCAAGGGATTAACAAGAAAATTGAACAAGAAGAAAAGAAAGGAGGGAGTCGAAAATCTTCAACTGGTTGAAGATCAAAATCTTAATTCGTACCGGGTAAGGTGTTCTAAACATGATCTTAAAAATTCATTTCAAATTCGATAATGAATTGATGCCTTGATATTGAATTATAGGTTAGGGTTCTTAGACATGAATTGGGGAAAAAGTATTTTTTGTTAAAATTAAGTTAATTCATGTGTGGTATGTAGTTTATGAAAGTATTGTGTGAAGGGAAGGGGGCTGACGAATCTGGACAGACTCGTCTCCTGCCTTTCAGTAAGATTTTGGGTAGGAGGATGAGGGAATTAGGATCGGGTTCCTTTATATAAATTGTATATTTGGATGTTAGCTAACCAAGAAAACTGGTCTTGCTCAATTTGGAGATGTAAAACTCTAGTTATGGGTTACCAACTGAGCCTGAGTCATGACTGATTTTGTCAGGCAGTAGGACTGATTAGTTGATGAGTAATTTTGACTATCTTGGAGGTAGAACTGGGTTCTCCTTCCCCAGAGAACTTGTAGCCTCGTGTTTTAACTTTCTAACAAGATCAATCTCACTTAAAATGGAGTTCTAGAACTCTAGATATAGTTAAAAATATGATGAGTGTTCAAACAGTAACAGTTGTACAGTAACAGTTGGACAATAACAGTTCAATGTCTAGACAGTAACGGTTGGACAATAACAGTTCAATGTCTAGACAGTAACGGTAGACTTTCACATGAATACTATATGTAAGAATATAAAAGAATTGAGTCATACGAACACTTGCACATTGAGATACTAACTCTGAAAATATACATGATATATATATGTATGTATGTTATTATGAGGAAATGAACATGCATAGAAAGTAACATATGAGTAATGGATGAATATGGATTCTCTATAATATCGGCTTGAAGGAATCATAATAAAAAACTTCCTTGTGATTCAGGAGGAGCAACCAGGATTTGATCTTCTTTAGGGGAGGTCGCGAGACAGGCGGAGCAGGTGCTTGGTTTTCCCTCCTATTTGCACTTATACAATTTAAAATTCTTCTGGTGAAGGCAATTACAATAAATATCGTGTTCAATGTAAATAAAGTCTAGTGTATTTACAAGATTAGATTCGACTAATGGCATCCATGATAGGATTGCCGGGAAATGAATTACAAGATTAGCTTCTGCTAATGGCATCCGTGATAGGATTTTCGGGAAATGAATTACAAGATTAGACTTTGCAAGGTCACCCGGTTCATGCAAGTAAATAAGAGTATTCAAATTAAGAGTATGCAAATGAGTGTTAATTAGGTTTAAAAGATTTACAAGCAAAATATAAGTTGTCTGTTAGAATTCTTATGAATTCGATAGACAATTAATACTTCATTCGTATACATTACATGAGCATATATATATATATATATATATATATTTCTTTTATCAACAGAATGGTATGTTTATTTATGTAACAGGTCCATCAAATATCCAGAGAGATCATTAGTTTATGACTCTACTTTGTCAAGCTTATGTAAATATTTAACTTAAACAAAAGGGAATTAACGCGTTTATGTAGTATGCTTTTGTGTAAACCTTGATGTATTTATAAAAATTCAGCTTAGCATGTAGTATTTTAGTTATCTTGTAATTAACCCTTTTGAAATGCTTAACACTTATTATGTTGTAAATGTTTTCTTTGCATGCTAGTATTCCCTTTTCTTTTAAATTTTATGATATGATATGTGGGCTATGTTCATATTGAACTTACTCGTAGGATATATATATATATATATATTGTGTGGATTGTATGAGGTGTTGAATTATGATTATTGATATAAGGTCCGGAATTATGGGACCTTGTGATGATGGGTTGATTGAGTAAATTGATAGTAGTCGATAACTTGAGATGTCCTAAATACAAACAAAACTCTGCCGAATTTTTGGTAGATTTCAAAAAAAAAAAATTACCCTCAAATTAATAGCATATGTTGGGATCTTTTAACATTGATCAAGTTGTACAATCGGATTGTTGCACACAACCTATTTATATGGGTCAATTGATAATGATATTTATATGAAAATCCCTAAAAGATTTAAAATGCCTGAAGCATATAATTCAAATCCCCCAAAAGTTTACTCAATCAAGTTACAAAGGTTCTTATATTGATTAAAGTAATCATGACGCATGTGGTATAATTGTCTTAATGAATATTTATGGAGAGAAGGGTATAATAATGATCCTATATGCCCATGTGTTTTTATAAAGAAGTCAGAATCTAATTTTGTTATTATTGTTGTGTATGTTGATGATTTAAATATTATTGGAACTCATGAAGAGATACCAAAGACAATAAATTATTTAAAAAAAGAGTATGAGATGAAAGATTTGGGAAAAACAAATTTTATCTTGGCTTACAGATCAATCATTTAGCAGATGAAATTCTCATTCATTAGTCAACTTAAACAGAGAAGGTCCTTAAAAGATTTTATATGGATAAAACACATCCATTGAGTACACCAATGGTTGTTTGGTCACTTGATGTGAAAAATGACCCTTTTAGACCTCGTGAGGATAACGAAGAATTACTTGGTCCTGAAGTACCCAAACATCAATGCAATTGGTGCGCTAATGTATCTTGCTAATAATACGCAGCCTGATATAACATTCTCTGTGAACTTGCTAGCAAGATATAGTTCTTCTCTTACCTAGAGACATTAGAATGAAATTAAACTCATTTTTTGTTATCTACGAGGAAATACATATATGAGCTTATTTTATTCAAATAATGCTAATTATGAATTAGTTGGGTATGCTGATGCAAGATTTTTATCTGATCCACATAAAGGTCGATCTCAAACAGATTATCTCGTTACGTGTGGTAATACTGTTATATCATAGAGATCCACAAAGCAAACATTAATTGACACTTCATCTAATCATGTTGAAATACTTGGAATCTATGAAGCCAGTCGTAAGTGTGTGTGGCTAAGATCAATGACTCAACATATTCATGGAACATATGATTCATCCTCCAGCAGAGGAACTCCAACCATACTATATGAAGACAATACTGCATGCATAGCTCAATTAAAGAAAGGATACATCAAAGGAGATAGGACAAAACACATCTCACTAAAATTCTTCTTCACACATGACCTTTAAAAGTATAGTGACATTGATGTTCAACAAATTTTTTCAAAAGATAATCTAGCAAATTTGTTCACTAAAGCATTAATAATGAAAAAGTTTGAAGGATTGCGGCACAATATTGGAATGAGACAACTTAAAGACATGAGATGATATATTTATGAGGGGGAGTTAATACGCACTGCACTTTTTTTTTCCTTGGCCTAGGTTTGTCCCATTGGGTTTTCCTTACAAGGTTTTTAATGAGGCTGTTTTCCAATGCATAAGGCTGTACAATAGACATCCAAATGAGAGTGTTATAAAATCATATATCGTATATGGATGTCTAAAGGCATTTTTATACCCCTTTTTTATTATGTTTATTCATCAGCATTAAGTTTATTTGAATCTCTCCATATTCATTTGAATCTACATCTTCTTATGACTTTGAGCGTACAAGTATTTATGTACATGTGCCTATAAATAGAAGCATTGTTGAGAGAATGTTGTACACACATATAATTATAAATTCATATAAAATAAAAGTGCTCCATCTTCATTCCCCCCTAATCTCCATTTCCATTGTTCTTATATATTCTATTTACTCTTTATTAATTATATTATTTTATTATTGTATGCTTCTTGATTATATGAACAAATGCCGGAACAAAAATATGTTATTGCTATGGGAGCATGTACAATTACAGGGGGAATGTTCAGTACGGATTTTTATAGTACTGTTCGGGGATTCGATAAGCTAATTCCTATAGATGTCTATTTGTCGGTCTGCCCTCCTAAACCGTAGGCGATTATAGATGCTATAACAAAACTTCGTAAAAAAATATCTCGAGAGATTTATGAAGATCGAATTAGGTCTCAATAGGATAATCGGTGTTTTACTACTAATCACAAGTTTCATATTGGACGTACTACGAAATAGGCTACAAAAAGTTTCATAATTTCGCAACAATTTTCTTATTTTTACTTTTGTGTTTTGTGCTAAGAAGGGTTATACCCCACAACGAACACAAAAATAGAAGCTTAGACAAACACACACTAAGTGTCCAGATATTAGATTTAGCAAAAATTGAAGTTTTTCATTGTAATGAGAGGTGAATTTAGAGTTGACACTCATGCATGAAAAACAACTTTCCATTGAAGCAAACTCTTAACGACATGTGTTAAAATTAATCAATTAAAAGTATTTTTTTTATATCTTTTCTCGATGCTAAAGTATGTCTAGTTAGCAAAGGATTATCTTTTTAAGACACACAATAGCCTATTTTGTGATTCTTATTTTTTGTGAAATGTTATTTTTACAACTTATACTTTTTGGATACATAAAACATTACTAAGATTTGTTTTTTCATCTCCATCAGTGTTTTCATTCTGACTTTATTGGTGTTTTGTTTCAAAATAAAATGCTAAAAAGATTTGCAACAACTGTCTTCTATAATCTTGAGTGCCATAGTCTCATCATTTTGCCTCAGTTAAAGGGTAAAATTATTGTTAATACAGTCTAAGTTGGCGATGTGTGTAGAAAGCACAAAAGGGAAAATTATTCTTGTCGAGTCATTTTGATTAGCTTTAACTTATGTTTGTTTAAAAATTTTGAATGTGTTACTTGTTGAGTGGAGTTTATTGACTTATTAATAATAAAATGTTTGAATTATGTATTATTTATTTGTAGTGAGCACTTGTATATCTGTTATACTTTAGAGATAACTAGCTACAGGTTTGCGTTACGCATCGGGCTGCACCCAAATAATTTTTTTGCGCTGAAAAAAAGAATGTTAAAGTCATTACAATTTTTTTGGGTGGCCAATGAGTCAGCATTGAAATCTTTTAACCCATCTCATTGCTTATATTCAATCAAACCAAATAAAATATTATGAAGTGGACATCTTATACTTAAATTTAATTACTTAATATAATTTAATTAAGAAATAAAACAACTTTAAAAGAAGTTAAATTTAACAAAGAATGACAAATAAAAAGACTAGGGATAACCAAACTCATTTTTAAAATAAGAGAAAAATCCTATAGAAACAAATAAAATTTTGGTATACCACGGATACCACTTGTTAATGGGAAAATATAAAAGAATTGAAATTTACAATTAGCCAACAAAATCCAAAAGTCAATTAGTCAATTCAATTACATAAAGATATATGTTGCAAATTACTAAGAAAAATCACTCACAACACAAATATATTCATGCAAGTGATATGAGGAGATATATGTGCCTCAACTAGCCAAATGAACTTGAAACGACTCTTAACACTATCATTTGCTTAAACATCCACCACCATTTCCTTTAACATAGTTAATTTCACCCTTTTTAAAGGTTTTATGTTGTATTAGTATATATGTCATGTAACCAATTGGTTACACATGACATTGATTTTATTTATGTAAATATATTTAATTTTAATAAAGACTTTATTTATCTTTGATATTCATCAAATATTTAATTAATAAATCGAATATTTGATTAATGAATCTTGAGTAAAGATAAAGTTCTTGAAACAAAAATTATTTACAAAGAAAATTATAAAGTTGTTACAATTATGAGATTCTTATTGCATCAAAGCATTGTTCATAAATGTTCATGGTCAATGTTGTATTAAAACTAGACATTAATTAGAATAGTTGACACTGGTACATATTATATTCTTTCCTTTATGAAAGGAAACATATGTTCTCATAAGCCAAAGTATAAAGGATACCTAGAACTAATATGTAGGTGCTTATTAGATGAAATGTATACTGAGTTGACCCGTATGAAAATTTCATATGGAGAGATCACGTATCTCTATAAAAAAGCTCATGTGATGGTTTTGTAAGTGATCATTAGACTTGACATCATTTAGTTATCTTACATAGGGAATTTTATGTTTTGATCCTATTACATGTTGTCCTGATCAAATATAATAAATGAGCAGATATTGAGTATATCAAGAATTATAAGAATGTATTTAAGTAATCAAGAGAGAATTCATCACCCTTGGTAAATTAACAAAAATGTTTCATGTGTTCTTAAATAATATTGATTGTAAATCCATGCATAAAATGAAATGAGATTTGTAAAATGTTTCAAATCTTATTCAAAGAATTAATGACTATGGTGTTAAGGACAAACATAATTTGACATAGGAGACACACTTCAAATGTTCAAATTAAAATATTGTTGATGAAGATAAAATAATTACACTGAAATGTTAAGTTAACACACTTATGACTTTTCTAATATGTGAAGGATCATGATAGGTTGTAAGATATTGTATTTAATCTTCAAATATAAATCAATCAATTGTTGAATTGATAATAATTTAATTTGTTTAATTCTATTTTATTTAGGATTGTAATTTATATTTAGGCCAACTTATTAGAGAACTTAATGGATAACACACATAAAAACCATTTGTCAGAAATTAAATTGGGATGATTAATCAAGTGTGACTTGATGTAAATAAGTTTTAGAAATTGAGGACTAGAGTATAATTATATAGGGAATTACAATTTTAGACCTAGAAAAATCAAATAAGGATTTAATTGAATAAATTTCTAAAATTGACCTGAAATAATATATGTGATATTATTCAAAAGGTAAATTAATATTTTATCATTTATAGGGTAAATTGTATACTACATAACACCTAAAAAACACAAAAGAAAAGAGCTAGTACTCAAAGACATAACAATACCTCTTTCCTAAAAGGATTTAGGAGATTTATCATTAGTGGTTCATGTGGATTACTATTAGAGGCAATATTTGATAACTTGTGGTTTGCGACAACCTAGCCTTGAAGAAATTATTCAAAGCCAAAAAGAACATCCGATCTCCAGGTAATCTTCGTAAAAACCCTAAACAAATCTAGATCTATCTAACGGGATCCTTGGGACTAAAACAAAAATTAAACTTATTGTTTCCGCTGCATGTATGTGTTTCGGGAAATCCAATAGTGCATGTCCTTGGTGGGAGCATAAGGAATGAAGGAATGAACTGGGGTTGGTTAGCTAATGAGAGGACCTATCTCTACTATATTGAAACAAGGTTTTTATCTAGCTTATTTAACCTAAGTAAGGCTTGCTACTATTAATGCTGAAGACTAAGTAGCTACCCTATTTTAAATTTTGGTTCTAGACATGTGTTAAAGAAATTTCTTCCAATTCTTAAAAGATAATTTCTTGCTTACTGCACAATAGCTTCTCTAAATGTTTCTGCATATACTTGTGACTGATCACTCTTGGAGTTTTGTACATTGAACTTTTGAGTCTAGATAATTTTTTAGTTTGAAGCTTCTATATTAGATGTTCAAAAGTCCGCATGCATGCTAAAGCTCAATATTGAATTGCTTTGGCTTCTTTATATCATGATATAAACATATGTCTTGTATATGATTTATATTCAACTTGTGTTTACTAGTCTCTTTTGGGCATGTTAACTGATCTTGTATCTGTTTTCACTCTAATTTGGCAGTCTATTGCCTTGATGAATCTTCTCTAACTTATAAAGTGAGAAGAGGACTAAACTGATATCTAGTGCCAAAGTATGCCTTGTTAACAAGGAATATCTTTTCAAGACATGCAGTAGCCTATTTTATGATCTTTTCTTTTGTTTGTGAAATGTTATTTTTACAGCTTATACCTTTTGGAAACATGAGAAGATTTGTTTTTCATATCCATCAAGGTTTTCATTCTAACTCTATTGGTGTTTTGTTTCAAAATAAAATGCTGAAAAGATTTGCAACAACTATCTTCTATAATCTTGAGTGCTATAGTCTCATCATTCTTGTCGAGTCATTTTGATTAACTTTAACTTGCGTTTGTTTCAAAAGTCTGAATGTGTTACTTGTTGAGTGGGGTTTATTGAATTATTAACAATAAAATGTTTGAATCATGTATTATTTATTTGTAGTGGGCGCTTGTATATTCGTTATACTTTATAGATAGCTAGTTGTGGGGTCTGTGTTTCACAACGGATGACACCCAAATAATTTCTTGGCGCTAAAATAAAGAATGTTCAATTCATTAGAAAATTTTTTAGTGGCCAATGCGTTAGCATCGAAATCTTCTAACCCGTCTCCTTGCTTATATTCAATCAAATCAAACAAAATATTATGAAGTGGACATCTTATACTTAAATTTAATTAATTAATTTAATTTAATTAAGAAATAAAATAATTTTAAAACAAGCGAAATTTAACAAAGAATGATAAATAAAAAGATTCGGGATAACTAAAGTCATTTTCAAAATAAGTGAAAAATCCTATAGGAAGAAAATGAAAAAAAAATTAACAAAACCCAATCTTCAATTAAATAAAAGTTAAGTGATGAAACTTAAATGACATGAGTTAAAAAAATCATGAAGTGAACATCTCATGCTTATATTTAATCAATTAATTAAAGTTAATTCAATAAAATCTATGTATTAAAAAACTAAATTTAACAAATAACGACAAATAAAAAGACCCGGGTCATTTTCAAATCAGTAAAAATCCGATAGGAAGCAAATAAAAAAATTTACAGAGCCTAATCTTCAATTAAATAAATACCGAATGATGAAACTTAAAAATAAAAGAACAAAATATCATGAAATAAACATCTCATGCTTATATTTAATCAATTAATTTAATTTAATTAAAAAACAAAATATATCTTTTTAAAAAGCTAAATTTAACAAAGAACAACAAATAAAAAGACCCAATACAACTAGAGTTATTTTTAAAATCAGTGAAAAAATATATAGAAAGCAAATAAAACAATTCACAGAGTCCAATCTTCTATCAAATAAATATAGAAGGATGAAACAAAAAAAAACATGAGATTAAGAAAAGAAATAAAAAAAAATCAAGCAAACTCGAGCGAACCTCCTAAACCTGGGTTAATTTTAAAAACTCACAACTTGTGAAAGCCTAAACTTGGACTCAATCAAGAAACTCAATTCCTAACCAATATAACATTGAATGATGAAATCAAGAAAACAATCAATTTGAAAAAATTGCCAAAGTGAAAAAATAGCAATAAGAAAAATGGGGAACAAATTTAATAGAAAAAAACTTCAAAATGATGAAATTGTATAAAAAAATCAATTTTAAAAATTATCTCAAATAAGATAAATAGCAATAAAAAAACTAGGAACCAAACATGAAAAATGAAAAAAATTAAATAGGGATGAAATTGAAAAAGAATTCTAAATTTATAAATTGTTCTAAAAAAAATAAATAGTAATCAAAATAATAAGAACTAAATATGAAGGAATAACAAATTAAAGGGGTTTTTTTTAGATTTTAAAATGATATGCATTAAAATCGAGAGAAAAAAAGCAAAAGGCCACCGAATGGTCATTTAGCACTTGTGTCACCACATCATGGTTGAGACGCTAAAATAACTCAAACATCACTGTAAAAGGTGGTGTGTGATCACCAGACTGCCCCATATATGCTGCTCACAAATTGATGCGTGTAAAAAACGTATCAACAATTTTTTATAATTTTTATATTTATTGAATTACAAAACTACCCATAAACCAACCTGAAAATAACAAAAAAAAAATCGTAATGAAAATACCAAAATTCCCCTAAACTAAAGCTAAAAAAATTCAACTTCTAAGGGCATTTAGGCCATTTTATTATGCATAAAAAATTGAAAATACAAAAACACCCTTAGACACCAGTTTTAAGAATTTTGATTTTAAGAGTAATGTAGTTATTTTACTATTCATAAAAAATATAAAAAGACCAATTAATCTCTTATCGATATGGTAATGCCTAATGGATTCGTGTGAAAAGACCATATTAGCCTCAATAGCTAGTTATTTGGTTTGTTTTAAGATGGGCAAAAAGGTAATTTTATTGTGGACTTGCACATTGTTTTTACCATGCCTTTGAGATTTTTTTATAATAATTTTATTTGACTCATTGGATACCCGATATCACCCGATCATTTTAGATCGAGTGTTTACCTGGTTTGATCAAAATCAAAATATAATGGGTAAACATCTATAACAAATCTAGAGAGGATTTGGTTAAGAAACATACTTTTTTTCTATGCTTTCTCTCTTTCTCCCTTTCTCTTTCTTTTTCTTTGCATGTTTTGGATAATGAACATGGAACACCCCCACATAATTTCTATGCGGGCACATAAGATAACTAATAATAAAACAGATAAGAATCATGTAATCGTTTTTTCAGAACCTCGGGTGTACTCATACCCACCTTATAACACTATTCATAATCATCCACATATATTTCCAATCCAAACCATTGTAGGCAAATTTTTCAATACAATACTATGATGGAAGGACTTAAAATAGTAAAACATCATAATCTTATATTTATAATTAAAAGAATAAATTTATCGTCATTATTACAACTTTATCATAATAAAATAATAATCCTTAATAATTCAACAATTATGTTTAGTACATTCTCTCAAGAACTAATATGAATACCATAAAATATAGAAATCCTATAGCTAAATGGAAATTGGTAAAAGTTCTATATCTAAATAATTTATCATACTAGTCTAGTTTTGAAGAGCACGTGAAGAACTTGTCAAAATAAGCATATTAAGAACTTATAATAAAAAGTATATCATCACATCACGAAATTAAAAATCAAGCATATATTAAATTTAATTTCACAATTTCCACAAATTTCATATTTTACATCATTTATCACAAACATTTCCTACACCAACAATTAGTAGTAATATTACATGCCAAAGAACTATCCTAACCTAAAAATTTAAGTTGTTAGGTAAAGTCCCAAGATATAATTTATATTATTCTCTAACACACCCCCTCAAGTGAAAGCTCTTTGGGCTTGAAACTTGCATTTACTCACATTACATTGTGCTTAATATTTTTATCAAATAAATAGAGATGATGAGATTCGAACTCATGATTATTTAGTCATCAAGGCTCTAATATTATGCCAAAGAACCATCTCAACCTAAAAATTTAAACTGTTAGGTGAGGCCCCAAAATATGATTTATATTATTCTCTAACATTACACCAATCAAAACCTTTTATTTCAACATCTAACATATAAGCTCCTAATTTATAGGCTAACTCTTTCATATAGCATTAAACCCGAAATGATGATTTCCACATAAGAATACCATAAGATAAACTTAACAATAAAGATCATCATTTCCAACCTTTTGTAATCCTCCTTTAGAGGTTCATTAATATAAACAACAATCAATTCCTTATTTCACTTAGCTTCCACACCGGAGATGTATATCCAACATCTTCCTAGTCTCCACTTATAAGGTTAACTATAAATTACCCATTACTTCTACACTTGTGCTCGGTACATTAATTTTATAATCAAGTCTTCATTTCCTTACGATCGATTTGATGTTAACAATTTATATCCCCACTCTTATGCATAAAAATGCATCCAACATGCTCTCTAAGGGACCTTGACCCTAGCCTCACACACGCCACGTGTGCTTGTTTTCCCAATTCAAGATTCTTAAGCTAAGCCCCACTTATATGGTTGACTTTTCAGATAACAACTTAAACATCATATAAATAACAACTTATTAATACAAGCCCTACTCATGTGGTTGGCTTCATGCACAAAACACTTGTATAAAAATAATCACCACATCGAGACTCCATGAGTCTTTATCATCCCACAACATATATGTACAAATCATTATCTTAATACTGAAAATAAAGACTTATATAAATTGTTGTAAATCTTGCGTTTTCTTTTCTTCTTCCGGCCCTAGGAGCACAAAAAGAGGGATCAGTATTATTGATCCAATGAGAAACCACTAACACTTGGGGCTCCGCGCATTGGGAAAATAGCGACCCGGCCACTAGTTACAAAGCTCTGAGAAGGTATCGAGAGGGCAGTCAGGTGCGAAGCAATTAGCCCCTATTTGTAAAGTACCTCTCTTCCTATTTTGTGGGTCACGACGAGAAATGGCTTTATGAACTGTTCCGTTCGCCATGCACTGACCCCATTCACTTGCTTATCGTAGAGGGTGTAAGTACACACCACAACTATTAATAGTATAGTGGAGTTGAAACATGAGAGTGCCCGCCCTTTCTTTCGAGTAGGCCACTTTTTCCCGGAACACAGTCCAGGATAACCGTGACCATGTATATTTCTCTTCGATGCTGTCATTTCAAAATGACCGCTTAAACCGCTGTTTCACCTCCCAAAAAGCAAGGTTGGCTTGACGAGTGCAGATGTGGAGCAATAAAAAAAATCTCTTTCTTTCGAGCAAAGAGAAGCGCTTTTGCTACTGAGAAAACAAACGGTCAACGCGAAGGTTCAAGACTTAGCCGAGCATTAGCGAAGCTAGATTCTCATAGCGAGGCGCTTCGAGTTAGCGAAGCACTGTAGTAGAAGCCCTATGTGCTATAATGCTGAGCCAAGGACGCTCCGCCTTATCTATAGAAGCAGTCAACTGAGTTTTGAACGACTCCGCTCCTTGGTAATGGCTTAATCTATAGATAGAAAGCCCTATGATGGGAAACTACCTCGTTAGGTTTGGAGAGAGATGGGACCAGTTATACAATAGGGGGAGCAAATGCAAGCTTTTTTCTTTCAATAGCCGGCCAAATGACTATGGATAATATGATAAACATCTACTTATTCCTTTCACTAGTCCTGTCCTACTTGTTTAGGACCCCGCAACCGATGCTTCTTTTGCATTACACAATGTCTTATATCAAATTCATTCCTTAAATATTAATAATTTACTTCTTAATATTCTTTTAACAATTTAAATACTTATTACTCATGAATATTTGTATATTTACATTATCACATATTAAGCTTTGGATTTCCAATACTTAACTTTTCAACATAAAAAATATTATAATATAAGTTAATTCCATGCACACCCATATTATGTTTTTTCTTCCACATAAAAGTCACCCATATTTTTTAAGATAATTAAGTTTTGGAGCTCCCAAAACAACCCCTTTACCTCCCAAAACAGCAGCTCTATTTTAAGCACTTTTATGCATCAAAGAGTTTCTAAACTCTTTTCTAATAAGGGCTGCTACTTCAGCCCATCTTAGGATGTCTAAACAACCCCAAATAAATCACTTTTAGGGATGCAAATGACTGCCTTTGCACCCCCACAATTGAGGCACCATAATCGGACTTAATTTTGCGAATTGATGTTTCCAATTTCATTCAGGAAACATTAGCTCTAGCTTATCTCATGAACATTTAGAGATCAAATTTGTTTTGCCATGGCAAAGAAGTTTCCAAACTTATGTAGTAACTCCACATGATACAGTTTTTATTATCATTTTCTCATGTCCCTGTAGCTCGCTTTTTTTCATTGTGTAATATGTGAAATTATAAAATTTCCTCAGACAGTGTACATTTTGTATGCCTGTGATGTTGTGGTGTTAAAGCTTTTCACTAGGCACAACAATATAGACAAGCTCATCACCAGTAGGAGGCATGTGCTGTGGAATAGGGATGTCTCTTTGGCCTCTCCCGGAGCAAAGCAGGGCACTGCTGTTGAATAAAATTGCAATTCCTTTTTCTACTTTTCCTTTCCTTTTGAGAGGAGAATGTCTTATTTCACCTTGTTGTATCTATTTATGTTTTTCAATGCAATTATAATTGCTCTTTTATCCCCTAAAAAAATCCCAAGAGTCTAGTCTGAAAGCATGCTATTGTATCCTTTTTTTCTCAAAGTATGTAGAGTAATTGTTTTCCTCTGTTTCCCCCCACCTGATTACAAGTGTGACTGTCGGTATTCCACCTTGCAGGACTCGTTTAAAGATTAAGTGTTTCTTGGTGAAAGTAAATAGCCATTTGGTTGTCAATGCCAAAAGGGGTTGAACAGATTGTGCTTCTTCCCTGAGATAATTTCCCGTCATTTTTTCCCTTGATGATGCCAGATTGGATTGATTAATACCGTGTTAGGCTGTTGGAACTTGGCTCCCCTTAGAAACTATGAAATGATCATGAGTCTCCAGGATCAACGGCTCTGGCACAAATAACCACTAACTTCATATTAGGGTCAAAACAAACCTTAGGTGCTGTACCTAGATTTCAAGTTTTAAGTGTTCCAAGATTGTGTTGCTTGTTGTCGCTACAAGGAGCCTTACGTTTCTGTAGAATGGGAATGATGGCTTTCTGTTTTTTATTTGGAGAATCCAGCATGCTGAAATTGTATCTAGCACTCTCTTCAGCATTTGGAAAGTTGATCTTACAAGTGTTTTTTCTTAAGATAATCAGCACCATTACTGAGCCTTGAGGTTGATCGCACTCTTGAAATTCAAAAGCTTCAACCCCTGTGCATTCCTAGTTCAAGTGGATCTGTTCCATTATTCAGTCAACTGGAATCTCTGGTGGTTAGCTATTTCTTCTAGCTTATTTCTAATTGTATGATACTATATATGTATGCCATTCTTTTCTTCCTATTTTCTATCAAGTCCGAGTCAATGAAGTATATTATAAAGTTGCACAGGTGTGAATTGTCCAGTCCTAACAGTGGAATGCAAACTACCTCACTCTTTCATTGCGCATGGATATTATTACAGTGCATGCTGCTTTATTATAATGAATGACTGCATTATAATGTTTAATGGATTTCATAAGGTTTTCTGTGATTCAACACACCAGTTCT
>Ga0307510_10001913_pt1 | contig 23418 bp, 14 predicted proteins | sample 12_EM_MG_FD_207224 | JGI IMG/M metagenome (GOLD analysis project Ga0307510, IMG submission 207224) | Populus trichocarpa ectomycorrhiza microbial communities from riparian zone in the Pacific Northwest, United States - 12_EM | ecosystem: Host-associated > Plants > Roots > Unclassified | place...
TATTCTCTAATCCCGTTTCCTTTAGTAAAAAATAAAGGGACCTTTGAACAAGATTGACAAATATATATATTCATAGATGCTTTTTTGGGTGCTTCAATGGATGGGTTTTTAATAAGCAAGCAAATAATAATTAAGCAAATAAAATGAAAAAAAAAAAACCTTAGAGAGTTGTTGTATGTGCTAAAAAAAGAGCTCTGAAAAAGCTCCTCTCATACAAAAGGTGTTAGAATTTATGAAGAACTCCTCATCGATGCCCAATTTCTTTAACAATGTAAAATTAAATAATAAAAAAAAAAGAAGAAGAAGGAATCAAATATGAGTAAAAGCAGCTGCGCTCAGCTATGGTTTTTGAGAGCTGGTTTGGAACACCATGGTGTTAGGCTTCTATTGATTTTTTTGAGCTCTTAGAGCATCTCTAACATGGAAGATGCTATTTCAAAATGAGAAATTGATAAAATAATATTTTAAATAGTATAAATATAGTCTTTTTTACTATGTATATTCCAATGGAAAAAAGCCTTTTGAAAAACCAATTCTATTAGAATGGAATAAATAAGTGTTTTATTTTTTTTAATGATTTTGATGTTATTTTTTTTCCACATGGCTAGATTTAATTGGCTTATTCTTTTGTTGGCCCCACTTTGTTAGTTTTGGCTATTTTGAGAGATATGTAGGAATAACATTTGTGGGAAAGAAAAGACATTTTAGCATTTTGTTTGACTTTCCTCTTGGAGTATGAAAAACAAGTAAAGAAAAGCCAAAATATTACTTTTTTTATTTTTGGCTATCCATTTAGCAGCTCCATTGGAGATGCTCTTATAGTTTTAGATTTCTCTCAAGTCTATCACATCAAACTTGGCTCAAGTAAACATGTATCAGTTTAGGCGCCATAACAAACCCTCTCTCACTCTCTTTTATGAGGCCATCGTTATTGGTCATCCTAGTTTAATTTTTGACTAATGCATATACTTTTATCCCAATTGACCCATTTGTAATATTTTTCTATGATTTTCTCATTCCTTCTACCAACTCATGTTAATGAAGTTTGTTAGATTGACTTAGTTGATTCAATTAAATGGTAAATCCTATAATGTGTTATAATAAATAAAAGAAAAAATTAAATCGATCCTCATATAGTTTGACCCTTTTTTTGCATTGTCTTCGTGTTTTAAGAAATTATACTTTACATCCCATAATTTATAAATTTTAAAACATTTTATATCCATGAAAAAAAAGTCAACAAAAAAGCTAAAATTATTTACAAAATTGCCCTTTTATTTAAATTAATGACTAAAAACCCTTGTTATGTTAAAATAACAAAATTATCACTCTTCCTTTCTTTGCGAAACATAAAACACTAGCCATCAATCTCCACTATACTTGTCGAAATGTGGCCACCCAAACCTAACAAAAATTTGGATCATTAACATCAATTTACAAATCTATCTATGGAGACGGATGAACAAATGCTTGAAATATCATTAGTAGAATAAGCATGCCCTGAATAACAGCACTAAATCCTAAATATTTTATTGATCATGCATTCCAATTAGTCTATCTAGAAAGTTCATTCGCGCAGTGAAATCACAACAATCTCCTAGTCATGCATGATAAAAAAAAAAAAAAGATCACATAGATCTGTCCACAACGTATATCAAATATGCACCATCTAATCACTTAAAAATAAGATGTGAATTCAATAATCTTCAACTCAAACTAATTACAGCCAATTATATAAATTACATCTTAAAAAAAAGGAAAGAATTTATAGATCCTTTTCCACAATTACAAAATAAAACATACAAATTTTGCCAAAATCCATACAAATTTTCTTTATTTCATCTATAACGACCTAAAAAAGGGCATATTAAATGTATTATATCCTTCTAATCCTCAAACATGGTCAACAACCATAATAGGCATCATGGAGGAAATAATATTAGAGGCATTGCCATTGAGGAAGGAAGAAAGAAAGAAGCCAATATTTGTATTTTATGGAATGTCATCCAAGAAAAGATCCTCAAGAACATGAAAAGCACCATAAGTAAAATGATTTCAACACCGACCAAAAGCATGAAGATTATCATAAATCCATATTGAATCTTCAATTTTGATTTCCCCTTATACATTGCAAACCTCAAATAATTTTAGGGTTAAGGTTTTTTCTTTTTAATAACTTCCACCTTTTCATTTCTAATCCAAATTATTTGGATCATATTGAACAGGGGATTTCTTAAAGGCTAATAACCCCACAACTTAACCATGAACATGGATTAGCAGAATTGGAAGATCAGCTTGATGATGCTGACAATGCTGAGAAGAAACACAAGATTTCTTTCTAGAGTGAATATTATGGAAAGAGGGGGGAGAGAGAGAGAGATAAATAAGGGAAAGAAAGTGAGTGTTGTGTTGTTTCCTTCAGTTTATAATATATTAAATATGAGGGTAGTAACATCATTTCACATGGTTTGAAAGTTTAAGTCGACTGAGGATGTAAAGTCTAATTTCTAAATTCAAGTCTATATGCATATCTGTGGTCATATCTATTTTGGATTTTCATGTAAATATTTAAAATTTTTAAGATGAGTGCATCGTTGTTGCTATAGAAATTTTAGTTTTTGTATGATATTTACATTTTTAAGTTTAAAGCTTAAATCAAAAAAATGTTTAATTGCTTTGCATTTGCATCGACTTTGACTTTTGATTTTAAAAATCTTTGTCTAAAATGTTTGACTTTAGCTTATTTATAATAATCCCAACTTTTTTGCTTGCATGTAATTTTCCACATGTCAATTCATATTGAAAGTAATTTATTGGATCTAACATTAAGCCAATTAGACTCTTGTTTTTAGGGTTTAGTGTTAGCTTAATGTGATTTCATAATATATTTTGTATAATTTAATATGCCAAATTTTGCATTATTTTGCTTTAACTTGAATTTCATGATTTGTAATTCATGTGTTGTGCATGTTTTTCTTTGCATCTTTTCAATATATAGAGTTCATATGAGAAGTTTAATTGGAATTGACTTCGAGTAGATGAGATTTCTAGTACAAGATTCAATATCCACTAAGTGTCATTCCATGAATAATTGTATAAAATTTATTTTACCAACTCTTCGAGGTTGTGACACTGTATAAATATTTGTAATAATAATTAATTGCTTTTTTTTTAATTTCATGAGACTGACAAGAATGTCAAAAACTCTATTCAGGTTATGTTAAAACCCTATTGGCCTTATTTTTAGACCTTACTTAAAATAAATGAAAGCATACCTTTAAGTCAATTTTTCAACCCTGCTAATTTTGAGTTCTAAAGGCTCAACCAAAATAACATAACATGTGATGAATTAATTCTTCATATTAATTCTAAATTTACATTGGAGACTTATTTAAAAATAAATCCATCAGAAGGTTTAGCAAATAATTGGGCAAATAATGACTTGCAAAACCTTATAAATAGAAACAAAAAAAGGTAACTTTTCTATAGAAATGATATTTTTTAGGTGATTTTTATTTGGTCATTAATAAAGTTTGTGAAATGATTGAAAAATATTAATGAGTTTGAGGTAGTGGAAATGATCATGCTAAAGGAAAAATATTATCACCCTAAAACATCTTACGTAAGGCAAGCTGCATTGTTATTTGTCTTTTATTTATAATGAGCCTATCGTGCCTAATTTGTATGTGGTCTATCTATTGGGATGAGAATGGGTCTACTATAATGAGTTAAATCTTGAATGGATGTTTAGGCTTAAGTCTATCCATTCTAAATTCAGGTCATTTTTACCACTTTCAATTGCTACCATTCATTCATTTTGAAAAATAACGGGTGAATTGACATATCTATAACTAATTACTCATGATCAAAACATGTGACTCGTAATAGTCTATTAAATAATATCAGTGAATATCTGGATGGGCCTATATTGAACTCGTTAAACCTAACCCTAATTTTAAGAGGGGTAGTGTCAAACATTTGTTTGTGTATCTAAGGTCCATAAACAATGACATGTGAAGGTTCGTTTATATTATGGTGAAGATCCACTAACATTTGGGTGAATAAAATTTTTACACTAGTCTCAAACATCCAAACAATGACCTTTATAGGTTCATCTACTCAGGAAAGAGATCTAGTGGTATAAATATTTTTTTTGGACTAAATTTAGATAATGACCTCTATGAATTCATTTGCTCTAAAATAAGTTGTTATATTTAACAATAACATTTGCAATTCAATTTTAGGGTATTTCCCTAAATATCATGTGTGAATAATAAAAATAAAAACACTAATTTTGACATTTAGCAAAAATAATAATAATAAAAAGAAAATGTTTTGAAAAACATCTGAATATCAGCCTATTTGAATCCTTAATATGTTTTATAAACAAGTTAAAAAAACCCAATGCAAATGTATGTATGAGTGTAAAAATTATTATTTTATGTAAAATCAAACTCATGCATAAATAACATAAAGAAATGACCAAGAACATCAAGCATGAGCAAGATCTCAACTTTGAAAGATTCGATCTATATGCATAAATATCAAATACCGATAAAACTTGAAAACTTGTTGAACACATTCATAATACACACAAAGCACATCATATCATCAAATCAAATCAAAAGCACAAGAAATTCAAGCATCCACAAACATCCACAATCAATCTTGAAGTTTATTTAAACCCAAGAATTTCATCATAACACACATTTAAACCTAGGCTTAACGATGGGAAAGGGAAGTATATGGCACACCCTGTAGGCTATATCACTTCCTGTAATTTCTCTTAATAGTGGTGGAAGGAGATCCAATGCCTGAAAGTGTCAATTATATATTATCCCTTTCTCTTATTTATTGTTGTTTTGTTTTTCTATTTTTTCTCTCGATTTCTCTTTGATTATAGCTTTCATGGTTTTTTATGTTGTTAAGGATGCCATGTACGAGCTCATGGTGGTTAATAAAAGGTATGGGTGGTCAAAATCTAGTGAGGTGAGGTGAGATGTGGCTAGGGCCTTGGTTTTGTTTATGGGTTTTTTGGGGGATAAAAGATGTTAAGGTTTTTATGTGGTTTATTTCTCATATTTCAGTCGTCTTCTCTCTTTCTCTTTCACTTATTTTCCATCTCTTTCTATGGTGGCTAGGTTTTCAAGTTAAGAGGATGAGGGTTTTTTTATATTTTTTCTTTTCATTTTCATTTACTCTCTTTTCTTTTTTTCACCATAATAACGATAAGGGTTTTTTGGTAAAGAAGATGAGGTTAAGACTTTTTTATGTTGTGGCTCCCCCTTTCTATCTTTGTATTCGGTCTTAATTATAGACATCTACATAGGAATATTCTTATTTTTCATCCCTTATTCTAAGTTTATAATAAGAATATCCCTATTGTGTGTGTGTGTGTCATTCATTCCTCTTGTTTTGCACTTTAGCCTCATGTCCATTTTGCTCCCTGTTTTGATTTTTGATTTTCTTTTTTTTTTGTATTTTTTGTTTTAAAAAACACCAACATCAAATCAATAATAAAAGTAATAAAGAATTGCAAAATAGTCGAAATGAGTCAAAAATATATTTATAAATTTTGATTTTTCAAAAAGATGCTAAAAATTATGAAATGGATGCAAATGCATCGAAAACATATTTTTGAATTTTAATTTTTTTTTATGAAGACACTTACAAGATAAAAATAGTAAAAAATTAGCTTGCAATGGCCAAAACACATCGAAAACACATTTTGTTTTTAATTTGTTTTGACTTTTTTGGTTTTGGAAAACATTTTGAGAAAAAAATAAAAAATCAGGATATGACAAACCACTACCCCTATCTCTTTTACCACTCTTTCTCCCTCAAGCACATATCATCTCCTTCCCTTATTCTCTCAAACCCTCATTAACATTATTTTTAATCCTTTTTCCACCATCTCCATCATCATTATCATCAGTTTTTTCCCTCTAGAAAAACCATTAATGCCAACCAGTAATAAGTGTTGCTATTCCCTTATTATCTCCCTACCAAACCTAAGCATAGATGATGAAAAATCATGGCCTTCCTTACCCAAATAACCTAACCTCATTCACCATCACCACAACTCTTTCCTCTCCTAGCCGCACAACACCGAAGCAGTCTACATCAAACCAACACAGCGTAAACCTATGATCCATCCACCTGAATGGATGAATCTCACATCACTAATAGAAAAAACAATAGCAACACAACATCATCAATAACAAAAACTACAACAACAACCATGATGGTGGGTTTAGTCAAGAAGAAAGGAGGACAAACCAATTGAAAGGCCCAATCTCACTTATTAGATAGCGGTGACCAACACCATAACTACATTTCCAACCGAGTTTCAACTACTTTCCAAGGATTTGTTTTCATATTTCCTATGCAATTTATGATTTATTTTGCATGATTTTTAATACATCCATAATATTTCAAGTATTGGGTCACACCATTGCATGGCACCTTAAGGACATTATGTCGTGGGAGAATACTTGAAGGACAAATAAGAGCAGTGATCAATGACCCATGGTATGTTTGGAAGGAAGCGAATTAGATGGTTTATATGAGACTTAATAGTTTGGTCTCGGTGTGATGTTTGTTTTGTATGTGCTCATTTTGTTGTGATTACCTTACTTGTTGTTATTATGTGAATTGAATCAATGTTTAGTGTGTTGTCATGCTTGTTTGTGAATTGAAAGTTCATTTTGACCTTGATAGTAAAAAAAAAATACACATTTTTATTGAAAATTTTGCATTTTAAAATTTGATATGGTTTATTATGTGAAAATCATTCTATAAATATAAAATTTTGTGACACATTGTTTAGTTTCAGAATAAAACCCTATCAAGCATTATTTTCCTTTACTCATCATATTTTATTTGTTTCTATTTTATCTGGGTTTGCTTGTTATTTTTTTACATATGTTTTTAATTTTTTTTTCTAAAATTAGTTGACTAATTGTTAATCTCCTGATCAAATGTATTATATGTTTTTCTTTTCTTCCTTCCAACGATAAAGAAACTACAATTAGAAACTTCATTTCGAGCAAAGGTAAATTATAGCCTCGTAAAATCAAATGAATTGTAAGTGTCTTAAGATTTTAAACCTTAAAAAATGTAAATATGTATCACTTAATGCCAAACAAAAATGTGAATAAGAGAAGAAATAAAAAGATAAGAAAATAAATAATGCAAGAAGGTAAGTAAAAGCAATATTGGAGGAAAAGATAGATTAAATAAAATTATGAATGAAATTGTACATGTGGGGCTGACTAACTTTTCCACTAACTAGATGACATGATTATATTGTTACATAGTCCAAATTTTAGGAACTATAATTCCTAAATCTATACAAATTATTCATAACAAATCAAGAGCTTATAATATGAATTGTAATACAATTTGTATTCTTATTAGCATTTCTCCTTGCCGACACCATATGTTTATTTACTAATATGTAATTTCAGCCAATGTAATATGCGACAGATCTTTATTCATAATTGGACTTGATCTTCTAGTTAATTAAATGAACTCATGTCTCTGTGGTTGACTATCTTTTCCTTGTGGATCATGTCTCCAAGCTTTTCTAAATGATCATGACTTCTAATCTTCTTGTTTGATTATTTCTTATCTTTGCGGTTCTCAATCAATTTCAAAAGTGGATGTTTATTTTTTATGTAAGTAAGCAAAAATAACTAAGGAATTAGAGGTTGAGGAAAGACAACTCAGGGGATGCGAGACTTGTTCATGTTCAGATCAGGATGGTTACCAAGAGGGGCGACTATATATTGTTGAAATTTATGAGAATATGCATCACTAGACAAATTCTTTTTCTTGTGATTTTGAAGCTGAAATTTTAGGTCAAGTTCTCTAGAAATAGACTTACATATATATATATATAAAGAGTACAGCGTAAAATAAATACGACCAGGTAATATTGAAAAGCAGTTTTTCAGAGAAGTGCACAGTATAAGGGTTGGTGGTCGGAGATGAGACAAATATAGAAGAGGGGGCCATACTGAAGAGAAAACGTGGAGAAAAGAAGGAAAAAGAAGACAGAGAAGAGAATTTGCAAAGAAACTAGGAGGAGATTTATGAAATTGAGGAAAATATCAAGCGATACCATGAAAATCTGTATGTATAATCTTGGCTGCCTGCCTCTGTTTTATGTCGTGAGTGAGTTTATATACAAGATTTACAAGAGAGTATAAAACCCTAACCTCCATTGCCGCATAGCATAACATAACTGGATACCAGACAGAGAACACAAGGAAACCTAGAGCACGTACTCTTAAACAGATATATGACCACATCTCAAGTTTCTTCTTCCTCTTAACCTGTTTGCCATCCAGATCATCCTTGGATCAAATCACTTTTTCATCCTTGTTGGGTCCTGCTCCACACAGCACCACCAATCAATTTTGAATTATCAGAGTAAAAAATAATCAAAACATATGCTACTTGTACGTAGATCTTCAATATCATCTGCAATGACAGATGGTGGTGGAAATCGATGGCGACACTGTCCTTGGTAAATTAACTGCAATTTGCTTAATAAAATGTAGGTGCACGTGTTCACCGCCTCTCACGTGCATGACTGATGCTAATTGCTAGCTGAGTGAATCAGCCATCAACAATTTCCTATATTCGCTGTCATTGGGACTCATGAAAAACCATGCATGCCCATTTCATCTCTGTCCCGCCAAGACTTTTTTATGTTTTCTTGGCAGAGTAAAGAGATTCCTTTACTAGGATATGCGGTCACTAGCTAGATGGTCAATAAAGAAGAACGTCTATATATATATATATATTATTCCTTTTTGCAGAAGCTCTACATGATATAAAGATCTGAGATCAGATCAATTAGTTTTTATTTCTTCTCTTAGTATTCATAGAGCCTAGCTAGCTCTCTTGCATGCATTCACTGATAAACTCTAGTTGTTGGTGGAATATTCATCTTCAAATCTCATTGCATAGCGCTGTGGGGCTAACAAATTAAGAAACGCAGTTGAAGATTTGCACTGAACATCAACCTCGGCATTTTGATCGAAGTATCTTTAATCATTGCGCTGAGGTGAGTTTCTTTTCCCTTACTTGTGCATTTGTAGAAATCACACACACATATATGATCATATTCATGTCCTAAATGTTTATTACTCTCAGTTTCACATCTGTCAGAAAATTATATGGAAAAAAGTCCATCTCTCATTCAAATCTGCCAAATGCTTGCTTGCATTGCTAACAAGTTCATTCTTGATGAGCATATTGTACTTCTCCTAGAACAGTGATCTTAATCTCTTAATGTCTAGGAGTCTATCAGACTATCACCTATACACGCGAGCGCGAGCACATCACAGACACCACTACCAGTACTAATTAACATGAACACGAGAAATTAAGACCTTTCATGTCAGTTAGTCATCTTTCAATTTAGTTCAACATGATAGTTCATAAACTTAATTTAAAGTCCAATTCAGATTGAATTGATCAAATGTTTGAGCCCTAATCTCTTTACTTAGCAGAGATTTATCTAATAATTAATTGAAGTGATAGTTTTATCATTCTCGTTTAATTTATTGGCCATAGCTCAAACACCCCTTCACATTTGAAATTTTCTTAATGTCACCCCTCAATAATTGATTTTCTTTATTCGGCTCTTCTACTCGTCAGACTACATAGGCATTCGATGTCTGTGATTGGATGTAAAGACCTAATTAATAAAATAAAAAATTCATTAAGTAGTAGGACCAAATTAATCAAATTCATTAAGATTTGGGGTAAGAGGTTGTTTCACATTGTATTTTTACATATGTTTGGGTGTGTTTCAAAAGTATGTTTGGCGTGAAAAAATGTCAAATTGATGATTTTTTTAGTATTTTTCAATGATTTTGATACATAGATATCAAAAATAAAAAACAAATCTAAAAAAAATATTTTTAATATATTTTTAAATAAAAATATTTTTTAAAAATACATTGCATCATAATATAAACCGCACACTAAATCCATGTTTTGTAATATTGATCAAAACATAAAACATTATGAGTTGCATTATAAAAATTTGCCCCGCATCATTGTGAGGGCGTAAAATCGTCAAGAATTAGAGTTAACCAGTAGCGTTTAATTTTTCTTTATATTTTAGGATTTGTTTTTATTTTTGAGAATATTGTATATTTGATGAGCCAATCATTTTATATTTTTTATTCAAGTATTCTCATTTTAATTTTTGTTATTTCAGTGTATAATTTTTTTAAAAAAATTAATCAAGTATTTCTTTTATCTATTGTATTGTGTGTATTTTATCCTTTTATTTGGGTGTTTTTAATTTAAAAAATATATATAAATGAAGTGCTTCAAATTTTAAAAGCTAACAAATTTTTATTGTTAGTATTAAGGGAATTTTATTTAATTTAATTAGTTGTAATAAGTTAATAATCACCCATTTCTGAAGATTAACTTTGTCTTTCTTCAACAATCAACACGATGCCACATTTTGATAATTCTAATACTACGTGCTAATTTATTATTTTTTTTTTAAGGTAATAAAACCTGAGAAATCAAGAAAATAAAAAAAAACAAAAAAAAAACAAAGAACAGTAGTAAATATATAGACAAAAGGAACCTATTTTGAGAACAAAAGTATATATAACATTTTTGAAGATGTTTTTTTATTTAATTTTTATAAGGTTATCAAAATCTTATAATTCAGTAATCGGTTTGACAAATTAATCTAAGATAATCAACATATTTTTTTATTATTAGAAATTAATTTTTATAATTAATTTTGATTTGATTTGTTTATTATAGTATCATCATTTAAATTACATTACAGATTTAATAAGTTAATAAAGATTAATTTAATATATTATTATCTTAATATTTGAACAAAAAAATTCATTATGTCCCTTGTCAAAATTTAAAAAAAAAAATACCATTCATATTTAAATTTATGATTAAATTCATCATATTTAAAAATTATTTAAATCCAACCCTAAGCACAGAACAATGCTGGACAATGATCTAGGATATAATTAAATGGTGTGCCATTTCAGCTATTGTATCATTCATAGAAAGTATGTAAAGTGTTTTCTATTCTATTCTTTCAATTTTCCACTCTTTAAAGCTTAATTATTCTTTTGATTGAAAAGTTAATTATTTTTTATTGAAAATTCCATTGATCAATTTTTTTAAAATTTTGCCAAAACATGAGAAGTCCAACAAAATTCATCTTGAATTTATATTGATTTTTTCTAATTTTTTCAATTTTATTCTTTTTATTTCAAGCACAAAATTCTATATTTTTTACATTTTTTTTATTCAACGGAAAAATTAAAAAATCCATAACAACAGGATTACAGTAAGAGAATTTCTTGAATAAAAGGAACTAATCCTTGAAAAAAAATAACAATTATATTATAAAAAAATGTCAAGAGTAGTAGGTAACAATGCAATTACAGAAAATAATACTACTGTCAATACAGATTTCTTATATAGCCAGGCTTTAAAGCGTCCCCTTATAGAATTATTATCGACCAGATTTAGTAGCTAACAACGACAGTGTAGTGTATGTATATATTTGCTGGAGTGAGAGATGGAAAGAGTAGAGAAATCACAAGTTTCGTTGAATGATGCAAATTCCTTGCAGATACTTATAAATTGATCAAATAACATCAAATGGAGGAGAACCCACCTCGAGTTTCAAGTCAAGAAAGGACCCACGAGGTCTCAAGGGGTGGACCCACCAGGAAGAGCAGGCACGCCGTTGATGAAGGTGGAGATCTAATTGAGTGTTCAAGCAAGCATTGCCAATCATGCACCGCTGGGTTGGTAGCTGACTGTGTGGCCCTCTGTTGCTGCCCTTGTGCTTTGGTCAATCTTCTTACTCTTGCTTTTGTTAAGGTTCCATGGATGATAGGGAGGAGGTGTTTGGGAAGAGTAAAAAGGAAGAAAATGAAGCTGGAAATTAAGAGAAAATGCAGGAAGAACAGTGAAGGGGAAGGTAACACTGTGGCGCAAAGAGAAAGGGATTGTAATTTGAGAAAGAGAATGATAGAAGAAGAGGGAGTTCTGGAAATTGCAACGGGATTTGGCGAGGAAGAGGAAATGGCTAGTGTTACTGCAAGATACGAGGCAGAGAGGCTTTGGTTCGAGTTGAACCAGATTGGTCACTTGGGTTTTGGTAGGGTTTCTTTCACTGATAATCCGTGCATAGATGACAGCTTAGGAAAGTGAATTACTGACAAACATATTTTGTGTTTGCTCTGTAATTTTATTTTATTTTTTACCCGTTATGGTTTTGGGTTTCCTTCACAAATATCCAACATGGCAGGGGATGGGCAATTGGGGAAGCACATTAAAGTGATATGCATCATTGTATAGAACTGTAAATCTTCAATTCTCCAGTTTATGATTTGATTTTGGGGCAAGCATCCACCATCGACAATTATTTTTTCTTTGTTAAAGAATCATTTTATTTCAGTAATTTAAGTTGTTAAGTGAGTTTGTAGAATATAATTTATATTATTTTTTTAAAAAAAAATTATTAATGATTAATTGCTACTGTGGTCAAAGGAATTTAGTGAGTAAAAGGTTACCTTCGGTAAAAAATGATTTTATTCTTCATAAATTATGTTAATGAATTCATGGATTCTTCCATCAATATATTATCTATTATTCGTATGAAAATTAGGATTTATGAATGTAAAATAATTTAAAATTTATATAAATTCATGATGATTGTGTTAAAGAATGAATGGAATCTTTGGATCTTCTCGTAAAAAAATAAAAGTTCAATAATGAAAAATAATATGATATACTTGTGAAACCAGGAGAAGCTACAGGAGCTGTGCAGCAACAAGGAGATACTACTATAACTTCAACAATAGGTAGGTGTCAAATATCTTAAAACTTTTGTTTATCATGTTCATTATGCTAGATATTGCAATTATAGAAAAGTATTGTGATTTCAATTGTGGATTAAAGATGTGAGAAACTAGATTTTCTGGTAATGGAACTAATGCTCGATAATAGGCAGAGAAACTAGTTTTTCGGACAATAAGATTAGTGTCTGGTAATGGATGGAGGAATTAATTTCTCGGTAATGAGACTAGTTTCCGGTAATGAGACAAAAAAATTAAATATCTAGTGAAATATTTATTGTTTAGAGATGGGCAGGGAGATTAGTCTTTCGGTAATAAGATATTTTTGTATAAGGGTAATGTGAGTAAATGTCATAAGAGATAAGATTATGCCCGAAAAAAAGGTTATTAGTGATGGGTCAAACTGACCCGGGGTTTAAGTTTAATTAGAAGGAATTCGATGATTTATAAAAAGGGAACTAATTGAAATAGATAAAATATAATGGAATTTTATAATAAAGTTGTATTTTTATTTGATTAATTTATGTAACAACTTGATTTTATCATGTGATAATAACTTTCAGGTACCTCTCATCAACAAGCAGAATAATAAGGTTATTTTTAGAATACTTTTACTAAGATTAATGAACAATTAATCAGTAATCCTTTTGTATTGTAATTTGGGAATGTAACTAATATTTATCTTATTGCAGGACATATTACTAGACTTAGACATCATGTAGATTTCTAATAGTTTATCAATTCTTTTGTTGTATTAAAATTATAAATGCATGTCGTTATATTGTGTCATTTCATATAAATTGATTAAGTGTGCATGTATGTGTATATCATCTGCAAGAAATATAATGGTGGACTATGATGAATGAAACATTGGAAGTTGAGGTTATAAGGTATTCTAATATGATGACGGGATGAGTTTAGGATGATTGGACAACCTTTGACATGTATATTAATGAGAATTGACATGAAACAAATATTATTCGATAGATTGAGATTTTCTAGTATAGGAGAGACTCTGCTGAAATTTCAGTAGAATTGTCATCAATTTCATGAGGAATACATGTAATATTCAAAACTAGAATATTATAAACAAAATGATAATGTTAGGTTCCAACTTAATCTGGTTGACTGTTTGAACATAAAAAATTTTAAATACATGGAATTAACATGAAGAAATCATATAGAGATTGCATGTAAATATTGGGGATGTTACATATCCTATGCAGAATTTGTAAGTATCTTCTCTTGAATTCTTTAATGTTAAACCGCTTTTTATGGGTTGAGACAATTCAAATAACCTTCTAGATTTATATCTATAGATCTTTATTCACAGTATATAGATTATTTCTCTCATATCCTTTATGAAACAAATTCTTGGATAACTAGATCTTTACTAACTAGAGTAAAGGAATAACATTTTTAATTAATAATATGTTTTTTATATATAATATTAAAAAAAAACTTCATTCCCACTAACTTTTTTATAAATATAAGACTCATCTATATTTTTGAAGAAATCAAACTATTTAATTATCTCATTAAAATAGATAGTCTATTAATGGATTTTTGTAGCTTTCATATTTTTTATAATTTTTTTATATTCAAAACCTTTAACCTGTGACATATACATATCTTCATGAAGATTCCTAATCAAGAATATAGTTTTGACATCCTAAATTATTAAAGATTTAATAAACAAATTACACATATTAAAATTCTTATTAACATCCTAAAATTAATCAAATTAAACTTTCTTAAAAAAAACCATTTTTAAAGTTTTATAAGAAAAATAATCATGTTAAAATTCTTATTAATATCCTAAATGATTCTAAGATCAATTAAATAAAACTTTCTTGAAAATTTTTTTTTCAAGATTTAATAAGAAAATTAATCATATTAAAATTATTTTTAACATCCTAAACTACTTTAGTATCAATTAAATAAAAAAATTTGGATTTAAAACTCTCTTTATTTTAGAATTTTTTTTTTCTAAAATAACTTAATTAAACATTTTAATTAAATCCTAATCCAATTAGGATATTTCAAAACAAATTGAATTAAATATCTTAATTCACTCATAATCCAATTAGAAAATTAATTATATAATTAACTTTATTTAGGGTTTCAATTTTAATATATAAAATCATAATTTATCTATGTGAGGGTATAATAGTAATTATGCCTTAAATACCTAAATTGTAATTATGTATAAGTTTTAGGTGTAGAATCATAATTATACATTTTACCCCTCCAAAACCCTAAACAAAGTTGTAGGGGCAGAATCGCGCTACAAGGTCAGGCACGCTAGTAGCACTAACGCCACTATTGGTTGCTGCAACCATTTGTTTTATTTTGGTCAGATCTGACCGAATTAGTAACTAGAGCTTTTTTAAAAAAAAAAGAATCCTTGAGAGAAAATTAGTTATTTGGAAAATATTTTTTTCACATAAATTTAATTTATAGTGCCAATAACAATAAAAATATGCAATTAATAACCCTAATTGTCTGATGATGGCTTTGATACCACTGTTGGATTTTCTAAAACACATAACGTATCGAAAATGGTAATTTGAAATTTTTTGGAGTCCCAATGATCCCATTAAACAATCTAAGGTCATTTAGGATTTCAATGAAAATTACCTAAAGATCAGATCTCCTTTCTAAGGTTTGATTAACTTTTTCAAGGCTGAGTTTTCACAAATTACAAGTCTAATTGTCCAAACTATAACGGTAATCGACACGAACCATAGTGAAAAATTTATCAAACACTTTTTAGAATAAAGAGATTGTTATGTCTTTAAGTGCTAACTCTTTATTTTCTCTACTCTGTCTATTTGTATAGGTGGAATGTGTACAATATGTGTTGTGTATCATAACTTACAGAAAATATAAAACATGACATTCTATTTATGGAGGAAAACCTAATAACCATATAAATGATAAAATATAAATTTGCCCCTGAATAATATCACATGTATTATTTTAGAATAATTTTAGAAATTTATTCAATCAAGTTTTTACAAGATTTTTTTAAGTCTAGAATTGTAATACCATGTATTAATTATATTCTAGTTCTCAATCTTTAAAAGTTATTCATAATCAAATTATATTTAATTGATTATCCGAGTTTAATTTTATACCAATAGTTCTTAATATGTGTGACTTATTAGGTTCTTAATATGTTGGTCTAAATATAAATCATAATCATAAATAAACTAAGTTAAATAAATTAAATAATTTAATTTATTATCAATTCAATAATTGATTGATCTATTCTTGAAGATTATGTATATTATATAGCAACGTGTTATGATTCTTCAAATTTTAGAAAAGTTATAAGTGATTTGACTTAACATTTCAATTGGCAGTTTCTTAGTGTAATTATTATCTTGTTATTAATAATATTTCAATTTAGATATTATAGCATAGAGTGTTTATACTTTGACAAATCATGTTTGCTCTCAACATTATAATAATTTATTCTTTGAATGAGATTTAAATCTCTTTTTAAATCTCATTTTACCTTATGCAAAGATTTCACAATTAATATTATTTGAGAACATGTAGAATATTTTCTCCAATTCACATAGAGTGATGAATCCTCTTTTAATCACTCAAATAACTGCATATAGTTTATGTTATACCCAATATTTATCTATTTGTTACCCTTTATTAGAACAATGTGCAGTCAAGATTAAAACATAATATTCTCTATATAAGATAACTTAGTGATTTCAAGTTTAAGGATCACTTACACAGTTGTCACATGAACATTTTCATAGACATAAACGATCTCTCTATATGGAATCCTCATGTAGGTCAGTTAGTATAGATCTTATTTAACAAGTATCTGCATATTAATTCTAGATATCCCTTATATCTTAGTTTATAAAAACAACTGCTTCTTTACTTAAAAAAAAACAAGAAGAAGAACATAACATATTATAGTCTCAACGACTGTAATTAATGTTCAAACTTAATAAAGTATCAACCAAGAATATTTAGAAACAATACTTTGATGTAATAGAAATCTCATAATTATTATAACATTATAATTTCGTTTTCAAAGTATTTTTATCTCAAAAACTTTATCTTTACTCTATATTCATTAATCAAATATAAATAAATATTAAAGATAAATAAATCTTTTATTAATATTAAATATGTTTCTATATAAATAAAATCAATATCATAAATAACTAACTAATTAACTACAAGGCATATATACTAATAAAAATCGTCCTCAAAAAGTTGTCATTTAGGGTAGGAAGAATGGTTGTGAGCTCTTTGATATTGGCTAACAATAAATCTCTTTTGTTGCTCTTTCTACTTTGAATCTATTTCGAAAGATGAATTGTTTTTCTATAAAAGAGGAAGTATTTGAAATAATAGAACATCTTACCCTAAAAGATGGAGATGCAAAGAAGGATAGAAGTATAAAGGAAAAGGGTATAAATGTATGACATAATTCTCTAGTAATATTATTATTTTTAGCAGACAAATATTAACTTGCTTGTTAGAGAGGTTGATCGAACCCTAATTACCCATCATGCCTTGCTATTCCTTACAAAACCATTTCAACGATGGTAGTCAGGAAATCTTGATCACTGCTTAGCGGTCAACAATGGTGTTAGTAACACCACCAGGTCCACCACCATAAAAAAGTCTTATTTCTTAAAGGCAAATCCTTTTTTTTTTTTTAGTTTAATGTGGGTGTCCGGACCAGCTTACGCACACCTCGACTAATCTCACGGGCCCTGAAGTTAACGACCATATAAGCCTCCAGTGACCATCATATGAGCAACCACAGGGCTCGAACCTGAGACCACAGAGGGAGCAAACCTCTTAGTCTCAGGCTCTTACCACTGGCCACCACCTAGATGGTTTTCTTAAAGGCAAACCCTTAAATTGACTTGTGTTAGTGTCAATTATTTATTTATACTTTTATGTTCTTAATTTGGTTAATTAGCCCTTAATTATGTTTTTTAATATGTTTAATTCATTATTATTTTTCTAAATTTGTCTAATTAATCCAATAACGATTAATCATTCTTAAAATCACATACGGAAGTGACATTATCAAATATTTTTCATTTATGAGATGATTTTTATAATACGCTAGAATCTATATTACTAGATGAATCATTGTTGAAAATATATTAGAAATATATATATGATCATGTAAATTGTGCTTTATACATATTAAAAGTTAAATAAACATAAAAATAATTTAATAAATTCATAGAACACAACGGTTAATTGACCAAATTAAAAACACAAGGGTAGATAAGAATAATTAACAACAAAAAAGAGTAAATTTAGAGTATTTGCCTTTTTAAAGGGATATATTTATTTAAATCCACTTTACTCTTACTTCCTCGTCAACCCATTTAAGTCATTTTAATAAGTTTGATCAAGTTTATGATTGGATATATAGAATTTAATTGAAGAAAAAAATTATTTAGAGAGTAAATTGTATTTTTAAGAAAATATGATGACAAAAGATTTTAATTAAGGATTTATTTGTAAGTAACTTAAAGTAAAATTCTTAAAACATTTTAGAAACTAAAATATATATTAAAAAAAAATCCATGCTACGAGGACATGAAACGTAACACCGATTGATGAAAGGGTGTGATATGAAGAAAATATAACATAAAGGATGGTTATTAAGTGACTTTTATGAAAATAAAGGATAAAAAAGTTTGTTAAATGTCAAAACCCTCAAAAATAAAAATAAAAGCATCATGAATATGAGAAAACTCTTAAAATATTTAATTTTATTCATTCATGTTTTCATTTGTCAAAGTTTATCACAACCTTTTATATATAAAAAAATAAAAAATCCTAATATTACTGAATATAAAAAATAAACTAGGAAAAATATTTCATTCACATAAGAAAAAAAAACTAAAAATAAAAGCATTATAATAAAGAATAAAAAAGTAAAAATAGAAAAAATAAAATTAATTAAGAAAAATATCTATATTTCTAAAAAACAGTCATGCATTAGTCTTTTCGAGTTGTAGAGAATTCATTCTCAAGTTTAAATTGATCTTACCATAATCTGGTAGATGTTCAATCAAAATTCTCCAGTCTCTTTTTTTTTCTTCGCTTCAACTATATAACAATTTTAAACATCAACTTGAGTCACTTCAAATCCAAATATAAAAAACAACAATTGACATATTATTTTTCTTGCATTGTCCTCTAGAGTAGCAAATTGCATACTTTAAACTTATTTCATCAATATATGTTGTATCTATATAACTCTTAAACACATCTAACTTTGTGATAAAATTAACCTTGTAATCAAAATGATCAACATAGTTTAAACCAATTAAAAAAAATTGTTGTGCACCTTTCATCTTTGTTTTTTTTTTTTAGTATTCAACGTCTATTTTATTAATAAGATTATTGTCAATAATATCATCATTATATCATTATTTATGATATCATCATTAAAAAATATTATAAATTAATAAAAAATAATAATTCACATCTATCTATCTCATTATAATTATATTTATTAAAATCTTTACTTTACTTATTCTGATTAAAAAGTTGTTTTTGCTCATGCTTATAAAGTTAATTTTCAAAACTAGCCATAGATACATCACTATTCTCATTATCCCTTACTTCTATGTAGAGTCGATTAGCTCCTACAATGTTAAAAAAAAAAAGATATCCTCAATTTAGTCATTTTAAAAAATAAAAAATAAAAACATCACACACAAACTTTGAAGCTCCAACAATGGCGATTTCATCGTCGCCAATAGCTTCTCCTCTAGGTATCAACATCCATACCAAACTTGCATCCTCTTCTTCTTTTCCAAATCTCGCTCTCTTCAACCTCCCTTCCAAGCCCACCAATCGCATTTCAACCATTGTCCTCTCCTCTTACAGTAAGCTCAAAATTCTTCCTCGTTTTTTGCTTTCTTGTTTTTTTTTGGGGGTTATTCTTTAGATTAAACATTAAGTTTGTTTAGAAAACTCAGGAAATGGACTGACGAGTGAAGATAAAAAGGCATTATTCGAAAAATACGGTCTTGATCCTAATCAATTCCCATCACAACCTTCTTCTTCTTCACCTTCTCTTAAGGTAATAAGGTTTTCTTTTATTTCTCTCTTGTTATGTTTTGAGATTCTGTAATTTTTTCTTTCATAAACATTTTAGACGAAGAGGAGAAAGGAAATCCAAAACCCAGGTAGAGGAAAACAAGTCCGTGAAGAGGATGGGGAGGATAAGCCACAGAGGACCACTCATAGGTTACTTCAGGTATGATTTTTCATGTAATTACTATTAATATTCTATTATTGTTATTATTTTCTTTGTGTAAAAAAACTTGGGTGTTTCAGGTGCTTGGAGGAAAGGCTAAAAGAAAGAAGTTGCTCTCTCCCAAAGGCATGGATGTGCGGCCAATGATGGAGGTCGTAAAAGGTTCTGCCTTCGATATATTGCAGGTGCTGATACTACTACTTTTCGTGTATGTGTACTTAGGCAAGCATTTTAATTACCTTTCTGTTGGTTTTGGTTTCTACAGGCAGCTGGTGGCTGTCCTGCCTCTCTAAGGCCTGGTCGGTGGTTAGACTTGTACAGTGGCACTGGTTCTGTTGGTATTGAAGCTATCAGTCGAGGATGCTCTGAGGTTTTTTACCAACTTATTTGTACAGTATGCTGTTAGAGCATAGAGTTCTGTTTTTGGAATTTTGCCGAACTTGCATTGATTTTACTTTTCAGCGAGATTCCTACCTTCGTTCTTTCTGTTCTCAGGTGCATTTTGTTGAGATGGATCCTTGGGTTGTTTCAAACGTTTTACAACCAAACTTGGAGTGCACAGGATTTCTTGATGTTTCAGTTATACATACTGTTCGCGTTGAAAGCTTTTTAGAGCGCGCAGAGCAATTTGTGGGTGTGTTCCCTTTATCCTATTTTCCCTCTTTCTTTCTTCTCTTTCTCTTTCACAACATGAACAAGATAAAGTTTTGCTCTTCTTGGACAGGTCATCCAACAAAGTTACCTTCTTTCTTTTGATGTCTGGCACAAAACTCTGCTCATGGAGTTCACTTTAAATCTTCATTTCTGCTGTCGCATTGTCTGCATGCTAAAAGGATATACTATAGTCTACATAAATAAATATTGTATTGAATAGTGTGGATTTGCCTACTAATTCTCTCTATGTGCACCTTAATCACTTCATTTTCATTCTTTCTGGAAGAGAATGATGATTCACTGGCTTATTTCTGGGCTCGCGTCTACGACTTTGCTTGCAGCCTTCTTCTCCTCTTTCTTTTATTTTCTTCTAGTTTAGTTACTAGGATGGCCAGGCATGGGCCATTGAACTAGGCTCAAGAAGGGTAGTTCATAGGCTTGCTCAGATGAAGGTCCTCACTTTCTGGAGTTTTAATAAAGCGCTGTAGCCCAACCTGAGGGCTTTGAAGGGGTGGCCATTCTTTCAGGAACGTTGCTCATGAACTTGCAGCTTTGCCAGAAGCAACTAGCTGCTTCCTTTCCCCAGCTAAAGATGATCCATCTGTTATCAGCAATTGAAAAGTGTCAATAAATGTAGCAACAAGAATTTATTATTTCTCCTCTTATATCCCATTTTTAGAAATCAAGTTATATTGTGTGCAGGTCAGGACAGCGCATTTGATTTCATTAGTGTCACACCTCCATATACACAAGTTGATTATGGAATACTGATGGATCAAATTTCAAAATCACCCATAGTTGGAGAAGATACATTTATCGTGAGTGTTAGTTTTGTTTAGTTATATAACCTTGTCTATACTCTGTGTGCAAGACTTTTTCTTAACATCAAGAAATTTCGTGGTGTTAGGTAGTAGAATATCCTCTAAGAACTGACATGTTGGATTCATGTGGATGCCTTGTGAAGGTATGGATCATAATTCATAACATCATGTATCATGCATTAAACTTCACAAGCAATTTTTTTAACTACCAAGTTTAAACTACTTCAGTTGGCACCCTCCTTTATATCCTGTAAACGATTATCTGCACCTCAAATCATTGTGAACTCTTTGAGATACACATTAAGACCAACTTGGTCGTTTATCAGCACAGTGAGGACTTGCAGCAAATTCCGTATACTGAAGTGATTCTGTGCATGCTAAAATGACATATCCAATAGTTAAATCTCCGGTGGCATATAATTGCTCATCCACAAAGTATTTACTGTTGGTCAACCTGGTGACAAATTATTTTGTTCTTCATTATATTATCTGCATGACAGTGAGCCTATCTTACAGCTCTAATTATTTCAATGAAACTGCAGATAAATGATAGACGATTTGGTCGGACCCATTTGGCAATTTATGGACCTGAGTGGGCCCAGAAGAAGAGAAAGAAATAACAGTTTGAAGAACAGTAGCAGAACTTATACTAGAAGTCTACTAGTGGAAAGTGCAGAGCGAAATGCGGGCTTGAAATGCCTTTGCGTGGATCACCCCCTATCTTTAACCGCTAAAATACATGCTGTAGCGTTCATCCTTGTTAACTGCAGGCAATGTGAAACCAGTTCTAGTGGATCTTTATGGTAAATTTCTATTATCATGAACCTATACATTTGTTATGGCAAAGCTTTGATTTGTTTCAATTGTCTCGTGGCCCTTTCTAAAATTAAAAGTTGAATTATTTCACAGGCTTATTTCTTCTTGGTATCTCCTCAGCTGCTTAATTGAGCTCGAGAGAATTGAGAGAAAGGCTTCTTCTGTAATGCTGATTTTTCAAGATCATAAGGACTTCGTAAATCAATTCTGTATTTGATAAATGGATCTTTTGAGCTTTTACTCTATCATCATTTTAGTTGTTGAAGTCAAATACGAATACTAGAACTCATTGTCCACATAATGTTTTCTTTCCTTGCTAATTTGAGCTTTCAAGGCACTAAATCTAGCGTGCTGTTTCGGATGTATCGCTAGATTTATGCTCTGGACCTATATTTTATCACAAATTCAGTGTTTTAGTGTGGAAGTCCAAGAAATTGTGCCTTTAGGGCAGCCGCACTTGATTCTTTTTTATGCATGGAGTCTATTTCAGACATGCTGTTTAGGATTTAATGGGTGTCTTGAAGTGAAATAGCAGTTGCGGTTTAAAGTGTTTTTTTGTTTAGAATTACATTAAAATAATATTTTTTTTTATTTTAAAAAAATTATTTTTAATATTAGAATATCAAAACTAAAATAATCTGAAAACATAAAAAAATATATATATATTAATTGATGGTTGTTGCATTGAAGATCTTATTTTGTTTCTGGTATGTTCACCATTTTTTTTTTTTTTTTAAATTGGTGGTTTTCATTTTATAGCTATCACAGACTCCATGTCAGGAGTTAAGATGACAAAGAAAAAACAAAGAAACATATAGAAATAGCAACTTCTTCCTTCTCTGCTAGAGGAAATCATGTCCTCGAAATCATCACATGCCGAGTCTTCACCATATAAAACCACCAGCATAAATCATGGATGTAAGTTTTAGAACATAGAACATGGCATAAACATCTTCCAATGATCAGA
>Ga0307510_10001914_pt1 | contig 23402 bp, 23 predicted proteins | sample 12_EM_MG_FD_207224 | JGI IMG/M metagenome (GOLD analysis project Ga0307510, IMG submission 207224) | Populus trichocarpa ectomycorrhiza microbial communities from riparian zone in the Pacific Northwest, United States - 12_EM | ecosystem: Host-associated > Plants > Roots > Unclassified | place...
AAACCATGGCACTGACAGAGATTGATGATAATACAATCACAAATTATCAACACACACTTAGCAGAAATATTAAATCAAATACAAATGCGGCCACAGCAACTATAATAGCGGGGGTGCTGATGATGATTTCCGGGATTGCTTTCGCCATAATAACATCCTCCGGCAATATTGGGGGCCAGCATTGTTTTTACGAATGTTATTCCTCTGATTACAAGCTTTATTCCATGTTAATTATAACTTTGATTGCAGAAATTGGGGCTGTAATCTTATTTATGGTGTATAAAAACTGCTTAAAACAAGCGGATCATTATAAAGATGAGACAATAGTTTTAAGAGACTTAACCATTGCCATTAGATTGAACGGGCAAATTTCGGGTACTGATACAATAATCACCACAACAAACGGAACTAAAACAGAAAAGGTGATAGACAAAAAATTAAAAATGCAGGAGCAAATAATGGAAACACTATTGGCAAGATGTACTAATTAGTTGATAGAATAAATATTCGGACGTATCTTAGTAGCAATTAAACTATAGTAAATAACTCTAAAGCTATGCTGCTCACTGACCTTGAAAGCGATGAGGTGTTAATAGTTAACAACTCATGGGGTCCCGAAGACGAAAATTGGGAAGACGAAGATGATGAAGATTTTGAGGATGAGGATTTTGACGACAAGATCCAGGACCTTGATGACCTGCACGAGATACAGGTAGATGACGACCTGGGCGAACCCGATCCGGAGGATGACGACCATTTTCCGGAGGAGTTTGAAGATGAGGATGAATAATTCTGACCGGAATATTATCAACATTCATCCTGTGCAGACTTTAACTTCAGGCATATTCTTGCTACCTTAGTGGCTGTGGAGAATTTCATTGTTTCGGCACGTAAGTACCGCCCAGCTACCTTTGAAAGTGTTGTAGGTCAGCAGCATATTACCAATACGCTAAAAAACGCGATTAAGAATAATCAGCTTGCACAGGCATTTCTATTCTGCGGACCGCGTGGCGTAGGGAAAACTACCTGCGCCCGTATCCTGGCAAAAACCATCAATTGCGAGAATTTGCAGCCTAATGGCGAAGCTTGCGGTGTTTGTGCTTCGTGTACCTCTTTTCAAAACGGGAACTCGTTCAATATCCACGAACTGGATGCTGCATCTAATAATTCAGTTGATGACATCCGCAGCCTGATAGACCAGGTACGCATACCGCCCCAGGCCGGCAGGTATAAGATATACATCATCGATGAGGTGCACATGCTTTCGCAGGCGGCTTTTAACGCCTTCCTGAAAACGTTGGAAGAACCACCCCACTACGCCATTTTTATATTGGCAACAACCGAAAAGCATAAAATATTGCCTACCATATTATCCCGCTGCCAGATATTCGACTTTAATCGTATCCGGGTGGAGGATATGGCCAATCACCTGGCGTCTATCGCCAAAAAGGAGCAGATCACTTATGAACCTGACGGCTTGCACATCATCGCTCAAAAAGCTGATGGCGGCTTGCGCGATGCCTTGTCTATGTTCGACCAGATCGTCAGCTTTTCAGACGCCAATGTAACTTATCGTACAGTAATTGATAACCTGAACATACTGGACTATGATTATTATTTTAACATCATAGACAGTCTGCTGAAAGAAGATACAGCCGGAACTTTGTTGCTATTCGATGAAATATTATCCAAAGGCTTTGATGGCTCTCATTTTATATCCGGGTTGTCTGAGCACTTCCGAAACTTGCTGGTAAGCAAGGATCAAACTACTTTAAAACTGCTCGAAGTGAGTGAGGGCATTAGAGCAAAATATCTACAGCAATCACAGGCATCGTCGATATCCTTCCTCCTATCAGCAATGAATATTGCTAACCAATGCGACCTGAGCTATAAGCTGAGCAAGAATCAACGCTTGCAAGTTGAACTGGCGTTGCTCAAAATGTGCCACCTGCCTTCGGCGTTTAATATGCTTACGGCGCCTGCCGGAGAGATGACTGCCCAGGCCGGGCAGGTAAAAAAAAAACCTGATACCCCAGCAGTAAGCCAGCCCGTTGCCACAAAAGTTACAAATGATATGCCTGTTGTAAGTGATCAGCCGGTTACTTATAATAAATCTGAACCCGTTGCGCCGGCAAAAGAACCTATAAAGGATGGGGTTGAACCGGTAACTGCCGAAAAGCCGAAACCATCATTTATTCCCAACCTGAATTCGCCTTCAACGTCTATCAAAATACCATCATTAAAAGACCTGGGTAAAAACGCTGCAGCCGAAATGGCCGAGGAAGATGATCCTTACATAAAAGGTGATGCGAAAGAAGATTTTACAATGGACAGCTTTTTGAAGCATTGGAGTGATTATGCTGCCAAAATAAAAGCCGAACGCAACATGAGCCTGTTTACGATCTTCACTGCGAATGCTCCTGTTATGCTGAAGCCATATGATTTTGAAGTAGTAGTAGCTAATAAGGTGCAGGAAAATCTTTTCAGGGAAGAAAAGCCAAGCCTGATGAATTATCTGCGGGTGGGTTTAAGAAATTTTGATATCGAAGTTGCCACCCGGGTTGATGAGATAAAAGCCGCTAAAAGGCCATACACTACATCTGAGAAATACCAGCATATGGCCAGCAAAAACCCGCAATTAGCCGAGTTAAAAAGACGGTTTAATTTAGATTTGGATTAAGCAACTCCCACTGTTTTCTCCAAAACCATAAGAATTGCACCTGGCGCAAATAATCTTTTTATTAATTTTTTCTACAAAACTGTTACCCCGCTTGGGTAAGTCATTAAGTTAAGAGAGAAAGAGATTTATTCTCCTCTTTCCCGTTTACGGGAGAGAGGGGCGACGAGCGTAGCGTCGTCGGGGTGAGTAAATCTGCGCCATGCATTTGCGTTAATACAGCTCGTATAGTCGACTCACCCGATCTACGCTTCGCTGGATCACCCTCTCTTTTGCAAGCAAAAAAGAGGGTATTTAGTAAAATTATAACGATATGAATAGGTATAATTCTCTAATGAGACCTAATAAATCATTCCCATCCGGTTTGAATCGAGTTTTACCAGCACAAAGAGCATAATGGTAAAGCTTAAAAGTGACGATCCCCCGTAGCTTATTAATGGTAATGGGATACCAATCGATGGCACGATCCCAATGGTCATGCCGACATTGATCACTACGTGGAAGAATATTACCGAGGCTACTCCATAAGCATAGATGCGCGAAAACGGCGATCGCTGTCGCTCCGCTACCCTGATGATACGCAATACCAGGAACAGATATAGCCCAAGCACTACCGTAGCGCCTGCGAACCCCCACTCCTCGCCCACAGTACAGAAAATAAAATCGGTGCCCTGCTCCGGCACAAAGGAGTATTTGGTTTGCGTACCCTGCATATACCCCCTGCCCCAGAGCTTGCCAGAGCCGATAGCTATCTTGGACTGGTTGACATTATATCCCTTGCCTTTAGTATCTGTAGTAATGCCCAATACAATATCGATACGAACTTTCTGGTGAGGTTTTAGAATCTTAGTATAAAGAAAGTTGACGCTGAACACAAAGACAACGCATATGCCCAGCCCAATTAATATCACCGGCATTATTTTCCGGTTTCGCCTGAAAATGAGCAGGATGATCACCGCAATGGCAAAAAGCGCACCAACGATGTATGCAATATTATTCACCTTTAGGGTGAGCACAAAGAGGGCAATAAACAAGCCCTCAAGTATCAAAAAATAGGGCGAAACACCCTCGCGGTATAAAACAAATATCAGTGAACTAAACACGAGCGTGGAACCTGCATCAGGCTGCAACATGATCAGCAACATCGGGAAGCCGATAATGGCCAACGCTATTATGAACGACTTAGGCTCTGTAACGCGGATGTTAGTCCCGCTCAGGTAACGTGCCAGCAACAAACACGTAGTTAGTTTAGCCAATTCTGATGGTTGTAACCTGAAGCCTCCACCTAATGATATCCAGGCCTGGTTACCGCCCACATTACGCCCCACCACCAGCACGATCATCAGCAGAACAACCGTTATCCCATAAAATACAGGTGCCAGCGCACTGAAAAACCGGCTCTCTAATAGTAGAATAAATATCCCAACGACAATACCTACAATCACATAGATAAGCTGTTTACCGTAGTCGGTATTAAAATCAAGGAACGTAGGATACTTTGGATCGAATACGGCGGAATGAATATTCAACAGGCCGATAACACACAATGCCAGGTAAATAAACACTATCGCCCAGTCCACATTAAAAAAGAAACTGCGCTGCTGCTGGTTATTGTTCATCCTCCCTCCGCCCTATTTGATATGCAGATGCTGTATACCTATTTTTATTTTTTTGCCGTAGCGGCCTGATAGCAGCTTTTTTGACAGCACTATCCGGTTTATGCTTCGCTGTATCTTTTGGCGCAGACGGCAGCTTCAATTTCGGTCCCTTGTAATAGTTATCAAGCTCCGGTAAACGGTTGGCACTCATAATGTAGTCGGGGGTTATGCCATTTGGACGAGAGGAGATACTATCCCTCAAATATTTCTCGACAATAAAACTTGCAATTGGTGCTGCCCATTTTGAACCTTCCCCTGAATTTTCAACCACTACCGCTATGGCAATCTTCGGGTTGTCGCGCGGGGCAAATGCGACAAATACCGAATGGTCTTCACCATGCGGGTTTTGCGCAGTACCTGTTTTGCCGCACATAACAATACCTGATATTTTTGAACCGAGAGCTGTACCATGGTCAACTACTGCCTGCATGCCATTAATGACTGGCTCGAAATATTGTGAATCGACCCCAACATAATTTTTAACCCGGTATTCCGGCTTAATGATTTCCTTATCACCGATACCTTTAATGAGGTGCGGTTTATAATAAAACCCGTGATTGGCTATGGTACATTCAATATTGGCCATTTGCAATGGGGTGGCTAACAATTCACCCTGCCCGATAGCCAATGAAATAACCGTACTTGAACGCCAGCTACCCGGGCGATAAACTTTATCGTAATGTGCAGAGGTGGGCAGGTTTCCTTTTCCTTCGCTTGGCATATCCAACCCAAGTCTGGAGCCTAACCCAAATTTCGCCACATTGCCTCTCCAGTTAGTAAAAGTGGGCGACGTTTGTTTCGCCCCGTTATAATTGATCAATCGTTCAAATACCATTGAAAAATAACCATTACATGATTCGGCTACCGCGCTGCTCAGGTTAACTATCCCATGTCGTTCGCCATGAAAACACGGCACTTTGTGATTACCCGCCCAATAATATCCAGGACAATTGTAGGTAGTTTCCGGTGTAATAATACCCTCCTCCATGGCAATAAGTGCGCTCAGTGGTTTGAAAGATGATCCAGGAGGATAAGTAGCCTGTATAGGTCTTGTAAAAAATGGCTTGTAGGGGTCTTTGTATAACTCAGCGGCATTATTCCCTCTTTCATGCCCAACCAACAAATTTGGATTGTAGGTAGGGCTGCTTACGTAACAAAGTATCTCACCTGTGGAAGGTTCGATAGCAACAATACTGCCTACTTTGTTTAGCATCAATTTTTCGCCCAATTTTTGTATGCGCAGATCGAGTGATGATATTAATCGCTCACCAGCCACCTGGGCGGTATCATATGCCCCATTTGCATAATGCCCTTTAAACCTGCTTCGCGAGTCAACCAATTGATTTTGCACACCCCTCCGTCCGCGCAGTGCGTCCTCGTAGGATCGTTCAACTCCCGTTACACCTATGAAATCGCCGGGATGATAATAGTTCCCGGATTTTTTAATGTCCTTATCGGTTACTTCGCTGATGTAACCCAAAAATTGCGCTGCCACAGAGTCGGGATAAGTGCGCAGATAACGGGGAGATGAATCGAACCCCGGAAATTCTGACAACCGCTCCTGGATTGCCGCAAATGCTTGTGCCGACAACTGTTTTTCAAACACCGATTGCAGGTGGGGAGAATATTTTACTGCTTTTTCGAACCGTTTGTCAAACTCGGGTTGGTCTATTCCCAGTAATTTACAAAATGACGCGGTATCAAAAGGTTTTACCAGGCCAGGTGTGACCATGATATCATAAAATGCCTCATTCTGTACTAATATTTTACTATGCCGATCAAGTATGGGGCCGCGGGCCGGGTTGAGGTAAACTTTACGCAATACATTGTTTTGGGCATACAAAAGGTACCGGTCATCAATGATCTGGATATAAAATAATCGTGCAAGAAGTATTAGGATCAGCGTTATAAAAACTCCCGCAATAACATAACGCCGCTCAAAAAAACTGTTCATTTAACGTTCTTTCTTTCTGTAAAATAAAAACCCCGACAGCAACATCAAAAATACTGTAAAAATAGAACTCAATACAAAGCGGCTTAGTGTATACGGTATCTCTGACAGGCGAAAAACTTCAAGGTTGAACAGAAAAAAGTGGTGAGCTAAGGTAAGTATCAGGGCATAAGTAAAAAACCAGCGTAAACCCATTACGCTCAGAGTAGGTTCAGGCTCGTTATCAAATCCATCTTTTTGAACAGTTATACTAATAAATAATACCCGTACAAAGGCGAGCAATACACAGGATGCAGCGTGCAGACCCGGCGTATCGTAAAACGAATCAATTATAAGCCCTAAAAGGAACGACAGGGCAAAGAGCAGTAAATTAGGTGTTTCAAACGGCAGCAGCAGGATAAACATGATGTACAGGTAAGGCGTAGACAGATTGTACAGGGTAATGTTCTTCAACAAAAACACCTGCAAAAAAATCAAACCTAAAAACCTCAAAAGGTTAACTGCAATTACCCTACTCATTTTTCTTTTGTTGCGCCTCCAGTCCCGCCTGCTCTTGAGCTAATTTGTTTATAACTACATTCACATATTGCAGCTTCCCAAAATCTACGGCCAGTTTCACTTCCATGTTCAGTGCGAAACCACCGGTTTTAGTGTGCAGGTTGCTTATCTTACCTATCGGTATCCCTTCCGGGAAAAGCGAATATTCCGAAGTAACAACCTCTTCGCCAACATGGGGCTGTGCATTGTTCGATACATCTTTCATGAATCCTTTATGCGGATCAAGGTCATCGCTCCACTCAATATATCCAATTTCCTTGGTCTTGGCCAGCATGGCGCTAAACCGCGAATCTTTATGTAATAACGATTGCACTATCGACATATGCTCGCCTACAAACACCACCTTACCCACCAGGCCCGAACTGCAGATCACCCCCATACCTTTGGCCACGCCCTGTTTGCTTCCGCGATTGATGGTGATATAGTTATTACTCCGGTTGGTTGAGTTGTTCACTACTTTGGCTTCGATATAGGTATATTGCTGCTTATAGATCGTATCAGTAACCTGTTTTTTGTTGACGCTGTCTATATAAAAAGAAGCCTTCAACTGACTGCGTAAACGGGCATTTTCACGCGCAAGACTATCGTTGGTTTCCCGTAATGACAAATAACCATACAACTCATCTACCTGTGCATATAAAGTACCTGTTACCTTATTGGTGGAGTTAATAAAAGATGCCTTCTGAAACGAGTTGTATTTAACGTAGATAATAAGCGCGCTCAGCTCGAAGATAACAAATAAGAAAAATGCGTTATACTTAGTGATAAATATCAGGAGGTTACGCATTGGTAGTGAGTTGTGAGTAGTGAGTTGTGAGTAGTTTTATCCGATAGTTGCAAGTAACACTTTTTACTTACAACTTCTCACCATTCGCTACTCACCACTCACTTAATTATTGCATTAAGAATTTAAAATTACCTATATTTTTTAATGCGGTTCCGGTTCCGCGGACTACCGCACGCAACGGATCTTCGGCTACGTGAACAGGCAGTTTGGTTTTTGCTGCAACACGTTTATCCAGGCCACGCAATAGTGCACCACCACCGGTTAAGTAAATACCTGTCTGGTAAATATCAGCAGATAATTCGGGCGGAGTAATTTCCAGTGCCTTCAATATTGCTTCTTCAATTTTCGAGATAGATTTATCGAGGCAATGTGCAATTTCGGTATAAGATACCATGATTTGCTTTGGCACGCCTGTCATCAGGTCGCGGCCCTGTACGGCGAAATCAGATGGTGGATCGGCCAGTTCAGGTAAAGCGGCGCCCACTTCTATTTTGATCTTTTCAGCAGTACGGTCGCCGATCATGATGTTATGCTGACGACGAATATATTGAACAATGTCTGAGTCAAAATTATCACCTGCAACGCGGATAGACTGGTCGCAAACGATACCGGATAAAGCGATCACCGCAATCTCGGTAGTACCACCGCCGATGTCGATGATCATGTTGCCCATAGGCTCTTCCACGTCGATACCAATACCTACCGCGGCAGCCATTGGTTCGTGGATAAGATATACTTCTTTGGCCCCTGCAATTTCGGCAGAGTCACGCACGGCGCGTTTTTCAACCTCAGTAATACCGGATGGGATACAGATCACCATACGCAGCGATGGGAAAAACCAGCCCTTACCTTTGTTGATCATTTTGATCATACCGCGTATCATGTGCTCGGCGGCGTTAAAGTCGGCTATTACACCATCCTTTAGCGGGCGCACCGTACGGATATTTTCATGGGTCTTACCCTCCATTTGCATCGCCTGGCGTCCAATGGCGATAACCTTATTGGTTGTACGATCAAACGCCACTATCGATGGCTCGTCGACAACTACTTTGTCATTGTGTATGATAAGGGTATTTGCAGTACCTAAATCGATAGCGATTTCTTGTGTAAAAAAATTAAAAAGACCCATTGGCGATTACCTCAAAAATAGAATGTAAAGTTGTATAAAAATAACTTAATAATTATAAGTTGCTAATAAAAGCGTTAAAATTTACAACTTATTACGTGTTATTATTAATTAATGTTTAAAATGGCGTATCCCGGTCATTACCATGGAGATATTTTTTTGATTTGCCATATCTATCGAGTCCTGATCTTTGATTGAACCACCCGGTTGAAGCACCGCTGTTATGCCTGCTTCGGCTGCTAATTGTACGCAGTCATTAAAAGGGAAAAACGCATCAGAAGCCATTACAGCGCCATTTAGGTCGAACCCAAACTCCGCAGCTTTTATAACTGCCTGTTTTAGAGAATCAACCCTTGAAGTTTGCCCTACCCCACTTGCCATCAACTGGCTATTTTTTGCAAATACGATGGTATTTGATTTGGTATGCTTCACCACTTTATTGGCAAAAAACAAGTCATTTAGCTCTTGTTCTGTCGGTTTCTTTTCGGTTACGGCTTTCATCTGATCAGGCCCTTCAATTACCAGGTCTTTATCTTGTTCGATTACTCCGTTTAGCAAAGTCTTAAATTGCTTTACAGGCAATTCTACAGGCTGACGGATCAGGATAATACGGTTCTTTTTCTCGCGTAAAACCTGCACTGCTTCGTCGGTGTAAGCAGGGGCAATTAATACCTCGAAAAATATCTTGTTGATCTCTCTCGCAGTCTCCGCGTCGACCTCATCATTGGCAATAATTACACCGCCAAAGGCCGAAACCGGGTCACATGCCAGGGCATCGATCCAGGCTTCTTTTATAAATGACCTGCTAGCTATACCACAGGCATTAGTGTGCTTTAATATAGCGATGGTCGGCTCTGTAAATTCGTCGATCAGTGATACCGCTGCATCCACATCTACCAGGTTATTGTAGGAAAGCTCTTTGCCATGCAGTTTGGTGAACATAGCGTCCAGGTTACCATAAAACACACCCTGTTGATGCGGGTTCTCGCCATAACGTAATACCTGGCTTTTTTGAATGCTTTGTTTAAATACCGGAAGCTGTTCATCCTGGTTAAAGTATTCAAAAATGGCCGTATCGTAGTGCGAGGTAATATTGAATGCACGTTGAGCAAATGAACGGCGCTGGTCAATGGTGGTTTCGCCGTTCTGGCTTTTCAGGATCTCCCCCAGTTCAACATAATCATCTTTTGATGCTATGATCACTACGTCTTTGAAATTCTTGGCAGCGGCACGGATCAATGAGATACCACCGATATCAATCTTTTCGATCACATCATCCTGCCCGGCGCCTGATTTTACGGTTTCTTCAAAAGGGTAAAGGTCTACAATTACCAGGTCGATCTCAGGTATTTCGTATTGTGTCAATTGCTGCTCATCGCTGTCAAAGCTTCTTCTTGCCAGGATACCGCCAAATACTTTCGGATGAAGGGTTTTTACACGTCCGCCAAGTATTGATGGGTACGATGTAAGGTCTTCTACCGCGATCACCTCGGCACCCAAACTCCGGATAAAAGTCTCCGTTCCCCCGGTTGAATAGATGTTCACTCCGAGGCGGTGAAGTTCGTGGATAATGGGTTCAAGATTGTCTTTGTAATAAACTGAAATTAAAGCGTTTTTTATTTGAACAGGATGGCTCATGGACACACGTTTTTTTGAGCCGCAAAGGTAGTGATTACTGATTAGAGATCAGGGGTTAAATATTAGTTTTTTTTGTTTGTATCATATTTTAAATTTAATGCGTAATGATAAAAAACAATAACATGAAATATTACGCCTTATCATTATTAATTGCGACTATTTTATTTGTAGCAGCATGCGGCAAAGAGAGTGTTAAGAGTGGTAATGCCAGCTTAACCGGGAAATGGAAATTGGTGCAAAGCCTGCTTGACCCGGGCAATGGATCTGGCAAATGGCTACCGGTCACAACGAGTACAGAGCTGCAATTGAACGCAAATGGCACTACAAGCGGCACAACTTTTCCGACGTATGTTTCCTACATCATCAAAGACAGCGTTACGTTAACTTTTAGCCAGGCGGATAAAACGATACAGAATTATCGTTATAAAATCAGTCATGATACCTTAACAATGAGCCCAGACGGGCCAGCCAGGTGTATTGAGGCTTGCGGTATCAGGTTTAAGAAAGAATAATTGATGAATATGTAATGGGTCATGAGTTTTTCCAGGTGTAATAAAAAATTTAGTAACTTAGCTTAATGACAACGCTCATCATAAAATCGGATTCTGACAAAAAGACAAATTTGCTTATCAAATTTGCCAAAGAGCTGGGTTTGGAAACATTGACCCAGGACTTTAAAGAATTAGATACCCATGCGATGGCAACAGGTATAGGCCGTAAAGCTACAGATGCTGAATTGATAGAATACCTAACCCGTGAATCCGATCAGACACCCGTCGATCTTGAAACCGCCTTCTCTAAATACTTATCAACCAAATAAATCTTCTAAGTCCTTAACTTTTCATTTTGCGCAAAAGGCTCTCTATCACTCTTGGAAAATGCTGATGCTCTAATTGCTGGCCTTTGAATTTGATCATTTCGAGGGTATCACCGGGCTCTATCTTAAAGCGCGACTGGTGCAGGATTTCTCCTTCGTCAAATTTCTCGTTAACAAAATGGATGGTAATACCCGACTCGTCTTCCCTTGCAGCCAGTACCGCTTTGTGTACATAATCGCCGTACATACCTTTGCCGCCATATTTGGGCAGTAAAGCAGGGTGCAGGTTGATGATCTTATTGGGGAATGCTTTAAGCAGGTTCTCGGGTACGAGCCATAGAAATCCCGCCAGCACGATCAGATCTACCTGCAGATTTTTCAATAGTTTGATGATGGCATCTGATTGATAAAATTCATCGCGGGTAAATATATGCGACGGTATTTCAAAATTATCGGCCCGCTGCAACACGTAAGCCTGCGGGTTATTAGTCAGTATCAATACTACTTCGGCTTCGGAATTGCGTTTAAAATGCTCCATTATCTTTTGGGCATTTGATCCCGAACCGGAAGCAAAAATAGCGATCCTTTTCTTCATGGATATTGTTGTTTTCGGCGGTAATAAGGTTAATTTATATTAAAAATGGCCGCTTACTTTGCCATACTTCTCTTTTCTTAGCGTTTAAACCCTCTTACCCTGTTTTTGTTCATCGCGGGTTCAAAATAATTATTATCCCATGATCAAAAAACATTCAGACACAAACTAATACGACTCAAATATAAAATTTTGATACTGTTAAACAACACATTATTGCGATTTTACACGCACAAATCCATACCGGGTTATAATCCGCTTCATAGTGGATGGATAATAGGTTTGCAGGTCGCCGGTTTGAAGTATTAATGAATATTGCCCCAGGTTTACAATTTGCGCATTCTTAAATGGCTTTATCGTAACACCCGAACTATCCACACTAATACCCGAGTATAAAAAAAGTTTATCAGTTGATAATGACCAACTCCCGGAAGAGGTTTGTTCATTGCAACTATAATTAGTATAAGTACAGGTCTTATCTGCATTAAATGTGAATGTCTGGGTAAGGGCGCAACTTGTATCCCGTAAGACAACGCTGTCTGTCGCAGCACCTGTTGCATAAGTCACTTGTATTGATGATAGCTGCCAGTGTCCGCCAACGAAAAGTGTGGCTATGTAATCCTGGTTACTTTTTTTACATGAATTAACCAACAAGCCAATCGCCACAAAACCGCACAGGAGTAATAACCGGAGTTTAAATTTCATTTGATAAATCGTCAGCAAAAATAGTAAATCAGTGCCAAAAAGCGTTTGCCGGACGAATATATAACTATAAAAATTGCCATTTAGTTTAAGCCCCTGTTTGGGCGGTGAAAATAAATTATTATGATTTTATAATTGCAAATAATCCAAGGCTATCTTATTAAGTTTGTTACACACTTAATTAAACCAAAACTTATGATACCAGCAAAAGGCTATGCAGCACCCTCACCTACAACCCCGTTAGGCCCCTTTAAATTTGAACGCCGCGAAGTAGGTCCGCATGATGTACAAATTGAGATACTATATTGCGGCGTTTGCCATTCAGACATTCACCAGGCACGCGACGAATGGGGCGGGTCTATCTTCCCGATGGTACCGGGGCACGAGATTGTGGGTAAGGTTACTAAAGTGGGTGACCAGGTGACCAAATTCAAAGTTGGTGAAATAGCAGGCGTTGGTTGCTTCGTCGATTCGTGCCGCACTTGCCCGAGCTGCAAAGCGGGACTGGAGCAATATTGCGACTTTTTCCCGGTAGTAACTTATAATGGCAAAGACAGGGAGGGTAATCCAACCTATGGCGGTTATTCAAACCAGATTGTAGTTGACGAAAACTATACCCTGCATGTTTCTGACAAGCTGCCACTTTCAGGCGTTGCGCCATTGCTTTGCGCAGGTATTACTACCTATTCGCCCATTATGGAATGGAAGATGGGAAAAGGCCATAAAGTAGGTGTTGTTGGCTTAGGTGGATTGGGACACATGGCGGTTAAGTTGGCCGTTTCAAAGGGTGCGGAAGTAACTGTTTTAAGTACCTCTCCATCTAAAAAAGCAGATGCCGAACAGTTAGGCGCTCATCATTTTATAGTGAGTAAAGATGCAGACCAAATGCAGGCCGCAACAGGCACACTGGATTTTATCATCAATACGATTGCAGCAAAGCACGATTATAATGAATATCTACAATTGCTAAAACTGGATGGCACCATGGTATTGGTAGGCGTTCCAAACGAACCTCTCCCGGTATCCGCGTTTGGCCTGATAATGAAACGCAGGAGGTTAGCCGGGTCATTGATCGGCGGTATAAAAGAAACCCAGGAAATGCTGGATTACTGTGCCGAAAACGGCATTGTATCCGATGTGGAAGTGATCAATATCGATTATATCAACGAAGCTTACGAGCGTATGATCAAGGGCGATGTGCGTTATCGCTTTGTGATCGATATGGCGAGTTTATAATTTGGTTGATAAGACTGCAAATCGCATAGTCGACTCACCCCGACGACGCTGCGCTGGTCGACCCTCTTTTCGCTGCGCGGAAAGAGGGTTAAATTGATTTTATTAAAAGCTTCTCCCTCTTTGCGACTTGTCGCAGAGAGGGATGTCGAGCGAAGCAATGACAGGGTGAGTCAAATAGGCGACAAGTTTAATGAACAATTTGAAACGTGATCGCTTTTTAAGAAAACTATATCAATCAAGTAATGCAAATCCCCTTCGAAAAACTAAAATCTGAATTCAAACGCGTACTTCTTTCTCTCCATTTTGATGAAGAGCATGCGGAGAAAAGCGCAACCATTTTTGCTGAGAACAGCCGTGATGGGATATATACCCACGGACTTAACCGTTTTCCCACGTTTGTACAATATGTAAAGGATGGCCTGATCGTCCCGAATGCAAAACCTACCAGGACGGGCGGCTTCGACGCTATTGAACAATGGGACGGGCACCTCGGCGCCGGTATTTTAAATGCCTCATTTTGTATGAACAGAGCGATCAACCTTGCCCATCAATATAGTATAGGCTGTGTCGCCATAAAGAACACCAATCACTGGATGCGCGGCGGAACTTATGGCTGGCAGGCCGCCGATGCCGGTTTGATAGGCATATGCTTTACAAATACTATTGCTAATATGCCGCCATGGGGCGGTATAGATGCCCGGCTGGGTAACAATCCGCTGGTGATTGCCGTGCCGCGTAAGGGCGGGCACATTGTACTGGACATGGCGATATCCCAATACTCATTCGGTAAGCTTAACCTTTACAAGTCGAAAAATGAACAATTGCCTTTGCCGGGTGGCTATGATAAAGACGGGAACCTGACCACTGATCCGGGAGATATCATTGAGTCGTTACGGCCGTTGCCTATTGGTTTCTGGAAAGGTTCAGGATTGTCATTAGTGCTTGATCTGCTGGCAACCGTGCTTAGCCAGGGACGCTCAACAGGGGATGTAACCAATGGCGGATCAGAATCTGGTGTATCCCAGGTTTTCATATGTATAAAGCCCGATGCAGGTATTCAGACGGATGAGCTCATTAAAAACATCCTGGATTATACCAAAAGCAGCCGGACTGAAGGCGAAGGGAAAGAAATCTTGTACCCCGGAGAAAACACATTAAGGACACGCAGAAAAAGCCTGGCAGAAGGTGTTTGGGTGGATGAAAAATTATGGGAGACGGTGCAGGGGCTGTAATTCACTTTTAAGATTAAGGAATGTTTGGTATATTTGAGTGATAGCTTATATAAGTGCATCATGGAAAAAATTGTTTTGGAGGTAGATGACAAAGTGGCCAAAGCCTGGCGCACCGCTTCCGTTAAACTAAAACGAGAGATAGGCGACCTTATGAACAAACAGATCGCTACAATTATTAACAAAAAAGAAGAAAAAGATATCATCCAGTTTCTTAACGAACTTCGTGAGGAGATGGCTGCAAAAGGGCTTACGCAAGAAATCCTTGATGACATCCTTAAAGATGAGTCATAAATTATTCGTTTTTGACACTAATGCTTTTATAAGTGCCGCACTTCTATCTGGCTCTGTAAATGATCTGGCATTAAATAAAGCGTTTCAAATAGGGAAAGTAGTAGTTTCTGCAGAAAGCTTCGCCGAATTTACAGAAGTGCTCTTCAGAAAGAAATTTGATAAATACCTCACAGACGAAAGAAGATTACAAGTTATCCAAAAGCTTGAACGTGATACACTCAATTTCAAAGTTACTATTGCCGTCAACTCCTGCCGCGATCCCAAAGACAATAAATTTCTCGAATTGGCTTTAACAGCTAAAGCTGATTGTATAGTTAGCGGCGATCAGGATTTACTAATTTTAAATCCATTTAATGATATACCCATTGTTACTGCCGCTGATTTCTTAAAGGGCTTTTAAGCTATGAATCCGCCGGGTAATAATTTCTCCAAAAAATATATCTTTAGGCCTTTATGACCGATTTTCAATTCTTTACACTCCCCGACGGAAGAAAACTGAGCTTTGTGGAGTTTGGGAAAAAGGATGGCTCCCCGGTGTTATATTTTCATGGCACGCCATCTTCGTGTTTAGAGCCTTCAATGATCGGTGATGAGGTCTTTATTAAGCATAATCTAAGGATAATTTCACCAAGCCGTCCCGGTATGGGCCAGTCTGACGAACATAAAAACCGCACTTTTATCGACTGGACGAAAGATACTGTCGCACTTGCTGATCATTTGGGCATTGAGAAATTCGCCATATTGGGCTACTCCGGCGGAGCACCCTATACCCTGGCATGTGCCTTAAAAATTCCTGCCAGGCTTACCTCGGCAGTAATAGTTTCCGGTGCCGGGCAAATGAACCAGGCCGAGGTAAAAAATAACCTGGATTTAAAACACCGCATTTTTTGGAAAGTGGCCGACAAATTTCCCTTTTTATTACCTATCATTTTAAACAAGATGAAACAGTACAGGGAAATGCCGGATGAAGATATTCTCGTTCGTGCAGAACGGAATATGCCCAAAGCCGATTTTGAGGTATTTAAGCAAAACGGGAGGCTAACATTATCCAAAAAAGGCGTCGATGAAACCTTTCGTGATATGAAAGGCGTGGCAATGGATGTGAGGCTCCCTATCCGTCCTTTAGGTTTTAATTTAGGCGATATTAACTTCCCGATCACCTTTTTTCACGGCAAGGAGGATAATACCGTCCCCATTGAAGTAGTGGAATGGATGGTTCCGCGGATACCCAATGCCAGGTTAGTTACCTATCCAAACGACGGGCACATGTCGGCGATAATTGATCATTTTGATGAGATTGCGGCGGCACTTTTGGATAAAAAATAAACTTATTCTATCATCCCCTCAAACTTCTCCCAAAAACCGTCTCTTGGTAAATCGGCTACAATTTCAACGGGCTCATTTTTTATGGGATGCATAAACCGCAGCCTGCGGGCATGAAGGCAAATGCTGTTTTTCAGGCTTCCGCGTGGATAACCGTATTTGTTGTCGCCAACAATCGGGCAGCCTAAGGTGGATAGCTGTACCCTTATCTGGTGCGGACGGCCTGTTAGCGGATTTACTTCGATCAGGTAATACCCTTCCAGCTCCCCCACTAACTTATAGCTCAATTCGGAACGCTGACTGCCCGGCACTTCCTGATCATGTGCCTTGGTTACATTTTTCTGAGGGTTTTTAACCAGCCAGTGCACCAGCTTTCCTTCCGTTGGTTCGGGGCGTTTGCGCACCACGGCATAATAGGTTTTCTGTATCTCGCGGGTTTTGAAAAGCTTGTTCATCCGGTCGAGCCCCTTGCTGGTTTTGGCAAAAAGGATAACGCCGCTTACCGGCCTGTCCAAACGGTGCACCACCCCTAAAAAGGCCCCGTTGGGCTTATCATATTTTTTGGCGATGTATTTTTTTACCTTCTCATCCAGCGACTCATCCCCCGTCTCATCCACCTGCACAATATCCCCCGCACGCTTATTCACCGCGATCAGGTGGTTATCTTCGTACAGAATGTCCTTATCAGTGATCTCCTGGTTGATATATTTAATATATACTTTGGCCATAGGTTGGTTGTAGGTAGCTGATAATTAACGGTTCGTGGTTTAAACACATTAACAACTAACCATCAATTTTGATTTATCATTTTCACATCTGCAAATACGCACATCTGCACATCAATACTGCTCTTTCTCACTCGGAAAATCTTTCGCTTTTACATCGCTTATGTAATGCTCAATTGCATCGTTCATAACACTATATAAATCAGCATATTGCCTCAAAAATCTTGGCTTAAACCCTTTGTTGAGACCCAGCATATCGTGCAATACTAACACCTGCCCGTCGCAATGACGGCCCGCGCCTATACCTATAATCGGGATAGTCACACTTTCGGTTACCTCTTTTGCCAGTTGTGCAGGTATTTTTTCCAGCACAATACCAAAACAACCCAGTTGCTGCAGCGCCAATGCATCCTCGCGTAATTTTTGCGCTTCGGCTTCTTCCTTTGCCCTTACGGTGTAAGTGCCGAATTTATAGATGGACTGCGGTGTCAGTCCCAAATGCCCCATTACAGGGATACCTGCTGCAAGTATGCGGGTTACGGATTCGGCAATCTCTACACCGCCTTCCATTTTAACCCCATGCGCACCGGCTTCTTTCATGATACGGATAGCGGAGTTAAGCGCCTCTTTTGAATTCCCCTGGTAAGATCCAAAAGGCAAATCCACAATAACCAAAGCCCTTTTTGCAGCGCGAACGACAGATGATGCATGATAGATCATCTGGTCGAGCGTGATGGGCAAGGTGGTTTCGTGCCCGGCCATTACGTTTGAGGCAGAATCACCCACCAGGATAATATCCGTTCCGGCGGCATCAACAATGGTAGCCATAGAATAATCATAGGCGGTAAGCATGGCAATCTTCTCGCCGCTTACTTTCATCTCCTGTAAAGTATTGGTGGTAACTCTTTTGATCTCTTTGTTTACAGACATGCTGGTTGTTTTTTGGATGGGTAAAGGTATGATTATTTCGAATTTTGAATGTTCAATTTCGGATTTGTATACCTGTTATAGTTTAATGATTTATACTCAGCCGTAAAATTCGAAATTTCAAATCCGAAATCCGAAATTAATTTCTATTTTTGCGGCGTGAATCCGGTAGTTGCCCGTTGCACTTCTTACAACTGTTTTCACGGAGCTGAACCCCAGTCTGACCGGCCCCTTAACTATTCAATTTTTTATTATGATCACCAACTTCACCAAGTTACCCGCAGTATTATTACTGGCTGACGGGACTGTATTTTATGGCAAGGCTGCCGGAAAGATAGGCACAACTACCGGCGAGATCTGTTTCAATACGGGCATGACCGGCTACCAGGAAATATTTACCGATCCTTCTTATTTCGGCCAGATTATGGTGACCACCAATGCGCATATCGGCAATTACGGTATTGCTAAGGAGGAAGTGGAATCAGATCATATACAAATAGCCGGACTGGTTTGTAAAAACTACAACATCTATTACACCCGCAAACAAGCGCAGGAATCTATACAGGATTATTTCCAGGAGCAGAACATCGTGTCTATCTCTGATATCGACACCCGCCAACTGGTGAGGCATATCCGTGATAAAGGGGCTATGAATGCCATCATATCCTCAGAGATATTAGATATTGAAGAACTGAAAAAGAAACTGGCCGATGTGCCTTCAATGGACGGCCTTGAGCTTTCATCACAGGTATCTACTACCGAGACTTATACTTTTGGTGACGAGAATGCTACCTACCGTGTGGCTGTACTTGATCTTGGTGTGAAGAAAAACATCCTGCGCAACTTCCACGACAGGGATGTTTATGCCAAGGTTTACCCGGCTAAAACCACCTTTGCCGAAATGGAAAAGGATTTCGCGCCAAACGGTTATTTCATCTCTAATGGCCCCGGCGATCCTTCTGCGATGCCTTATGCCATTGATACGGTAAAAGAAATATTAAAGGCTGATAAACCGATGTTCGGTATATGCCTGGGTCACCAGTTGCTGGCTTTGGCTAATGATATCCCGACCATAAAAATGTTCAACGGTCACCGCGGATTGAACCACCCGGTAAAAAATATCATCATTGACCATTGTGAGGTTACTTCACAAAACCACGGATTTGGTGTGGTACCGGAAGCCGTGAGGGCGTCTGATAAAGTAGAAATCACCCATGTGAACCTGAATGATAAATCGATAGAAGGTATCCGTGTGAAAGATAAGAAAGCCTTCTCGGTACAGTATCACCCGGAATCATCACCTGGTCCGCACGATTCAAGGTATTTGTTTGATGATTTTGTGAAGCTGATGCAGAATTAAATCCCTGGTATCCTTTATGAAAATAGCTTTAGCCTCGCCACCATTCCCGAAATCAATCGAAGATGGTTTACACTGGGTTGAAAAGTTATTAAAAGAGGCGGCGGCGCAAAAGGCGGAGATCATCTGTTTTCCTGAATCTTATATTCCCGGTCTACGCGGGGTTGGGTTTGAGGTGGAGAAACATTCGCCGGAAAAACTGGAGGCTGCGCTTAAAAAAGTCTGCACAGTGGCAAAGGAAAATACCATTGCCGTTATTCTGCCGATGGACTGGGACCATCCCGATGGTATATTAAATGTGGCCTGGGTGATATCTGCTGCAGGCGAAGTATTGGGCCGTCAAACCAAAAACCAGTTATCCCCTCCAACCGAAGATGAGTTATTTATCCCTGGTAATGAAAAGCAGGTATTTGAGGTGAATGGCGTTAAATTTGGCATCACCATATGCCACGAGGGTTTTCGTTATCCTGAATCGGTGAGATGGTCGGCGCGCAGGGATGCAAAGATTGTGTTCCAACCGCATTGTACCGGCAGCGATACGCATGGCGATAAACTTTATGAGTGGGGACATAAAAACAACCCTTACTACGAAAAAGCCATCATGCTGCGGGCCATGGAAAACACCATTTATTTTGCCGGCTGCAATTACACCATGAAATACCCCGAATCAGCTACCGCGCTGATCGACCCAGATGGCAACTGCATAGCCCATCAGCCTTACTCTGAAGTTGGCGTGCTGATTGCAGATATAGATCCAAATAAAGCAACGGGACTTTTGGCAAAAAGGTTTAATGCGAGTTTGTATACGGATTATTGATCAGTACTATTTCTTTAAATAATAACCGGGTATTTTAAGCGAGGGCTTTTCGACATCCCAGATTATGCTCGATACCTTCCAGCCATCTTTTGTCTTTATTAGTTGAAAACTGTTTACCCCTCTTTCTGCAACAGTATCCATAGTGTTTAAATATGTTTTATAAGTGCTAATACGATGAGCCACCCGGCCAAATTGCTCTGTCCGGCCAAAAAGTTCTTCTTCATAAAACATACTGATATGATTGCCTTCTATAAATTGCTTGTACAACGGGTCGATAAACTGATCGATACTTGTTACCTGGGCGGTATCCGACCGGTAATTGATCAATTGTGCCTGGGGGATAAAATAATTTTTGATCTCGTTATAACGTGGTTTTTCCCCTTTTTTAAAACTGATACACGCATAAGCATCATGTACTGCTTTCGTGATGGCACTGTCATCAGGTAAAGAATAAGCTGTTTTTGATGAATCATCACCTATCTTGTCATGATGAGCAGTACAAGAGTACAAAATGAACAGGCCTGCGATAAGAAAAATAAAGGTTTTCATGTGTCCGGTTTAATTGTTTTGTTAAGATAAATATAAAAGATGAATCCATAATTATCTTACAATAAGAAACGCCGGCAAAATTCGCCGGTTCATCCAATCCACTCCCCCAATTCACCGATAATTTCCGGCTATTCGCCTAATATCGCTAACTGTTTTTTGTGGGCAGGTACATATTTGTACCGCAAAACAAAAACAATATCATGAAAACTATTCTACTTGTGCAGCTTATCCACCTGGTCAGTGAAACCCTTCACCAACTACATGCCATCATCCATACACTGGGCCATTTGGTTAAATAACACTATTTAACATAAAGCAACAATAATTTAACACAGATTAACAGAACGCTTAATATCCGTTCTGTTATTTTGCATTATACTAACAATGAAAACATTAACACTATTTTATAATTTCCTGTTCGAGCGGCTGGAAACGTTTACCAGGTCATTTGCTAACCTGCTGAGTTAATAGCCCCCTCTAAATCTCCCCCGGTTGGGGAGACTTTCTATAAACTTTCAAGTCCTCCCTTCCGGGGAGGGTTGGGTGGGGCTACCTCACCGTAAAAATCCCGCTATTTACCGAAAACTTCATTGATATTCCATTTTTCTGTACCATTTTTACATCATGGCAAAACAACCCATCATTTCGGTGAAAAACCTGGTAAAAAAGTATGGAGATTTCACCGCCGTAAATGATATCAGCTTTGAAGTTTATGAGGGTGAGATATTCGGTCTGCTTGGCCCCAACGGTGCAGGCAAAACCACTACCCTCGAGATCATTGAAACGCTTCGCGATAAAACCTCCGGCGAAATTACTGTAGATGGTTTCTCTATCGATAAAGATGCCGACAGCATCAAAAAATTGATCGGTGTGCAGTTGCAGGCGGCAGGTTATTATCCCAACCTGAATTTATCAGAATTGATCGTACTTTTCTCTGGTCTTTACGGCATCGACAAAAAGCCGATGGAAATGCTGGAAAAAGTAGCCCTGACCGAAAAAGCCAAAGCAAAATATAAGGATCTTTCCGGCGGACAAAAGCAGCGCTTTTCTATTGCCACCACCCTGATCAACGACCCGAGAATTATTTTCCTGGATGAGCCCACGACCGGCCTCGACCCACAGGCGCGCCGTAATTTATGGGACCTGATCCGTGAAATTCGTGATAATGGCACAACCGTAGTGATCACCACCCATTATATGGATGAAGCCGAAGTACTTTGCGACCGCGTTGCCTTTATAGATGGCGGCCATATCATCGGTATAGACACACCCGATAATTTTATTGATAAACTGGTAGCCGGCGGCTTTGAACGCCCAAAGCAAGTAAAACTCGCCAACCTGGAAGACGTGTTTATTAACATGACCGGGAAAGAGTGGAGGGAGGAATAAACCAAGTAGCAGTTTGCAGTTGCAGTTTGCAATTCACTAATGACCTTTGACTAATAAACAGTTTGCAGTTTGCAAATCTCTAATATTCACCACTCACTATTGACTATTCACCAATGACTAATGACAAATGACTACTAAGCCTTACAGCAATACAAAAGCTACCCTTGCCATAGCAAAAGCCAGTTTCAGGTCGATATTACGCAGCCCTTCGGCGGTGGTGTTCAGCCTGGTGTTTCCGTTGATATTTATTGTGGTGTTTGCCAATATTGGCGGTAGCGGTGTAACAGTGGATGTAGGCGTGGCCAAAACCTGTGATACTACCAACCCGGTCTACCAGATACTGAAAAAGAATCAACTGATGAATCTGATCAAGGATCAATCAACCGATGAGATGAATAAAAGCCTGTCAAAGGGATCAATTGATGCAATACTGGATATAAGGAAGAATGCTACCAGTAACTGGACCACATCGCCCCTGCCATCTGAAGCACCAATTAAACCGCCTCTTTCCATTAACGTACAATACACCAAAGCATCCTCAAAAGGTGCTATCCTGAAATCAGCCTTAAATAACATTCTGTACCAGGTAAGTTCGGTGATGAACAAGACACCCCAGCTAGCAGAAGTTAATGAAACCACCATCGAGGGCCGGGAATACAAATACATCGATTTCATACTTCCCGGCATGCTGGGCTTCTCGCTGTTGAGCAGCGGAGTGTTTGGTACTGCCTTCGTGTTCCTGAGCCTGCGTTTAACTTTGGTGATCAAGCGTTTTTTTGCCACGCCGGTAAAACGTTACAGCATTGTTTTGGGCGAGGCGTTGGCTCGTATTGTGTTCGCCTTGTTAGGTGCGCTGTTTATTATTGGTATTGGTCATTATGCTTTCGGCTTTACGCTGATACATGGTTTTGCTACCGTATTAAGCATGCTGTTATTATCGGCTATCGGACTGATCATATTTATGGGTTTTGGATTTATTATATCCGGCGTAGCCAAAAACGAAAGCACCGTACCGCCATTCTCCAATATTATAACATTGCCCCAATTTTT
>Ga0307510_10001915_pt1 | contig 23402 bp, 25 predicted proteins | sample 12_EM_MG_FD_207224 | JGI IMG/M metagenome (GOLD analysis project Ga0307510, IMG submission 207224) | Populus trichocarpa ectomycorrhiza microbial communities from riparian zone in the Pacific Northwest, United States - 12_EM | ecosystem: Host-associated > Plants > Roots > Unclassified | place...
GAAGTGCATTACCACCGACTTTTTCAGGTTTCGGAGGCTCTCCGAAAGGGAGAGGGCGGTCCGTGTTCGTGTTTTTTTGTTATTCAGCTGGCCGATCGGTTTTGGGGCTCGCCACGTTCGTTCGGTGTGGAGAGTGGTAAATGAACACTTGTGGCTGGCTTGCTGGATGGATGGTATGGATGGATGGGCTGAAACTTAGACGCCCAAATTAGCACTTTTCATGGGATATCACTCGGAATTTGGGAATGGGTATTTTCTTTCTTTCTTTCTTTAGCGGTGGTGGGGGTCTCCGGACTGTGGAAGTGGAAGGGGTGTTACTACATTGGTGACCGGATAGGTAGAGAAATATGCGAGGTATAAGGAATTGGGAATGGTGAAGGTGGGTGTGGTTGGAGTTGGCTGTGCAAAAGGGTAGACTTCCCACCAGGTCAGAGTGGAACCATTGCTAGATGAGGATAGTGGTAGGGAGGGCTGGGGGGAGGGGGGTACTGAGTTGTATGGGCTGTCAAATTGGCACGAGAGAGGATCTGTGTGGTGCGGAAGGCCGAATGTGTTGTGTCAACTGTAATGTCGGGGGTAGGGGACAAAAGGCCCATTGGGTAAATCCGGATTGTGTATACCGGACGTTTGCCATGTGTGGATTAAACCATTCTTATGATAACCACGGTGGATACTAGGTTGTGTATATAAATTACACTTCCCGTTATCATACAAAAAAAAAAAAAAAGAAGAGGTTTGATAACAGATGTGCTCCTAGTAAGCGTAATAACCCGGATACTTTCTCCCTCCCCCCCCCGGTAAAAAGAGGGGGAAGTCACTGGTAAGCCTGGATATGAAGGGAGTAGGGGGATTTTCTTAAGGGGAAAAATAATCTGGGGTTATAGATTTGGTTTGCAGTGTCCTGGTTAATTACCATAACTCAGAAAACTTTGCCTTCCCAAATTTCAAAGGCTTTTTGCTTTTCCGGGTGTGATGGGTTTCGTTGTTAAAGATTAAATTTTTGATTTGATTGTTTTTGGTTGCCTTGTTGGCATGCGCCCGGGCTATTAATCTCACTGGTAGTAATTTATGGTAGGGTTTTACTGGTTGTGGTTAAGTTAGACTAGCCTGGGTTGACAGAGGTAATGTGTGGGAGCTAGGGTCAAGGAAACCACCGGATGGGATATTTCGAGTGATGGATGGTGGTGGTGGTATTCCGGAGGCTGTGTGTTGTCTCTGCACTGGTGATAGCAGCCTTCCTCTCCCTATGCATGGGTGTATTTGGCAAATACTGGTTGGTAGAATTGGCCAAGGACCTGTCGTGCTGCAAGAGAGCTCACCATATTTAGAGGGTTGGGTATAGCGTAGAGGTATATCAGCATCTCCAAGGCTCTGAAAGAAAAGAAATTCTCTACAGGATAGCCGCTAGCTTTCCCTCAAACATTGAGCTCCCTGCAGTGGATAGTCTCGCTTCGACTTGACGGGAATTGTATTTCTGAGCTCCGGGCATGGGCGGGTCTGGAGTTAGGCTGTTGGGGGACGGACGGCTTGTGATGCAATGGCACTGCTACTCTTACTTAGAGGTATTTGACTGAAACCTGGGGGGGGATTTGGGGCTATTGCTGCCTCGGGGATTGAGGGCTAAGGGTAGGATATGCAGCAGATAGTTAGGCAAGGGGGAAGTTGCCTTTTCCTATTTCGTATTTCTCTTGACTTATTGTTTTCCTCATAATAGATGGATGGGTATACAAGCACATAAGCACAGGTATTGTATCGTACCTCCCGTGGTATATTACTGTCACGCGGATCCCAAGTGGTCACGGTGTAGATTATGGAATAAAGTGTGTGGACTACTTTATGGGACGGGCTTTGTAGGCATTGATCATCTACCTGAGGCTGCACTTTTTCCATAACTCTGATTAGCAACCCCCCTCCTATACGGCCAGTATACAGGTTACCATCTCTGTGCTCTGCCGCCTGGGGACTAATTTATCTCATAAGGTGGCTTGACTGGGCTTGATCTCGTATTCGGGGCTGGTTAACTAGCTAGCCGCATCGGCTTTCTGTACGTTTCGTTCGTCCGCTCATCTCCGGTTCTTATTTCTCTCACCTCATCACCTGCCCTCTCCTCTACCCATTAGAAGGCTCTCTCTCTGACCGGATCCTGGGGGGTATAATTGCCGAGCGGATGCGTGGACGTATCCCGTTTATTCACTGTTATGATTCGTTGGGCTTGGAGTGAGTGGGCTCTGCACATATCTACCCGGGTTAGTCTGGCGGGAGGCGTGCATTAATTCGCGAGGTCCTTCTTCCGGACATCATCGACTCAACTGCACTCTGCTGGACTGGGCGGCAGCGGAACAAGTCATGCAGGTTTGTTCAGCCTTTGCCAGCCCCGCCGTGCATGAAGGGGTGTGGTTGGGGGGTAAGAGGGCGAAAAGGAGGAGAGGAAGGAGGGAAGTGGGGGAAGGAGGAAGGAGAGTGAGTGAGCGGAACCCCCATCCGTCGAGTATTGGTAAAAGGCAGAGTGAAGTGTGTATGATTTGCACAATGCCTAGTTTATTCCCTTCTTCATTATCGGCGATTAGGAATAAATAGGAAACATATAGCGAGTACAATTGGGCGGTAGTGTATATATCGCCGGTTTCTTTTAATATCTACTGCGCCAATCCAACCACGGATCGTGCTGCTGCTGAATTCCCCCATCCCAAAGAAGCAATACTCAAACCGACCCAATCCAATCCGCTACTTTCCCGCCCAGCAATCCCCTCCAAAAAAGAACGAAAGGACGGAGTATATATTGCATGTTTTATCCATATCGTATTCTGCCACATAGCGAGCCATATGCAGTCCTAAGCAACATGGTAGGTTGAAACTTAGTCTGGGCTGTGATGGCGGCCGGAAGCCGTCTGTATGGCGCACTCGTTACGCCCTAGGATGTAGTGCGCTGATCACAAACGCTAATTGTAGTACCGTAAATGGATCGATTAGGATTTCCAAAGAGCTTACTTACATGCTTACCTACTTACTCACTTCTCCTCCGAATTGGCTTTATCGTATAATAAGCAATACCACTAATTTGATAATAATACACGAAGCCATGCGCCCAATAATTCAGCCACACCAGATATAATCCCCCAGATACATCAGTAAAAAGGCCTCAACTCCACCGGTATTTATAAAACATCAGCAGAAACAACTTCCCCGCGTTAGGGTATAATATATGGTGGGATATCTCTGAGTGGCTGAGACAGCCCGTGGCTGATACAATATGCAGCCGCTCCTCAGCCGCAGGTGGAGAAAAGGGAGGGAGCGAGGGAGCAGCATTACTGTACCGCATACAAGAACCCAATTAGTAATGTGACCTAAGGTTGATTTACAAAGCGATAAGGCGTTCTCGTTGCACTACCTATCGTAGAAGGAGATCTCCGTTGCGAGACATTGTGGCTGTTAACTGTGGTTATTTGTGTAGGTGGCTTGGTGCCAACGGCGAATGAGTGAGGGGTAACGACGGTGGCAACCAAATGGATAGGTGCGGGGAATATGCGCGCAGTGTGCATATTGTGTTGTTGTCAAGGGAAAGTGTTTATTGCGGTTGAACTCATGAGGGGAGGAAGTTTGCGAGAGGGAGGGGTCGAATTTGGATGGGTGGAGGATTGGTTGGAAGAGAAGATTTTGGTTAGTTGGTTGGTTTATTTGACGATAAAATGTGAATGAGATGTTGGGTGATTAGAGGGGCTTTTTTACATAAATATATTTATTTAGACTTTAGCACAGACCACAGTGTAATAGAAACTATCACGCTTTCTTAATCTATAATAATTACCTGCTCATTGATCACGGTACTGACGGTCGTGGTCGCAATGCTCGCTGAGCAAGTTCACCACCCCTGTCATGGAATATCTTAATCCTAGCCTATTTAAACATACTATTACCTCACAGCCTACCGTGGCGTAAAAAGGTGTTCTAGATTAACTACTTGTCGCTATAGATCGACATATGAGAAACTCCGAATTGAACCCCGGCGACTATCTGGTTGGAAGCCAACAAACGCTGCGCGGATGCGGGGCTGGTGAATCCCCTGGATGCCGAAACTCTGACTACCACGGCGGGCACTAGCAGACAAACAAAGTCACCCAAGTAAATAGCGATTTCATCCGGCAGAGAAACCCCAAAGTAGATCCTATCCCACCGACAGAGTGTCGAGCGAACAAGGGACTTGAAGCCCAGCTTTGCAACGAACGTGCCTATAGGCATAAAGCACACCTGAGGACCAAAGAGAAGCCGGTGAGGAAGGAGGAGGAATGGGAGAAATCTTTAGCGGGTCCAGTCAGTTTGTCCGGGGCGATATAAACCTCCTCGTGCCAAGGTTGTGGCGCCTAGCCACAACCTTAGCGTGTTGCGGCAGAGATCTTGAGAGTGGGGAAGGGAAAATATTTTCCTTGTGCTCCAGTGGAACAACGGAGGACTCGGCGTTGTCCGGACCGTGGTATCATACCGCGGAGAGCCATATCATACCTAGCAACCGAGTATATACCACAGCTAAAAATCGGTGAAAGTATTTCCTTCGATAGCCACCAGACCCAAATTATATGGCCAATTTCCCACCCCCACAGCAGCACCCTTTGGCTCTAGGAGTAAGGATATGTGTATTTTAATTTTTGTTGTTGAGGTCGACCGAATTATTATTGCTTATATTAAGCTCGGTACTTGGTTGAGAGGTACCGTACAAATGGTCGTGTTGATTTGACACCCCGTGTTGAGAAGCACTTAGAGTCAACGAGTGGAAGCAAGCGGTATCACAAGTTTCTCTCCAACACAAGCGAACACCTTGTGTTGCTTATAGAACAAGAGAAGAAGATAAAGGGTAGAAGCTAGAGAGAAGAAAAGAAAGAAGAAAAGAAGGGGTGTATAAGTGGGAGTTGGGACAGGGGTGAAGCAAGCGGTCACGGGGTGTCACTCGTGACGGCCGGAATGGGGAATATTGGGGCACGACCGTGAACACAATTTCCAACACCCCGCGGTACCTGTTAGAAATGATCCCTGGCGAGTGGAACTCTCTGAGCGGTGGCTCGAATAAAGAGTTTACGCAACCGCCTATTGAGTGCAGAAAGTCTGGAGAGAACTTACTGAAGGCGAGAGAGATTAAAGGTTAAACAAGAGTTATGCTGAGACGAGTTTTATTGCGTTCGTTTATGGTTTAGAGAGGGAACCGTTGAGAGAATAAAAGTGGAGAAAGAAACAAGCGAGCACCACAACTAACGACAACCAGGAGAACCTTATAACGAAGCTTCGGCAACAACCCATGATATCCAATAGTACCTACGCTAGCAAGTATCACGAGTGATTTCCTATGATAGAAGATCACTAGCCCCTACCTGATAGACTATTCTAGCCAACGTTCCTAAAGCTAACGCCCCACATCTGCCTTAGGTTAGAGATACAAAGCAAAGGATATCCCAAAAGGTCCAGATTTTTTTTAAAGGGGTCACATTGCCAAAATACCCTCCCCAATTAGGTATAGCGGGAGGGCTGGAAGGAATCCGATGGCAATGTACAGGGCAAGAGCAAAATTCTGAGAGAAATTCTACCGGGAGCTTGACATTCGCTGCTACTACAGCCATCTCGGCGGATCTGGTACCAGTATCTGGTGACTGCTCCCCCCCTTGGATTTTTGAGAAACTACGGTAGGCTGTAAGGTCATTAGGCTGAGGGTGGTTTGGTGGTTAAGCTGACTTAACGAAAATAACCCTCACAATGTTGTTTAGTTGTTTTGGCACTAGGGAGGTTGATGTGTCCGATCCCCTGTGGTTGCTATTATATGCTAAACGAGGTAAAATGTATATGTATGTGCATGTTCTGTAATTGTTTCAAGCCTTCCAATGGGCCAGCCGGGTCAAAAGAGGGCCAACCCGACCCAGCCCAAGCCCAACCCAACCCAAGGAACCCAGTGGGCTGGTGGGTAAAGGTAAAGGAATTAAATGTATGTTTGCATTCAGTGTTCTCAACCGTCCAGTCCGTCCGTCTTCGGGGGAGGACGGGACGGACTACGGCTCATAGTCGGTCTTTTTTGGGGGTGCTAGGACGGACTACACCCAGGGAGGTGAGGACCGGACGGACTATAGGGGACTATAGTCCCGGCGCTTGGACCTCCTGTACTAGCCAAGTTGATCATAGACCTCCAAACGAATTCTTTTCACACCATGAGACATCACTCTTGCAGTCTCCGGCCGTCCCCTGCCGTCCCCCGTAGTCCCCCACAGTACCTGGCCGTCCTCACCCTTTCCCGGCCGTCTTCAATAGTCCCCTGCCGTCCCCCACCGTCTCTGGCCATCCCCCGCCGTCCACCCCCCTGCCCTGAACTAAAATGTCTCACCCTGTAGGGCCCGGCGTCCTGCCCAAAGACGGCCGTCCTGCACTTAGGCCCCCCCCGGACGGACAACAGAGAGCCGTCCCGGACGGTTGGGAACACTGGTCTCTCAGATTACCTGTTGGAATGTAAAACAAAGGAGGTAATTCCTTGTTCTCACAGGTCCGGAGCTCCTGTAGTGCTTGACTAGGTGGCCACCAAGAGCCATGAACAAGACTGATAGAAAAGTGTAGTCGGCCCTAGTTCTGGAAACCGCAGGTCAGCAGCCAGAGGCCTTTGGCTAAGAACAGCAGCAGCAGCAATCTAAGACAAATTGAAGCAGTAGATAGTGTGGGGCTGTGGTGGACTACCAGGTAAATCCTTCCGTGTTAAATGAAAGTTGAGATATATATAAGGATAAAATAAAATAAGTGCATTCTATTCTAATCACTAGAGAGAATGGGACCATTTATGAATAGTGTTCCAAATACCCCATGGCTACTAGAAGTAGAAAATATATCGAAAATATGATAACTTCTGAGAGTATCATAACCGTGATGCAGGAAGTTCCTTCCCTCCACTCCTAATGACCCCTTATGCACAGGGAGGTGCCATAAAGAAGGCTTCTAATACAATCAACCATGGTGATGCTATAGCCCCAGCATCTGTGATAACCGGCAGGTTGCATATCCATCCTCATATTGATTAATCTGAACCCGAGCCATGACAAGGGATGCAAAAGAGAGTAGCAAGGGAGAACGCCAAATTCTAAGGAAACAATAGTACAACCGGCGTAACAAAGCTGGATTAAAAGAGAAATATGATATAGGAGTTATCGGCGTTGTTTGGGTAATCTAGTGTGGCTTTCAAGACCAGCTACTGTGGGGGTACAAGAGGGGTTTGTGGGAGTACTACTGTACTACGGGAAATGGGAGAGGCTATGGGTGCCTGTGGGTAACTATGGGTAACTGTGGGTGACTGCAGATAATGTCAGGACCTACAAGTATGAAACATTTCCCCCTGGGGTAGTCAAGCTTTATTCCTTTGTGGCAAGTTGGAGGGCAAGTTTGGGCAAGGGCAAGATGGGACAACATACTAGTAATATCTTCTATCATACTGCTTTCTGCTCTCAGGAATGCACAGACCACCCCGCCGCCCCGAATCTCCAGGGGAGATAATTTTGGAAGTCTTAGCATGAGGTTCATTGTGCCAAACAGACATAATGGAATTCCTTAAAATGAGATGACAAATTACCGGCTTAGTGTTGGAAATTTGCTGCTCACCACATGCATATATTCCCATGCGCCTTGGGCTGGAACGCAACAACCTGTTACACGCCATCATTTTGAAAACTGTTTAACGACCATTAGCTTCATACCAAAACACCGACAACGACCCTGCATACCTAGTGCAACCTGATCAAACACACATCAACCAACAACGAAACACGAACACTTGCGATAGCGGAATATCAACAGCATCCGCGGTTATATACTCGATCCTTGGCTGGGTGGTTAACCACATCCTCGGTGAATATGTCTTCACCAAGGATATGACTTGATTGAATAGGCAGAAAAGATGACGGTGTGGGAGAAAACCGAGGAAGGATATGGCATGCGCAGGAAGTATGCTATAAAGGAAAGATTTAGTTACAAGAAGGATATAAGAGGTCGTGTTCTTCCCTTTGTTCGTTTGTCGTTGTTCGTCGTCGCATTCACTTTCTGTTCATACAGTCATCTGTTCTTCATCAGAGCCATTCGTTTTCGCATACGATTTCATATTTCTCTCTTGTTCTCTGGTAACTGTTTTCTATTGCTATTGTTCGTGCCAATAAAAGTTTCGTTTTTTCAGACCATTGGAAACCCGGATCCGCTGTGCATAACCCAATAGTGTTCAAAACTTAGTCAAGTCGGGTAACATACAAGAAGTAGGTTAAAATATACTAATAATCAGAATGAAGCAGGAAAGCAGGCAAGAATAGCACTATCCTATGAAGGTGAAAAAACTGTAATATTAATGATAGGGCTAAGGTAACTTGAAGTGGCTCAAAAGTGGCAAGGCTAGGAGGCCTGGAGTGCAATCGTTTTCACAAAGGAATCTGAGACTAGGCCAGGAAAATTGGAAGTGATGTATGCAAAGATCTAGTACATATTAGAATTGGATTAATTGTGAATTCATAGTATACACATGATAAATACTAGGAACAACAAACGCCGTATGGCTATAACATGCGATTGAGGACTTTTTATTCCGTACTCAACTTAACAAGTCTCTGTTCACTGCTGCAATGTCGGCTTTAAGTTCCCCATGCATCTTTCCTATATCAGACTTCAGTTCCCCATACATCTTTCCTATATCGGACTTCAGTTCCCTATGCATTTTTCCTATATCGGACTTCAGTTCATGCATCCCGCCTATATCGGACTTCAGTTCCCCATGCATCTTTCCTATATCGAACTTCAGTTCCCCATAGTGTTTCTCTATTGTAGCTTCTATCCTTGAAGACATGCTTCTGATGTCTTTCCTAAGATTATTCTCCGAGTTCCTAAGCTCCTAGTAATAATCAGCCATCTAACTCTTTGAGACATAGTATGATAATCATATGTGTTACACCTTTATGGAGGTCATGAATCTATCATCTGAGGTGGTGAATCTATCATCCAGGGCAATGAATCTAAGATCAGAATGGTGAGCACGATCTTCCAATTTGGAGACTCGATCAATCTATTCAAATTGTTCATTAGCTACCACTTGTGTAATTACTTGTTGATTGACATACTGAGTGCTCATCATCACGAAGAGTAAACGGTTTTCCTGTTTTAGCATTCCCAGAGGCTTCATCGTTGTGGACCTCCTTGGGCCCTATCCCGCTGTAAACATTGGCAGAGGTAATGAGACTGCGCGTAGGAAATCTGAAAGCTGGAGATGGCTTCATTGCTAGAAGAGGAATCATGTGGGGGCGTTTGGAAAAGAGACCAGACATAACTGAATAGGTGTATCTTTGCTGGTCGACTCCGAAATTGTGAGCTGTTGTTGTGATGGTCAACCGGTGCTGTTGCAGGAAATCTCCGACCTTTTGTAGAAAATACTTAGCCCTACTCAGGCCTTGTGCTAGCCCTAGGAGAATATGTGACAGCGACCAAAATATGCTGGCACATGCACAAGAAGCAGCTTCCAAGTCTTTCTCATCTTCTGTGAAAAGCAAATAATCCCTAAATGACAGAATTGTACAAACTAAGCTCCAATCCTATGACGTTCAAGTTCCACCATATTTTTTTCTCTTCAGACTGTTAGTTTTGCCCTTTTATTATCATAGTAGGTTCTTCCTCTAATATATGGCACTTGTAAAGTCACAACCTTCATAACTCATAATTCTGTCGTGTACCACAGAATTTCATTGACTCTAACTAATTTTATCTATTTACGATAACAGGACCTTTGGAGGACATTATATCAGTGCCAGTGCCCGTTGCCTTATCACTGCACATCATCTGATACATGCCGTTACTTGAGCACTATTCGGCTGCTGTTAGTGTAGAAAATTCACGAAGATTCCAATCTCTCGGGCATTGCGGAAACACTCATGACGGATGGCTGAGCAGAATTTTGTTTGAAGACAGTTGCGTGATTGAGTAGAATGGTATTAGAAGCGTGATAGTATGTTTGGTTGAGGATTTAGAAGTAATAGGAATATTTGGGGCGGTTAGGGAATTGGCACTAGGAAAGGCTAGAGGTTAGGGATTAAGGTTTGCAAGGAGTTGGAACGAATTGGTGTCGCACTATAATGGTAGGAAACAGGCGACTGTATCAGGATTGCAAAAGATTGCAGAAGATGAGAGAGGTACTGTAAGAGGAGGAAACACAAGGGAGGGAATCAGGGAATAAAAGTTTCGGGATACTTCTGAGAAGCTGTGTGGATGGAATGAAGATAGGAGAAGACGATGGAGAATGTTACGGATCAAGAGTTCTTTCCGTAAAGTCAAGTTTGAGTATATATAGGACGCGTCCGGACAGGTAGAAATAACAAGGTCCCCAATATACCCCCCACAGAACATAGCCTATTTTTATGAGCTAGCTCCATACTAGATCTCACATCAACCCTGCATATCTAATGCGAGAACCAAACACCAGCTTGTTTACCACAACTACCAATGATAGCTGAGCAACAGCCATAATCCTCGGGGATATTCTCAACCCTCGGCCAGCCGCTTAACTATACCCTCGGGCACCCTAACTTCACCTCGGATATGTTTAGGAAGGGCAGCAGGAAACCCGAGAGAGTGGAAGAAACTGTGAAGAGATAAGGCATGTGTAGGAAGCTTGCGATCGAGGAAGTTTTTTGGTCTCAAGAACCATTTAAGGCAGCCTGTTATTTCCTTTGTTCACTATCAGTTATCGCATTCTGTTCTCCTCCGAACCACTTTGGATCCCCTTTCTTTCGTTTCCTTCTCGATAAGTTTTTTCTCCTACACTCTTTAATATCTGCTATATACAATCAATTTCCGTCAATCCAAATCTGAATTCTGTCGGCTGTACCTGAACCTTGTTCTTGAATATTGATATGGGACAGACAGTAACGGGAAAGGACATCTGGATTGACTTATACCTTAGTGTCTCTTCATATGGTTTCCTGAAACAGATAGGTTGGAACTGTCAGGTCCTTCTACTTGGCGGGTAAGTAGTACACGCGACCAGCGGGCCCGATGGGAGAGGGGCGGACTCTGCAGGCAATTGGTGTGGACTGCAGATAACATATTGGAGTTACTGATCAATAGATGGCTTCTGGAAAATGCAGTTACCTTCTAAGATGGTGGCCTGTCCCAAAGGACAAACTTTGTTGTACTATACTTGGGGACACATGCGGGAACACTAGGGACTTTTTGAAGTGGCTTTGGTCAAATAGGGAAATGGCTGACTGTGGAATGGCGGGTATGGAATGAAACACCAAGATTAAAGCGCCGCCGAAGACACATGGCTGACAGAAAACTCAGGAGAGAACCTCACTTCTATTCTTCTCTCTCACTCTCACAACTTCACAATGCTGGATGACCAGCAAACTAAACTAGTTAGCAGAAAAAACAGATGTATAAATAAAACTACAAAGATGGCCTCCTCCTATCCTCGTACCTTTCGATCAATTACGATACTTCCCCAGTCTCTCTCATGCATATTCCCTTTCCCTTCGGTTAAACTATCGTGCTGACAAGGAACAAAACAAACGTCACAAAGAAAACTTCTTCACCGTCCATAGCCTCCGCGCATCAGTCTCCCCCCCTCAGATACTTCCGGGGCGGTACTGCAGTATTCCCAACAGTCCAGTCAGTCCTTCTTTACTGTAGGACGGGACCGACTGCGGCTCATAGTCAGTTCGCAAGAGGCCAGTCCAGTCAGGCTTGAGGTCCGGGGCGGCCTGCCTGGTTTTTTTTTCGGGGGTGGCCGGGCCGGGCTGTGGGCCACAGTCCGGCTTTAAGGGCCTATCTGACCGAGCCTGGCCAGACTGTACTATAGATATTTGTAGGATTTCGAGTGATAAGATGTGATTAGGATAAGATCTGATTATGATAAGATCTCAGGATTTTTGATTTGAATAACATGGGGGGGTCAACGAACATGGGGGCTTATCGAACAGATTAGACAAAATCGCCGCTAGAATTACCGTTTAATTCTGGGTGTCTTTGATGCTGCTTGTCATGCGCAGCCTATGGTCAGCCTATGGTCAGCCTATCTCTTTCTCATTCAGACAAAGCCTTCGGATATGTGCTTGCCATCGATCCAGCGTTGGAAGGAATGCGGAGGCTATGGAAAGCGGAACATATTTGTAATGTTTCTCTTCCTTTTGTTAGCACGGGAGTCTACGGGAGAGAAAGGGGGACATCCGTGGAAGAGAACAGACATGTATCTCGAGGTCTGGAAGAATAGGAGGATAACTTGTTGCTTATATATGCTCGTGTCTCCGAGTCTACCATTGGTAGGTTTAGTTAGTTAGACATTATGAGTCATGAGCGTGAGAGCAAGTAGTAGAATGAGAAGAAGTTCCCCCTCTAAGTTGTGCAATGGTGATCGAACTCATAAGTGCTGCTTTACTCTTTGTGTTTTGTTTTGTTTTGTTTGGCATGCGCAGTGTTCTCAACGGTCGGGCGGACTGCCAAGAGCCCTGGATGGGACGGCAAAACACGGTCCACACCCGCCCCGGAAACCTCAGGACGGCCGTCATTGTGGAAGACGGTGGGCCCTGCAAGGTCAGATAAATTGGCGTGGGGGATTGCAGGGGACTGCCGGGGACTATGGGGCACTGTGTATGAATCCTATCGACCGCGTTTCCTTATACCCTCCCCGAGCAGTTACAGAAATTCATTGAATAAAATCCAAAGAAAGCGGATGCTATCTGGTAGAGATAAATAGACCGAGAATTTTCCCATGATATACGGCAAGGGAAGGACATCAAACAGAACGCTTGATATTGTCTATGGTGGGATTAACTCTGACATGAATCGGATGGAAAACACCTTGAAGGCACTCGAGGTCTATTTACTTGGTCTTCGTTCTTCCTCTGTTGTCTGAAATTGATGTTTACTTTTATTCCCCCATTTTACATTCTTTTTCTGCTCTGCTTTAGTGGTAAACCTTATAAAACTATGAGTTCCATGTGTTAAAACACGCCTGTGAGACATACATAATCGCATACCCAGCTTGTAGTCTCCATATTGCTAGGCTTTCGGGGTGTTAGGAAATATGGGATGATGTAAGCAACCCCTGGCAGGATTGCTTACTAATCGGGATGTGCTCCCCGGCGGTGCTGAAACATTTCCCAGCCAAGCATGAAACATTTTTCATGGGGAACGGCGGGGGTATAGTCCTTCGCGCCCGGCCGCCGGGCAAGCTTTGAAAAAGATGGGACGGGACCGCTCAATGCCTTCTACCGCCGTCCGCCTTCAGGACGGACGGACTGCCCCGTTGAGAATACTGCGCATGCATTGTTTTGCTGTAGCCTAGCCTCCGTTGGCTACCCACTAAGTCACTTTTCGTCGTTACAAGTCGAGTGATAGTGTGGCTCAAGCAAGGATTTCAAGCGGATATCTTCAGATATGTGCAGATATCAGCCACCCATTAAAAAAAGATTGACCAGTCACATGGAATACCGAAAGCCTATCGGCGCTGCCAGGCACCTCCGAAGCCTGCAGGCTTCCACAGAGCCTACAAATCCTAGGTTAGTCTCACTTTGGCCTGGCCGGAATGTAAGCCGGCCGGCTCTCTGCAGGCCGACCTGGCTGCCTGCGAACGCTGCTCATAGTCAACCTCTTTTTTGGGGTATTAGGATGGAGTACGCCCAGTATTTCCAACGGGCCAGGTAGGCCAGGCTTTAATGAAGCCGGGTCCGGCTTGTCGAAATTCTCGCGGATCTAGCCTGGCCCGAGCCATGTCAACCGCAAAGTTCACGGCAAAAATCTCCCAATTACCCAATATGATTAAAAATAAAGGAAAAATTTCGCTTTATTAACGAAAAAAATAAAACTAAGAGATACTAAAGATAGTGAATTAATCAATTGAATTAATTGTGGAAGAAGAGCTGCTGTTGTTGTAGATCAACTGTGCGTAGTAGGATGGTGATTATGTAGAAGGTATCAATACGGGGTTAACTGTAAATAGTTTACAAAATAACATTTAAAATACAGGAGTTCGAATTATTTTCTTGGGGATTTAAGCTAGCTCTTGCTAAAGAGGAAAAATAGGAGAGAATGATGGTAGGATAGGACTGTGCTGGTGGCTCTGGAGGTAAATCTTTAAGACATTGTTGAGTTGGCTGAATATCACTTGTTGTGTAATTAATTAAGAAGCAATAGCTGAAGGTAAAGTGGAAGAAAGTCAAAGGCGCTAAACTCGAAAGAGGGAGCCGTCCTCTGCGCTAATCTCCGGACCCAGAAAACCTATTCAATCAGCGAAACTAAGACCCTACAGAATACCATCCAAGTTTTTTTATCCCAGCGAAAAGCACAACTTTGCACCCACAGCCAAGAAAATAATGTTTCAACTTTTAGGAGAGAAAACACCATCACAAAAATTCCTAAAAAATTAAATATTTCTTTAAAAATAAGCGAGACCTGGGTGTATTCATTGGTATCATATTTTTTTGCTTCAAAAGGCAGCTGGCAGAGAAACGAAATTTATCTGAAAGCCCGATTTCTTATAGTGCCAAGCGAGGTAATAAGCACAATTAACACATCTTGCAAGGGTTCCTGACTAGGCATTTTCTTAAACAGAAGATCTTTCGTTTAATTTTTAAGGAGTGAATCTTTCCAATACCATGCTCTTAGCGAGAAACCATTCCGGATACCACTGACCGAGAAATATGCCATCGAAAAAGTGAAACCATTGCATGGAACCATCAATCTCTTTGGCCACCATTAAATAGCAAAGAAAAATTAACAAATAAAGTGAAAAAGGAGTAAATGCGGTCAATGTCTTATATTTATTTTTCCACCCTCAGAATGGCTTTCTGTGGGATAGTTTTTTAAGCCAAGAATCCCTAGAAAATGGCTAAAATAATAATTGTAAGGAGGTTCTAGAAAAATACTAGGAGGTTTCAAGTAATTCTTTATTTTTTCACATTTTTTTCAATTTCTTTGCATTGTTTAAGGGATAAAAAGATACCGGTATGCTAGAGTGTGTAAAGTCTTCGTTGTTCATTCCACTGGGGGTTGCCCCTGTGAAGGTTTTCACTTTCTCGATGGTATATTTCCCGGTCGATGGTATCCAAAAGGATTGACCGCCAAGCGCATGGTATTCTAATGGTTTTCTCAATTTTTAAGCTGTGGGTGAAACGTTGCGTTTTTGCTGGGATAAAAAAAAAACTTGGATGGTATTCTGTAGGGAGGGTTTGAGTTTCGCTGGTATTGAATAGGTTTTCTCGCCCAGGCGCCTATCAGGCCTGATAGGCTATCGTAAGCCGATTGAATTCGGCTATAACGGCCTAGGCTATCTTTCGGGGTGGTCTGTCTTGGCGGGGCCTGGGGCCTATAGGCCGGCCTACCAGCGGCCTGGCCCGTTGGGAACACTGACTACGCCCAGGAAGGTGAGGACAGGATGGACGGTAGGGGACTGTAGTCCTAGCGTTTTGCCCTCCGGTACTAGCTTAAGTTGAAAACATACACCTCCGACCCGGTCATTATCGCATCGTTAGGCGTCATTGGTGCCGTCCCTGGCCGTCCCTCGCGGTCCCCCACCGTCCCTCTATCCCCGGCAGTCCCCCTCCTGCCCTAACACACATTTCTCATCCTGTAGGGCCCGCTGTCCAGTCCAAGGACGGCCGTCCTGCACTTTAACCGCCCAGGACGGACTACGGGTAACCGTCCCGTCCCGTCCACGGCTCTTGGCAGTCCACCCGCGGGGCCCTGCCGGGCGCTTGGACGGCCGGGAACACTGCGGCACTAATCCGAAGTGCATATCCTGAGAGCTTACCTGAGCGATAAAGAGATCTCGGTAAAGGCTGCAGATGCAGAGCAATATCAAAGACTTGCAGTACTTTTCCATATCGGTTTCTGGCTGGTGGATATATCATTTCTCCGAAGCTCTGTGTCTGAACGATATCGGGAGGGGTTATATACGTGTCCATTAGGCTAAGTATTGTCAATGTAGGGAAATGAGGGCCGCAGGGAAGTAGCTAATAGACTAAGAGATTTCACCTGGAACTTTAGACACTTTGGAGGAAGGATATAGAACATAAGTTTTCCGTCTGTGATACTTTGTTCATTCGCTCTCACTCTCTGCTCTCAACTAAAATCAAACTATTAGTAAAGACAGGTGTATAAGTAAAACATAATACAACTTCCTGATCCTCCCATGGATCACCACACCTATCTCTGTATTTGCCACATGTCCTTATTCCCCCGTACACTCCCGTGATAACAAAGAAAAGAACATGCGGATAAAAACTCACCATAGAACATTCTTCCGTATCCGTTCCGTCTGCATATCTCCTAAACTATCCTTCCCACTCTCGTAAAAAAACCCAACCACGTCCGTCTAACAACAAGTATGCCCAGAAGCATAACCCTCAACGAGACTGTTATGCTGTAGGTGCCTGTAGGGCTGTTGGGGCGATCAGAATCACAGGCGTTTGTTCTATTAAGCACTGTCCCGAACTAATTCCTGCCTCTGAAATCCTTTCTCTTTAACTGCACAAAATCTTGGAGTGTACTAGAAGCAGAAAATATATTGGAAATATGACAACTTCTGAGAGTATCATAACCGTGATGCAGGAAGTTCCTTCCCACAACTCCTAATGACCCCTTATGCACAGGGAGGTGCCATAAAGAAGGCCTCTCATACAATAAACCATGGTGATGCTATAGCCCCAGCATCTGTGATAACCGGCAGGTTGCATATCCATCCTCATATTGATTAATCTGAACCCGAGCCATGACAAGGGACGCAAAAGAGAGTATCAAGGGGGAACGCCAAATTCTAAGGAAACAATAGTACAACAAGCATAACAAAGATGGATTAAAAGAGAAAATATGATATAGGGGTTATCGGTGTTGTTTGGGTAATCCAGTGTGGCTTTCAAGACCAGCTATCATACAGTAGGGGCACAAGGGGGGACTGTGGGAGTACTACGGGAAATGGGGAAGGCTATGGGTGCCTCTGAGTAACTATGGGTAACTATGGGTGACTGCAGATGATGTTGGGACCAACGAGTATGAAACATTTCCCCCTGGGGCGGCTAGGCTTTATTCCTTTGTGGCGAGTTGCAGGGCAGGTTTGGGCAAGGGCCAGATGGGACAACATAACATCATCTACTGCTTTCCGCCCTCAGGAGGGCAGACCACCCCACCCCCCCCGAATATCCAAGGGAGAGAATTTTGGACGTCTTAGCATGAGGTTCAATGTGCCAAACAGACATAATGGAATTCTTCAAACTAAGATGACAAATTACCGACTCAGTCAAGTCAGGTAACATACAAAAAGTAGGTTAAAATATACTAATAATCAGAATGAAGCAGAAAAGCAGGCAAGAGTAACACTATCCTAATGAGGTGAAAAAACTGTGATATCAATGATAAAGCTAAGGTAACCTAAAGTGGCTCAAAGTGGCAAGGCTAAGGGGCTGGGCGTCCAAACGCTTTCACAATGAAATCTAAGACTAGACCAGGGAACTTGGAAGCGAGGTATGTGAAGGTCTAGTGCATATTAGCATTGGATTAATTGTAAGTCCATAGTGTAGACATGATAAATACCACTATCATCACAGCCCATATAGCTTTAACATGCATGTGAAGACTTTGTATTCCGCACTCAGCTTTAACCAGTCTGTTGTCCACTGCTGCAATGCCGGCTTTGAGGTCCTCGCGAGTTTTTGTGATGTCGGCTCTAAGGTCCTCGCGAGTTTTTGTGATGTCCTCGCGAGTTCTTGCGATGTCGGCTTTAAGTTCCCCATAGTGTTTCGCCACTGTAGCTTCTATCCTTGAAGACATGCTTCCCATGTCTTTGCTAAGACTATCCTTCGACTTCGCAAGCTCCTAGTAACAATCAGCCATCTAACTCTTTGAGAAATAGTATAATAATGATATGTGCTATACCTTTATAACGGCAATGTACCTATCATCTGAGTCAATGAATCTACGATCAAAGCCGATGAACCTAAGATCCGATTGGTGAAAACGATCTTCCAACTTGGAGACTTTGGAGACTCGATCAATCTATTCAAATTGTTCATTAGCTACCACTTGTGAACTACCTGTTGGATAACATACCGAGTGCTTATTATCATGGAGAGTAAACTGTTTTCCGGTTTCAGCATTCCCAGGGGCTTCATCGTTGTGGACCTTCTTGGGCCCAATCCCGCTGTAAACATTGGCAGAGGTACTGAGACTGCGCGTAGGAAATCTGAAAGCTGGAGATGGCTTCATTGCTTGATAAACGCTGGCAGGGGTACTGAGATTGCGCGTAGGAAATCTGAAAGCTGGAAATGGCTTCATTGCTTGATAAACGCTGGCAGAGGTAGTGAGACTGCGGGTAGGAAATCTGAAAGCTGAAGATGGCTTTATTGCTTGAAGAGGAGTCATGTAGAGGCGTTTGGAAAAGAGACCAGACATAACTGAATAGGTGTATCTTTGCTGGTCGACTTCGAAATTGTGAGCTGTTGTTGTGATGGCCAATCGGTGCTGTTGCAGGAAATTTCTGACCTTTTATAGAAAATACTTAGCAGTACTCGGGCCTTGTGTTAGCCCTATGAGAGTATGTGACAGCGGCCAAAATATGCTGGCACATGAGGAACAGGCTACTTCCAAGTCTTTCTCGTCTTCTGTGAAAAGCAAACATCCCTAAACGACAGAATTATACAAACTAAGAACCAAACCTATGACGTTCCAAGCCATATTTTTTCCTTACAACATTAATTTTACCCTCTTTTTATCTTATAATCGGTAAGGTCACAACCTTCATAGCCTATAATGCTATTGCATGTCAGCGAAATTCATTGGCTTTGACTAATTTTTTATCCCTACGATAGCAGGATCATTTGGGCAGATTATACCATTACCAGCTCCCATTTCCTTATTACTATATATCTTCTTAGAATCTTCGTTAGTGGACTCAAGCGTCCTACCGACTCCCCCCAACTTCACACCGGATGGACAGCAACGGGAACGGATGTCTGAACAGACCAATCTCTTAATGACTGTCCCGAGGACACCCTGAGCCAGATGGGTCGGAACTGTCAAGTTCCACTATGTCATCAGTGGGGAGTTCTGGTGAACTGTGGGCCCAATTTCACGGGTGTGCTCTATCGGTAATCGGTTGAGACTGCATGTAACGGATAGCGGTCGCTAATCGATCGATAACCACCGTGACCCAGTGTGCCCAAGCGTCTAGTCCGTCCACCTTCAGGTCCAGGCGGGACGGACAGCAGTACCTGAAAGGGCTCCCGGGACGGACGAGTATCTTGGCGTCCGTCCGGACAACCGCCAGGGACGGACGGGCGGGGACTGCAGGTTTATCAGGTGGCGCAATTTGCCGGGTAACTCTGGATAACGGGCGGGCCCTATGGGTGACTTGCGAGCTCTGCAGGTAGAACTGCAAATAACGGGTGAGGACTGCAGGTACGGTTCGGGAGTTACCGATCCGTTCGGGACTGTAGGGCCCTACAGTCACCCTCATAGACGTTAGTCTTTCCCAAGGAAAGACGCTCTTGCCCTGCAGTTTGAGACAAACGCCCGGGACGCCGGGGACTGCAGTCCTGGCTGTGCCTACAAGGCGGACGGGACGCTTGGGAACACTGCTGGAACCGGCAGTCATCCTCTATGATGACAACCTTTCTCAATGAACAAACTCCTTTGCACTATAGCATGGGATGTGTTGAAATTCCGTGATGCTGCTTGGCATGCAAGTACTATGGGGCACGCACACAGCCTCTCCCATTATAGTTCAGACAAAGAAGTTCTGGCCTGTACTCTGGATTGCTATATCCACGAGGGGCAAGTTCTTAGATGCTCCTTCGCGTGCTCAGCATAGGCACAGCCTAGATTGATATCGCGCAAACAAGCCTCGGGATAACTCCTTGGGGTTGGTCCGGTGCTCAAAGGAAGGGTCGGATGCACTGGGATTATGGAGCATGAAGAAGTTTTCTTTGTGAATTTTGTTCTTTTCTTTTATTAGCATGATAGTTTTGCGGAAGGGAAAGGGGGGGATGTATCGAAGTGCCTGGATATGCATGGAGGAGAATAGATCTATGTCACGGTTGATGGAAGGATGGGAGGAATGTCCTGGAAGGATTCATTGTGATTGATATATACTCCTGTCAACATTACGAGTTAGTTGGTGAGCATCAAAAGTATCGTGAGTCGTACGAATGAAGGCAATTAGAATAGAATAGAAGTCCCCCTCTCTGGGTTGTGTCTTGGTAATCGAACTCTTTAGTGCTGGTTTGATCTTGCTGTTTTGTTTCGTATCCGCCATTCCACCATCCACCACTTTTGCCGCTCAGCCATAGCCATTTTCAACCGAACACATACCAGGAAATTCTAGGCTATGGTGCTGCAGGTGCCTACAGGGCTGCTTGGACAATTGTGTTCCAAAGCCCTTGTTCTACCAAGAATTGTCCCAAACTGATTCTAGCCACTAAAATCCTCTTACCGTTATACCACCAACTCTTAGAATTACTTCCTTTGTTTCACATTCCAACCTATAACCTCGAAGGCGGGATATTACTCCCTACTTTATATCACTCTGTCTATTAGAACAGTTGGTATTACGTATCCACCGAGCGACACTCTGTGTTCTTAATAGCCTGAGGCTCCCCTAATCCCCAACTAGTAGGACTACTAACACCCATGAACACGACAGCACACAAAAACGCAATCTTCCCCTGTTGTGAAAACCTCTGGGTGGCTGCCATTGCTAAGAACATCAGGTCCCTATATAAGGCAAATCAGAGACGAGAGCTATGGGGAACTACAAGGTGAATCTTTTATGCCAAGCAAAAGCGGACACCTGAACAAAAACAAAGTAAAAGCAGGCTGCTCTCATTCTAAGCACAGGAGAGAATGAGATATTATGTGAATAGCTTTCCTCCAAGTACCCGATAACAGTCAGAAGCTAAAAATACATAGGAAATATGGCAGACACGAAACGCATCATAGCTGTGAAACAGGAAATTCATTCCTATTATTCCTAATCGCCTCTTGTGAACAGGGACATACCGTAAAGAAAGTCTTTCACACAACCAATCATTGTAATAAAACTAGCCTAGCATTAGCGATAACTGTCGAGTTGCATATCTGTCTTCATCTCTATCAATCCGAACACGAGTCATGACAAGGGAAGTAGAGGTGAGTGACAAGAAAGAATACGAGAAATCAGGGAAACAATTCCGTAGTAAATATAATACCTATCCATTAAAAGAGGGAATCTGAAACATTTGTGATCGGGGCTGAGTGGGCAACCCCATGCAACTCAGTGCCCGGGACTGTGGGCAGCTATGAGTAACCTCATGGCTTGTTGATAATAGGTACTTTCCCCAGGGAACGGTGGAGCATTAACCCTTTGCGGTAACTTGCATGGCAGGTTTGGGCAAGGGCCAGACGGGACAACACAATATGGTTCACAGTTGCCCGCCTTCAGGACGAACAAGCTACTCTCATTGTATTGTTGAAAATGGCTATGGCTAAGTGGCGAAACGGCGGACGACGATATGGTGAAACTGTGACTATGAAACGAAACGCCAAGATCAAAACAACACTAAAGTGTTCAACCGCCAATACACAGAACTTAAAGTTAGAGGGGGGAAACACTTCTGTTTCAACTACTCACTCACGCTCACTACCCACAATGTTCCCACAATGTTCTATGATATCTAACTAACTAGCAACGATAACAGGAGTATGTATCAATCACAATGACGAGGCCTTCCAGGACATTCCTCCCACCTTTCCATCAACCGTGACATAGATCTATTCTCTGTCATGCATATCCAGGTACTTCGATACATGTCCCCCTTTCCCTTACGCAAAACTACCATGCTAATAAAATAAAAGAACAAAGAAAACTTCTTCATGCTCTATAACCTCTGCACACCCGAGCCTTCCTTGAGGCACTACACCAATCCCGAGCACATATCCCGAGGTTTGTCTGCGCGATACCGATATAGACTGCGTCTATGCTGAACATGCCGAGCGGCATCAAAGAACTTGCTCCCGGTGGACGTATTAATCCGGGGCGCATATTAGAACTTCTTTGTTAGAACGATAACGGGATAGGCTGTATGCGTGCCAGATAGGCCAAGCATGTAGAGCAGCATCACAGAAATTCAACATGTATCGGGGGGAGGAAATTTTCCATATCTGAGTATAGGGTTTAATGCGCCATTTAGTCATATGAGAATTCTCTAGAATGCGGTGTCAAATTGCCGGCTCAGTCAAGCCAAGTACTATACAAGAAGTAGGTTAAAATATAATAATAAGAAAGAAGATCGAAAAAGCAGCCTAGAGCTACACTATCCCACGGAGGTGAAAAACTACGATAACGCCAATTAATAAAGCCGAGGTAGCTTCAAGTGGCTCAAATGAGTCAGGGCTAGGAGGCCGTGCATGGAGGAGCTTTCTCAACGAAATATGAGAATGTACCAGGTTAATTCATAGCAAAGTATCTGGAGATCTGGTGAATATTCGCCTTAGATTAATTAGAAGTTCATAGTATACACATCATATATATCGGTAACATCCCTCCCGGTATGGCTTTTCAATGCCATACAGTGTTCGCAACGATCCGTGGCCCCTGCAGGGCCCCACGGCCGGACTTGCAAGAGCCCTGGACGGGACAGGATGGCAAAACGTGGCCCACATCCGTCCCGGAAGCCTCAGGACGGTAGCCATTGTGGAGGACGGCGGGTCCTGCAACGCAAGACAAATTAGCGCAGGGGATTGCAGGGGGCAGCCGGGGAACTCTGGGGATTGCGGGGGAACTGCCAGAGACTGAGGGTGACTATGGGACTATGTATGAATCCTACCGACAGCGTTTCCTTACACCATCCCCGAGCAGAGAGAGAAATCCGTAGAATACTACCCAAAGAAAGCGAATGGTATCTGGTAAAGATAAATGAGTGTAGAATTTTTTTCCCCATGATATACGGCAAGGGAACGACATCAAACAGAACGCTTGATACTGTCTATGGTGGGATTAACTCTGACGTGAATCGGATGGAAAGCACCTTGAAGGCATTAGAACTCTCTTCACTTGGTCCTCATTCTTCCCCTGTCGTCTGAAACTGATGTCTACTTTTATTCTATTCATTTTACATTCATTTCCTGCTCTGTTTTCATGGTCAACCTGATAAAGCTATGAGTTTTATGTGTTAAAACACCCTGTGAGACGTACATAGCCGCATACCCAACTTGCAGTCTCCATATTGTTGGACTTTCGGGGGTGTTGGGAAATATGGGATAGGGTAGGCAATCTCGGCCCGGGGGGGATTGGTTACTGTTGTTTTTTCCTTATAATACGTTTCATATGTATATTTCTATTGATAATATCGTATATTTCTCTACTTGGTATAAGTTCCCAGCTTCACCTGTACACGGCG
>Ga0307510_10001916_pt1 | contig 23393 bp, 16 predicted proteins | sample 12_EM_MG_FD_207224 | JGI IMG/M metagenome (GOLD analysis project Ga0307510, IMG submission 207224) | Populus trichocarpa ectomycorrhiza microbial communities from riparian zone in the Pacific Northwest, United States - 12_EM | ecosystem: Host-associated > Plants > Roots > Unclassified | place...
ATTTTTAATTGAGTTTCTCTCCTCAGAGTACAGTAGTTACCCGTCTTTTGTACTCTTTTCCGTTCCTACAATCTCGCTTAAATTCTTTTTGCACTCCATGTCTACATGACCCGCCGTAGAAGCAAGTAAATCCTCTTCTCTTATCACGATTTCACACCCAAGAAAAAGCGAGATCAGAATCAATGAAAACAGTGATGAAAATTAGATAGGAAGGGGGTTGTCGATGGTTGCGTCCTCTCACTCCGTTTTTCCCTTCTTAAACCCCCCTCGTGCTATGGAACTAAGCTAAAGAAATGCCGGTACCAAACATTCACGATGTTTCCCGTGCTCCCGGGTAGTTTCTGCCATGTCCGTTCACGTGACTGACAACACGGTTCAATTATTCAAGTTTCTACGGTATGATACCTTGAAGGACGCTGACTCATCCGGGGGAGGCGGTAGTCCTCGCTACATACTGTATCATTGTCGGTACCCTATAAAGTACCGGTATTCTAATCGAACTTGATAGCCCTGTATGCTATACTATAATGGCGAATGCTTGTGGAATGAGCAAGTGAAATGGGGCGAAAAAAACAACAATCAGGACACAGGACAAAGCGCGGAAAAATGCTTGAAGTAACATTAAAAACAACTGAGGCTCTGTTCGGCACTGTCGGAGGTGTTGAGAGGCTCGTGGAATTGCGTGCCAGACTTCGGATGCACACATGATGCGGTGTCGCACCGAGGAGGGATGCAGGTCCTCGCCACCATACGGTAGTTCTCGGCACCTTATTAGAAAGTAAACTACTAGTGGTGTGTGTGACCTCAAAAGGGAATCGTCCACTCTTCACCTTTGGTAGTACTCGAGTAGCTGAAGGGAATTTTATTGTGATGTATGATATCATACCGTAGAAACTTGAATAATTGAACCTTGTGCTATGTCGTTGGAGGTCAAGAAATCTTTGTTTTTTCTGTCTCGGAAGGGGGAAAGGGGCTGTGTTTTTGCTGTGTTTTTTGCACCCGTTCCAGAGGAGGAAATTCTGGACTTCATAGCACACGGTTCAATAGGGGGATTTGGCTGGTTCGGCGCATTGTTCGCTAGGGCAAGAAAACTTTGCAAAGAGTTTAGTGAGAGTACAAGTACCCGAAGACTTTTCGGTCACCCCTAGGCGGGTATTTACCCGCCCGGAAGCTGCCCGTGTTTAAATGCTTCGCAAAAAGATATGGATGGTCCTATGATGGATATCTGAAGTGGAATATAAAGCCAAATACATAGGCTATTTATTGAAGTAGAATTGGCAAAAAAAGATGTAGTTTTAACACTGGTAGAAGGGAAAAAGAGAGGATCAAATGTTTTGTTAGGAGACTAATTGAGAATAGTGTGATTTTAAAATTTCACACATGATAACTGGGCGATTGTGGCCCAAATGACGTAAATGGACAATTGTTCTTACAGTATCCCAGAGGGTCGCGAGATTCTCGAGTTGCGAGAGTCGTAGCATAAAAACGGGTAACTTACATGCCTCCACTTAAATCAAGGCTTAGCCCAAAAGAGAAACTTCAATCCCAAGAGCAAACAAGAAAAGTATCAAAGAAAATTTAAAAGCAGGGTTGACCATGGGAAAATCCATGCCAAGTGGCCGAGAGCGCCGCCACTCTCGCAACTCGAGAATCTCGCGACCCTCTAGGATACTGTAAATCCTTCATAGACTAGCGCACTATTCCACTCTTGTTACACCAACGTCCCTCTTGCCTAACCAGCTAAATCCCCTTTGCCTACCTGAAGTCTACTCGGCGACCATTCCACTTCTCTTACCCTAGCGCCTCCTTTGCCGAACCAGCTAAATCCCCCTAAGTTAATTATTCAAGTTTTTACGGTAGTCTATTTTTGACCCTTTCTATTATCATCGTATGAGTTGCATATGCCTTAGCTTGAACCCTGCAAAATCGGGCTTGAATTACTATAAATTTTTCAATTATGCGGGCTTCTCGGGGTTGTGCACTAAACAAGAGAAACATAGGTCTAGAATAGAGATGGTCAAAGACATCCAGGACTTTGGGCTGCTGTCGGGATATGATATATTGCTTATCCGAACCATCCTCCGGGAAGTTGTGTAGCGCGGGACAATTAGGTTTAGGGTTAGAGGAAGAGCAGCGGCACCGGCACTGCCCGGGTGCCTGCATAGCTTCTCATCTGAAGGCAGCTTCATGACTTGATTCCCGAAAACTCTTGCGATATGATGTGGTGCACCCAGTGAGCCTATCGTATCAACTTCCCCCTTCCCCTCTGATAGGAACTTCTAGGAACAGTTTGCTTCCAACTTCAGCTCTCGTGCCGTGTCATAGGTCTGAAAGGGGTACTCCCTAGGGTCTTCGCTACACAAAATTCCGCAGTGAGCACACCGTACCCATTGTAATAGGAAAAGAGTAACTATCCTCAGCAGTAACTCTATCTGCCGAGTGAGAGGTGAGAGCACATCGTGCCAACAACACCCATGTGCTTCCTGAGTACCTGCCGGGTGCAGTCTATGAGAGTGTTTTATAAGTTGTACTGTAAACATCTTAAGGCCTGTTTACCTATAGCCGTCTGACATCTCGAGGCGGTGGCAACCTTTGAAGGGAGCTTGACGGTTGGAGGTGTGTCGAGGTGTGTGGTCAAGTAGATGGCGCTTACCTAAAGTAGCATGCCGCCTAGAGTCTGGTGGGATCTGCAAACGCACCTGCGAGGCAACGTCACTTTTTGCCCGTCTAGCTACAAGAATTTAGGACGGTAGAAAATTAGGCGCACACTTTTGCACCATCAATCGGATGATGATGCCTATTGTAGCGCCACCATCTAGTTTTATCACCCACATTTTAGAAATAAGTGGTTCGGTAAAAGGGCCCTAAATAACCAGCTGCAGAGAACGTCGGGTTTTGTCTTACCCTCGAGCTTAGGTTGGTGGAGATGGTTGCACAGCAACTGTTTGTCAGGGACCTCAAGTCTTGGAGATTGCCGTTTTGAAGGTCCTGTTGAGAGAATCCTATTCTCCTCAGTGTTAATAGTGCCGAATTTCTCTACATCGCACTAAAATACAAACAAAAAAACCTAGCCGCACAATTTTCTAGAAATGTCAGCCGAGTGATATCAAAAGCATTTCGGGTCAAGTAGTGGTGCAGATTTTTTTCTTCCCATAAACAAGAGCACAAAACCCGATATTAGGGTGATGTTGCCGGCAGCTGTGAGGTAATGCACCTGTTAATATTCACCGACCAATATCCGGAGTCACGCGATAGCGCTACACCTCCTTGAGGTTGAGTCTGCCAATCGAAGAGATATGCTAATTTCACAACTCGCTAGTCTTTGCCAAGGATACCTCCGCCAGCCGATATTTTGCCGGAGTTCTCACCAAATATTCGCCTCACAGAGGTATTCTTGGCAAAGACGAGCGAGTGGTGTCTTCTTAGAACGACGAAGGGAAATTCAGCATCATCAACACCGCAGGGGAGAGCGAAAATACACAGGGTATACTAATTGCGGGGCATAATCTAGGTCAATCAAGTTGGGATGTCGTAAAACGGTTGTTTATGATCTCTCCCCCTTCCTATTTCGGCGCCTTTGGCCAATTCTCTGGTCTTAAGTTACTAAAGGTTCAATTCCAACTAATTGGGGTAATGCCAGATTTTGCCGTATCTGGAGAGTTACAGTTTTCCTGTAGGGGCGGCTACACCAGCTCCCCCCACAAAGCCAATTGTGCCTGATGTGTACCGGCAGACTTCCTTTCTAAGCCCAGAAATGAATTTTATCATATCTCTGTCACTGTAGCTCCATAAGAAAATTCGGATTCCTTGGGGGAAGGGTTGTGAAGACGGCACTAGTTGCCTTGGCCGGACAAACAAACAGTTTTGCGCTGAAGCCCTATCTGTCTTGGGGGACTAATTCACCAAATTTCTCTTCTTTTTTTCTAATACGAAACAGTAAGATTTTCAGAAATTGCCGGAATATCGTAGTCTTTATCCTCGTAGGGACCCTGAGTTCTAATTTAAGAGCCTACGGAAGTTCATGATGCACAAAAGTAGTGAGACCCAGCTGGGGGTCGTAGGTTATCTGCCCCATTTCGGGCTTCAATGAAGATTAGTATGCGTAAGGACTGATTGGGGTTGGTTTTTGGACAGAGGTTTCCTCACATGCTGAGAGTTCATTGGCTAATAGCATAGAGCAGTACTAAGGTTACCGAGGGGCTTCAGGATATTGAGGTTCCGGCCCCTAACTGAAGGGGAGTTGTAGTTGCACATGCAATATCAAATTCTGCCTCCCTCCTAGCATAGATTTCATGTATAAAACCGGCCCTTTCTCTCCCCCATCTCGCTTCCTCACTATCGCTAACTCCTCTTACAATCCATCAGCAGCTTCGACACCCACTTCTCGACTTCGCTTCTATCTTCAACCCCTCTTTCCTTCAAAATGCAGGCTAAGATCTTCCTCTCTTCGCTTTTGGCGAGTCTCCCCGCTGTTGGTGTCATTGCTACTCCCACTGGGATTGAGGCCCGAAGTGCGGAACCTCAAGTTGATTTGAGCACCATTGCCACTGAACTCGCGAATGTCGTCACAGATATAGGGAGCGCGATTGGCGCGATTGGCGCGATTGGCATCCCCATCGAAGCTCCCACCATTCCGATCGCTGGTGAGGTTCTCACTGCTCTTGGGGGTGTGGGAGCTAGGGACCTCGTGCGTAGCGAACTGTCTTTCGTTAATTAGGCCTGGCGCACGATGACTAACTTCCACAATAGGAGAGTCATGAAAAGAGAACCCCTGGGTGCTTTTTGGTGACTAAAGATAGGTAAGCAATGCTTTGCTCAGGATTCTCCTTTCCCTTGAAAGCTAATCAGCTGCTCCAGTAACTTTGCTGGTACGGCTGCATACACCTGCCCTCCCCACAAGGGTACCTGCTACAACTTCACCACTTTCTGGAGAAGGAACATTAGCTCTTTCCGCCCCGACCAAGGTATTAACCCCTTATCCAAGAATCCCTCTCCTGGACCCCACTAATATCCTCTCTCACAAGGTACTACCTGCCAAATTTTCACTCAGCCGGGCTGTTCAGGTACGGCATCGGTGGCTTTTAAACACCCCGGGTTTGGGAAACTCGGAGTTTTTAATGACAACACGGGATCTTTCGCCTGCTGGTGGTAGTGGATTAACGCAATTTTCATGACTGTATGAGAAGGCATATGCCGGCATTGCGCGCATGTTGGCAGTATATCTTTGACGTTAGTGTTATCATGGAATCTTTTTGGTTCCTCCTGTTGGAGGCGAGGGGTTGCTGTATGCTAAGTAGTTGTTTTACATTGTTCCTGAAATTGATATGGTTTGGCCACCAGCATCATATGTCTCGGCTGTGGTATCGAATGAGTGTGATAAACTTTGCTGAAAGGAACTGAGTGCTTTGCAATCCTTTGCTCCATTTCCCCAGGGAGAGGCGCATGGGTGGCCGGTTCCGGAGGGCTAGCGTATTAGGAACGTTTATCAGGGATCACTTTTTTGCTCCTGCTGGAAGCGAGGTGTGTGCCCTCCAACGATATCTCTTTATTTTTTTGAGCTCCTCCTTCATCAGTTACCATTCCAGTTTTCAGGGTTAGGCTTTGTGGAGAGCACGGACAAGGGTATGTGACCTAAGAGGAGTCGTCTTGCGAAATTTGGGAGCTCATATTCCACGAGTGATTCAATGTGATGGGATGTTGTTAGGGCTGCCAGAGAGATTTTATTCTTTGGCTTACTAATCGTGATTATGTTGCCACCACTCCCTCGGAAACAATTTTAGGGCTTCTTGCATGCGCTCCGGAGTTTTTTTGTACTATCATATGTGGTTGAAACAGCAATAGAGGATAGTAGCTCTAGAGAAGCCACATTCCAGACACCGGGGAGTTTTCTATCACTTAGATCTAGTCTGCCTGTAGCGTCTTGTGCGGCATTAGCGACTACAGCGCCATGTGACGAGTGTCCTCCATGGCTGACGTTAACTCGGAAGTATCGTGCTCAGACAGAATGAGGATGGGACCAAGTGAGGTGTTCCCGGGTTTAATATGAAATCAGAAGAGGCCCCCATCCCCACGATGGAGCGGGTCTGTCGGCTTCAGACTATGTTCATAGTGAGGAATGGATCTATTGGGTATTTCCCGGTGCGGATAATGGGTGGTGTAGGATATGAATGAGTGGATTCGTTTGGAACTGGGTAGGAGAGGAAGGAAAGGTGTGGCGATAAACCTCGCTTCCACGCTCATCACTAGCCTAACCATAAATACAGGAGTACAGTCGGGCAGGGGTGAAAAAAATGAGGAAAAGAATAGCAAGAGCCTAACGGGTAGTGAGTATATAGCCAATATAAGGGCCGCAAAAGCGGATGGGCGCATGCGATTCCCCCGCAAAAATAGTAGATCTACACCAAGATCTTACGCTGGAGAGGAGTTACCAAAATACAAACTATTGATAGAAACACTGAAAAGAGCAAGAGCATCGTCTCCTATATACAAATATCCACTCAATTCCCATCTCTTCAGACATGGTGTGCAGTTGAGCTTTTAAATTCCACAAGACACTATTTTCCCATTAAAATGGATGGTCCTGGCTAAATTTTGAAGAAAGATTTTTTTTCCCTATTGCTACTAAGTTACCCCTCGGGGAAGTTAAATCCATTTGAGGCTACAATAGAAACCAAGTCGTCTGCATCTGTTCTGAACACCCTATGAAGTTATCATCTTTTTAATTCATGTCCCGGTATCGGCGTGGGCGTGGGCGTGCGAAATCGGGCATTGTTGGTGTAAAATCGCTTGTGCCCACTCACTTTTTCGGCTCCGCTTCTATAAATTGAGACTAGTGAGTTCTAGTACACACAAACAGCTTGGAGTGGATAAGTTACTGAACATATGATCCTGCCAACAAGATACCCCAAGCCAAAAATTAAAAACAAGCCTCAGTACTGTACATATCGGCCCTATTGAGATTACTGGAAACTCCCAGATGTCCTTTGGAGCTTCTAATATTCATATCTTACAGGAGATCAGACGCCGATGGCGCTAGCTTGTGACCCTAATTTCTACAACCCGGTGTTTACTTCTACGAAGTCTATTCACTAAAGTTAATCAACACAGATCCCCACCAAAACGATCCCTATCCCTCCTTCCATAGATATCCATATAGATCTCTTTACTCCAACCCATGTTCCCCATTCCCCTACGCGCCCCTGTGATTATGAGATAAACTAGCATGCCGCGGTTGGCCGCCGAAGTAATGAGAGTGCTACTAACTGCCTGAGAGAATAACGTAGATTGTGACAGCCCCACCCAGTAGGCTCCCCATATACGCCTCTCCTTAGTTAACTATAAAAGCATCTATCAACAGAAGGCGAAGAGTTATAATTAAAGTAATAGTAGGGCGACCACCTAGGCAAGTGCCCCGGCCGTTCGTGCTGTACACAAGTGCTACTTTGGACTTCCCCAAACTTCCGGCATAAGCGGATTACTTAGCGATGCACCCGAGTCTGGGGTTCACTTCAGTGATCGCCAGCATCCCGGCAAACCTGCAGGCACCAAACTAACTCCGTTCCGGGCGTTCCGGGTATCCGCGCCAAGATCTCAGGCAAGAGCGACAGTCTCTTGAGAAAGAGTGCCGCCTAAGTGGGTGACATCAGGTCCCTGTAGTCCTCTACCGATCCGTAACTCCCGGACAGCACCCGCAGGACACTTCCGTCACCTGCAGTTCCTGCCCACTACGTACAGGGCAAGCCCGTGACCTTCACTCTCCGCCTGTCGCCCGGGAGGGCCCGGCAGATTCCGCAACCCGAGATACCTGCAGTCCCCCCCAGCCCGTGCCTGGTGCCCACTCAGGTACTGCCGTCAGCCCAGCCCGAATCCGAAGACGGGCTGACAAGATGCTTTCATTCACCGATTTACTACAGCAGCCGAATTGAGATTGGTCAATTTGTGTGGTAATTACCAACATTTCGACCCGGAATCTATCGACAATAAGAGACACTTCGTTGGGCGAGAGGTAGTGAGGAGTCTGTGGATGCTGCGTTAAGTTAATGCGATACCAACCTTAGTTTCGCTGACAGAATCTGTTCCAGACACCTCAGGCTTTGACTGCAAAGAGGGGACATGAAGTGGTCGTAGGACTATTGCTAAGTCAGAGAAGCACTAGTGGACTCTACCGATAAATACCGCCGGACACAGCTCCGCTCGGCGGCCCCAACGGTCATGTGCCAAAACACGGCCATACCTCGCTAATTGGCCCCCCTCGCACATATAATATTTTGTTTTGGGGGTGGAGTGGGTGTATTACATATTCCAGACAAATCTGGGATATTTGTCTAATATTATAGAGGAGATTCAGGTCGGTTTTGGTCCCCTACCGGAGAATTGAAATTCTTACTGTGAGTCATTATTGTTGTCTTCTTCAACATCACACATACCGCCGCACTTGGTTTTAAGGAGCGCCAAGTATTCAGCATCTTTCGTTCTTTGTGGCTAGGTTTTGGGAGAAATCCCGCCTAGCGAGATCCGTTTGTATGGGAGTGGGAGCTTAAACTCCTAGAGTGCTCATTGGGGATGATGAATTTCCCCTATAAGGAGTTCCATTATCCCCAGATGCGGCACCATACCGACTCAGTGGATTGAGGGACCCATTTTTTTTGGTAGGAACCAAGGTGAGAGTGAAGCTAGTACTGGATACGAAAGATATCAATTCTACCGGTAATTCAAGAGCGCATACAGCGTTCGCGGTGACGCACTGAGACCGCACTAGTGGAACGATATGGCGGACTGAAATTCGTGGTTTGTTAGCTCCTGGTGGGGCTTTCGCTCCGGGCGCTTAGCTAAAGGGCGGAGAAGAGAGCAAGCCATGACTGGCGTTTTAATGTGTGGGAACTTAGAGCCCCACTAGTTAAGGGGAAACCTGGGGGACTTGGGATTAATATGTCATTCCTGTGAGGTTGGCGGTCTGATAGTGCTTACGCATATATAGAGCAATTGTACTGTACAGCAACGCCCACCTAAGACTTCGAACATTGGGATCTTGTATGTATTTGGGTGGCTGTAATGTTTTGCTCATTCTGGCGTTTCACACATAATAATTATAGAATTTCCTGCTTTACTTGTATTCCACCCACAATGCTACAGTAAGCATGACCCCTCCCCAGTCATTAATGCACCCCTCTTCTCTTAGAATGTAATTCACCATAGAGTTCTTGATCGGGCAAGGTTAAATTACTTCAACTAGTCCTGCAATCCGACTATTTAGTGCTAGGCTACTTAGCACAACCATTGCCCTTCTTCTATTTAGTCCAAAATCGACCTCATACATTATCTAAACATTTGCTACATACGGAGACTCGCTTAATGCTCTAGATGCATGACGGAGAAGAGTAGTATCGAGGAAAGAGAAAATAGTGCAACGCAAGTGACAGAAATAGAGGGAAAGAGGAGAATAAGCAAACAGGATGGAAGAAGTAAGTAAGGAGAAAGAGGAGTGAAGAATCTGAGAGGGGAGCCAAGTGATTAAAATAAAGAGAACTATTAAAGATGCAACGTTCCTGGGCTGGGAGGTTCAAGGCTAGGAGAGCTCATTGGAAATGGAATACCCAGCAAGTAAGCAAGCCCCGGAACCGTGTATGGTACCAGCCAGCTTCATAGCCATCAGGATCTACGAGCCTAATCATACATGATAATAATAAGACAAGATTATGGCGCCTTATATTATCAAGATCCTGGGTTAAAGAGAGTCATATGATGTCACTCGCTACAACTTAACGGATATATGTTGAAATTATACTTTCGGATATGCACTTCCTACATCTTCTAGTACGGCAACACTTCTCAGTATGCCTTATCCCGGTTTCAACACCGTCAGATTTCAACTTATCCTGTTTGTATTTTCTTTTATTTCATTACTCGACCGGTCAATCATATATGTATCTTTTTGCTCGCATCTGTTTTCTCTCGTCTATCATAGTTACCTCATATTTCTTTACCACTCTAGATATGTGATCTCGTTTCCCAGCGTAAACAGTCAGTCCTCAGGCTCCCTCAGATAGTGTGTACTTCTCAAGCATCTCTCGCTCTCCCAAGTTTCCGATAAAGAGCTCGGCTATTTCGTATTTTTCAACAATATGCGCGGTAACGTACCGTGGGAAAATAGCAGAAGCCGCTAGCCATGCTAATAATATATATAAAAATAAATCGACTTTAGATCTCGATGGAGATGCAAGAGGGCGGCGGAGGGGGGAGTGTTTATCCAGGCATGGCATGAAGAGGAGTAAAATAAACCCCAATTTGGGGTTTCAAATACCAAATTATCTTTCTACATTGCTGACAAAAGTATTGTGAATCTGGTTCGGTTCCTCCGTTATGCTTCTCTCTAGGGTCATAGGTCATGCAGGGGATCTGCTGGTTCATGCAAGACCATGCATGGAGGGTTTGGTAAGTTTTCTCCAACCTGTACAACCGAACTCGTGGGATGGAAGCCTGGCCTCAGAGTTGAGAGACACCAAACTACACTGGCTTTCCTGGGTGGGTGAGAGTTGGAAGGAAGTGAGTGGTTTTCCTAATTCTACCAGAGGATTTGGCACACAAACACTATCCCTAGTAAACTATGTTGTTAGAAGGAACACATTAGCACCATAATTTCCCATCGCCTTTCGCTGGTCCCGAAATTCTTTAAATTTTATATCCTTTTATCTATGATATTATTATAAATAACTAGAAAAATAAATAAAAGGGCTTTTTTGTTGTTTTGACTGGGATCCAACCATCGGAAGCAATTGGTCTGCCCGCAATGTTGTTGTTTACCGGGTGAACAGGACCACTATGATTTCCGGTCAAAGTGGGAAAGGGTGGCACAGCCGTAGACAGTATAGTGAGTGAATTCACGTGGAACTTGGTCACTTTGTAGGAAGGATATCAAAACCTAGCTTCAACCGCTAGTACTGCACTTTGTTCGTTCGATTTCTATCTCCTAAAACTGAGTTGTTGGTAAACAGGTGTGCAAGTAAACCACAAACACGCCCTGGTATTTCCATGGATCACCACACTCTATATGCATTTTCTTACATGTCCTCATTCCCCAGCACATTCCCGTGATAGCAAAGGAAAGATAGGTTATTATAGTAGACCCCATTCCCTAAACTGTTAAAAGATCTATTGCATCCAGAATAACCTGCACCGCACCCGAACGATCCGCCGCACTCCTGCAACGACTGAAGTTGACCACATCCTTCTGACGCTCCCTCACCTCCGACTTGGTGCCGCCCGCTTTCTTTTAACATTAAGACCCTGTTTTGCACACCACCATTTAAGAAAATGTTATTTTTCCTAAAAAAAACTCCATAATATCTAAACAGGCCACTTTAGCCAATAGGTCTAAAGGGTTTGATATCAGGATAGTAGCTGCTATTATGGCTATCTTAATGAAAAGAAAAGTCCAGTAGGAGGCCTATAGGTTGAGCGATAGTCAAAATGGTACAATGTTGCAGTATTTCATTTGCAACAAAAAATTCTATAGAGGCCGGAAAAAAGCCATTCCTCTCGCGTTCCAAGCAAGGCCCAAGGGGCTGTTTGGCAAACCGTCATTTGAAGTGTTTGTCATCTCAAAATATAATGTGTTTGAGATGACCGCAGTGTTTGGCACGCCATTGTTTTCAAAACACTTTTTTTGCACAATTTTCGAAATGCGTTTTGCAGATTTTTTTGTTTAGGGTTTGGAACATTATGACCCAAATTACTATACAATAATAATAATAATATATTATTATTATCATTAAATTTTGTTTTAATAGGATTCTAATATTGAAAAGCCCTACCTCCATGTATGGATTTTCCAACTAAACCTATATAATAGTTTCTAAATGACATGCTGTTTGGCACAACGTTGTTGGCAAAACATGTTTAGGAATTTTCTGAAAACATGTTTAGCAAAATGTGTTTTGAGATGACGGTCATCTCAAATCACAGCGCACCAAACGGCCCCTAAGGTTTTAACTCTTTCTTGGATAGCGACACACGAGTGATTTCTTGTGATAAGTTATTGTTTAGCCACCCGAGTGGCTGGGCCATGCCTTTTTACTAGCTGCCCTAATACATGACATCCCTCTTCGCGGGGTTGCTTATCTTATGTGGAAAGAGCCTGACGGGGATTATTTGGGAAGGAGCTGTCACAACTGCCTCTCCCCCAGCCCGCCAGAGGACACCAAACCCACTTTAGCCCGCCTGCGTGGGATTACAAGAAACTCAGCGAGGCTCTAGCGGAAGCTCGACCATAGCCAACACAGCATCTGGTCGATCTCGCTCTTTCAGTAGACATCGTTTACATACCACTTTTCCTGGGGGGGGGGAACGTTTGCGGAGCAATACATAGGGAGAGTGCCGCTTGCCTGGGCGAAAATAGCTAAAACTTCTTTAGCTCCCGGAACCTGCAACTGCTTTTCCGAGAAAATATAAGATTTATTTCTCTTCCGTTTTGATCATGTATTTGACCCAGTAAACTATCGAGCCTAGTAATAGGTGACGAGAACCCAGTACTTCAAAAAGCGCAGGACCAGCGCCACAATTTTGAACAACCCATATTATTCCCTCAACTATAATACCTGTTTAAGATATTTTTTTACCTGTTTTTCCAATTCTCTTCCACCCTTTAAGCTAACTTGGAAACTTGGAGAAATTTGGCAGTGATGAACAGTCTCTTGTTCAAAAGCAATTATTATTCGGGCTGCCTGAGCTAACTATATTCTTAGCACATCCTTGCTCTGACATAGGCCCCTGTTTTCCCTGTATTTTATTTTTTCTTCAGTGTCGGGGGTTTAAGGATTGTGCATCGGCTTGCAGGTTCATCTTAACAAAACACAAAAAGTGCCCGTTTTAGCAGGGTGGCAGCTCAGTTCAAAGTCCCAAGAGTATCCAAAACTCGACCGTGAATTTGTACCAATTTATTGAGTTCTAACTTTGAACGTCACGATTATAGGCATACCCCAATCAGTTGCTTTCGGTGACTCTGATAGCTTACCCAATTAGATCGTTAACCAGGTGAAACACATCACCCCTCCAATCGCCGACCCCAAGATCTAGAGTCGGGTTCCACGATCTAGTAGCAGGAACGACAAGGAATGCTAGGTTCCCCAATCTCCCAGTCTCCATTGACCAGGATTCTTAATTCCCCAACCCTTCATGATGGATCGTTCGACAATAACCCATTGCAAGCGTGGATCGAACTCCTCGGGCCATACTAATTTCGACAAGGATTGATCGGTTCTTGATTATTAGCCACTAAACGAGCTACGAATTTCACGGAGTGTTAACTCGAGAATAAATACTTATCCCGCTGGAAGCCCGATTTCTAGATTTTACTGGGAAGGGCAAGACATCCAATGAGCCGGGTTCCTTGTCTTGGGTTGGTCTAGGCCGGGTTAAATATTCACCAGGCTTCGGACCGACCGGGGTCTCCCTTTTTCGATACTGGTTAACCTATGGGAGGGCTTGCTCATGGCTAAGGAAGTGCTAGCAACCTAATAGGCCATCATTAGTAGATATTAACCTCCGACTCCTCGTCTCCACTTGCAGAGATACTACAGCGTCAATTGGCATAAGCACGAATACAGAATTCACAAAGCAAGATCGGTACTAAATCCTAGGACTACCGACTATGCAATCCCGGGGGGTCCATGCCTCCAGTAGATACTCAAGAACAAGCATAACGAGCGAGACATCATGAATACAAGCATTAGCCCAAAAGAAAAAAGTGCCAGCACGGTTACAAATAATCTCAGGAAGGGGAGTGTGATAACCAAATACCATACACTGTCACACACAGGAGGAGAGACCGCACCACCAAAGAAAGAAAGAAAGAAGAAAAATAATAATCTTACAATCGCCCTCCCCTTCCATTCCCACACTAATGCAAATACAACCTTCCTTCCTCCACCCCCTGCCCAACCTGTACCCCGACCTCCCTACAAAACCTTGCTACCGCCGGGCCCAGCCTCGCCTGGCCGGCTGAATGATTCCCCCTCCCTACAATAACCCACATCCCTTCCTGCCTAATATAGGCGAGACGGCCCCGTAGTATGTCGACCGCCTCCTCCACGTATAGGCCGTGAAGGTCCACAGTGTCGTGAGGGAGGCTGGAGTTGTTGATGTAGAAGATGGAGTTCTTGGCCTGCTCGTTGTAGGCCTTCATGTTCTCGCCGTGCTGCTTGCCCTTCTGTGAGAGGGTGTGCGCGAGCGCGCGGTCGCCGGAGGCGTAGGCCTGGTGTGAGGCCGTGAAGGAGATGTGACGGGCTTGGGCTTCGGAGGAGGCCACTTTTGGTGGGGTTAGTTTGGCTGAGTGGGGAAGAGGGGGAGGGGTGGGATGGAGTGGGGTGGGGAGTTACGGGCTCGGAGGCGGTCGTAGGTTTCCATGTAGTCATCTTCTGATTGTGAGTCGGCGTCTGACATCGTGATTCGTTTTTGTTTTCTGGGAGGATATAGGTTAATTGGGATAGTAGGTAGCTGTGCGGTAAAGAGGCTCGATACCCAAGAGTGAAAAGCGGGGAACGGGAGGCAGGTATTCTGTAATTATATAGCTACTCAAGATACTCAAGCGGGGTCTGGCTATCCCCGTGACTCTCTATGTTCAAGCATCGACCCGCAACGTCTACTTACAGTCCGGCCAGTAATTGACGGACACGCAAACACAATACGAATGAGTATCAAGCATTAGCCAACAGCCAAGTCTGCAAGTTCCCTAACTGGACACCCGTGCACTTCCGTAGTCGAAAATATCATCAAGCAGGTGCGCCGGAGCCAGTGAACGTCAGGAGCAGTAGCCACAAATGGAAAAGAAGCAGTGAGTCTCAAATCTTTAATTATTAAGGGGGGGTCGAACAAGGCCCACGAGCTACTATTGGACCGCCGAGAGAGTAGGGCCATGGATAGCAATGCGGGAATCCATCCGTTGAGACCAGTAAGAGCCAATAATGTATCAACGATAAGCATCTTCAGTCTGGAATGGTACACACCTGAGAATATCATATTATGCGGGTGGCCATTCTAGCCGATACTATCGGGAGTGGCAATGCTAGTGTAGCCCTACCAATGGTTTGATGGTTCTCAGGCTTCTGTTGAGTGGTGCCGGAAGGAGGCTCTGGATCTCACAAACCAGCAATACTCTGCCGCAAAATCTCCCTCCGGCATTAAGCCATCCCGGATGGGCTCGAGGCGAAAGCCCGCTTCCTGCACTTCAGGGTTCTCCACTGGCAGAATCAGGCCGCCAGCTTATGTCTTAGAATCTAGTTGTAACTCATCACGTGGGTTGGCACATGAAACAACCAAGGACTACCCAGAGCGCTCCAATCCGCCAAATTAAGCCGCTCTGAATCCTTGTTTGCCTGGGAATGATCTAAGGTAACCCTGCCCCAGCATAGGGATCTGGTCCCGAGTAACGAGTGATACTCCGTGATGCCCATAGTATATCAAGCACGTGCTCCGGAAGCACTAAAGCCATCCACTCTATTGAAATGACCACAGCCGCGACCCTAGAAACCGAATAATGCATCCAGGGACGTGAAACAACAGTCATAGTGAATTTCCCCCGTTCCAAGCTCGAACTTCGCGTAGGGACAGATACGACCCAATATCGCATGCAGATAGACAGAGACAACCTAGAAAAGCGACATCCTGGTTTTTCTCCTCTTCTCCTCCTTCATATCTTCGATCTGTCCACGGAGTTGTTAGGGTTGGCACTTTGTAGGTCCGATCTCCTAGGCTCGTAGGCGAACATACCCATCTCTTCTTACAGTCCCTATAAGCCCTACCGTCGCTATTCAGCGCCAGCCCCCCGCCAAAGTAAGCTAGCTAGAAGATAGAGACTCACTGGAAATAATCCAAGCACATCTCTCTATCTCCCGCATTCCTATTCAGACACCGGATCGAACGATTTGCGGCCTCCTGACAAGGGTCGAAGTACTGACTTGACGACTTCCTACAGTTATTATTCGTAAGCGATTAGTCATGTTCCGCTCGGGGAAGGGTGAGAGGAAGAGAGGAGAGCGATATGTGATACGCTTTGAACTTCGCTTTAGTTTCTGGATGCAAGGGATCCTCAATGTCACGGTGGTTATTGGTGGGGGCGGGAGGGGCCACGGACATCGTTTGTTCGGGTTTGCTGGGTTCGGTCTGCATTGCGTCGGCGGTGGTGTTGGTAGTGGAGGTGTGGTAAGTTGAGAAGTGTGAGCGCGTGGGAGTGCGGAGGGTATGTCAACAGGGTGAGTCCGAATGGTGTCTGTTCGGTGTTCTAAGGCGGGAGTCTCCGGTGGTATCATAGTTCACGGGCGGATACCAGTAGAAGCAGGAAACTTCCAACTGTGGCGGAAGTGTTTTTTTTCTGACACAGCAGCCACACGTGGCTAGCCAATCTAACCATGTTGCCGAGAGCGTTGGTCACGTGATCTGAAGATTCCAAATGGTTCTGAAGATTCCTCGACACGGGAAGTGAATAGAACGTTCAAAGGAGAACCTTGACCCTCATACCCTGAGACAAAGAAGAAGAAAAGAGAAGACCTCAATTACTTATCAAAATTTCTGGCAAATCTGGATAGAATATCACGTGACCAACTTAGTGCTCGACAGCATGAGTAAGCAAGAAACCCCCGCCCCTCTTTCGAGTAGAAAAGAGGAGAGAAAAAAGAAAACAGCTCCGCAGCAAAATTAAGCCAATATTACAGCACCCTGATTGAGCCCCAGCTATCATGATACAGTAGCGTATTTTTTCGCAAATAACGAACGGGACCATCATGAGAATTGGACTATGAGATTTGAGTGGTTGATTTTGACAACTTGATCACCAGGTTACACCAGGGTAGATGTATTGGGTTCTCCAGAGGCCAAGGACCACTCACATCTCGTACTAGTAGTTCTCATCTACGCTGAGCTTGCCCCGTTCGTTATTTGCGAAAAAAATACGGTAATTCACAGTGCCAGTGCCTGTACTAGCGTAAAATCTCAGGTATAACTAACCCGTCTGGACCGGTCGTGTAGCAGTTTTCAGAGCTTTTGAATGGCCCAAGGGGACATTAAAAGGGGTTTGCTTATGTTACCTGGCTTTTTTTGCAAGCTCTCCTTCAATCAGAGGGTCTGATTTCGTTGCATGACCAGTCCAGGCGGGTTCGTTGTTATCTGAGATTCTACGGTATTTCCTGTTGTCAGTCGGATGGGGTTAGGGTTGCTCTAGATCGCACCATGTGGCGCCATGGTTCATAATGCTGTATCAATGTAAGAGTTTTTTCCCCCTTTATTTTTTTAAGGCTATCTCGTATCATACCGCAGAGGAGTGGTGATTCCCCCCACACTCCCGCTTGCGATACCGGTATTACGGGCGTGATTGGCCAATTGTCCTACCAGCCCTAACCCTGTAATACAAGGCATTTGTGACATGTAAGGGCATTCATTATCATACTAGCCTAGAGTTGTGATGTCGCTATGGATATTGCTGGCGATGCGGGCAGACCGGCCAACCCGAGAGCATTCCAATATGCCCCCAAAAACCAGAAAGTAAGACCGGCAAACCGAGGCATGATATAACTTTTTTGTGAAAACTCACCAAACCGTAATCCATAACTACACGTGCGCCGAAATTGGGCAATTGAGAGGGAAGGGCAAACACCAACCAAACAAAAGAAAATTCGACCCAGCACCAGTCACTGATCATTTCAACTTAACACTAGAAGATAAGAAATTCCTGTGTTCGGATTTGGAATTTATTGAGCCCCCGTTGCTATCGTAGGTATAATATATGAAAATAACTCGTGGGAATACATCGAGTGGGAGCCCATGAAACCGTGAAATACAAAAACACCAAAGTACAATAAACAACGTGACTCTCACTAAACCACTCCCATGAGTCTCAGTAGCCAGTGATGGAGTAGCCATGTTGAGAGGTATGGGGTATCAGGAGATACGAGTGGAAGAGAGCGGTATCAGGAGTTCAACAGGGGAGAGGTGTCTAGAGTAAGGGAACAACTTGTATTACTAGCTAGAGAAGGGGAGGGGAATTAAGAAAGAGAAGAAAGAAGAGAAGAAAGGGGGAGAAATAAGAGGGGTGTAGATACTGAGAGAGGACAGGGGGTGACGCGAGTGGTCACAAGATGCCACCCATAACCACAACAGAAGAGAAGATGAGAGCCCAACCATGACGAGTTTCCAACAAGCCTTATCGTAGGATGTCATGTTAGGGTATATTAGTCAGCATGCAAGTTGGATTATTACCCTGTCTAGTATGACTAGGGTTTCTAATACTTGTGCAATAGAGAGCCCACAGTGTGAGTCACCACCACAAACCGCATTTTTCACAGTTACAGCTGTGCTTCCTTTCACTTCGTATAATCACCATTACTCTACACATCAAATAGTGAACACACTTCAGTTTTCTTAGTACCTTTATCCTAGGTCTCTTCCTCTAACACTCTCCTTATAGCACCCTCCTTGTGGTACTTGATTAACTACAGTTATCTCTGCACATAATACCAACTCTACCAGTAAAAACACAACATTTTTTCATTCAGAACTCAGTCAGAACTTAAGTATACAATAGATGCACACACTTATTACACTCAGCAGCATCTACAGGAGCTCTCAGTATGATATCATGTTAACTTATCTCAAAGCTAAACTTCCAAAAATGAAGATTTGAATCTGATCTATTGGTAGTAAAAACTAAACTAAAGCTTCTAGATGATAAGCTTTATCTACTAAAGTAATAGACTTTTCATATTTATATATTTTGATGGGTAACATATATTATTCTTATAGAAGATATCCAGAACATACACTGGCAGAGTACATCAAAATAGATATGACATAAACCAATGTTTTTTGCTAATATTTATCAGCCAGAAGCAGAGAATGGATTATATGACTGGGTTCAAGTTTGGGAACAATATAGTATAATGTTCAAGTGAAAGATTAGACGGAGGTAAGTCCTGCAACTTGAAAACAGGAGTCAATAGCTGCTACCAATATTTTAAAGCTAATGTGTTATCACTCAAACTGAGCTAATATCAAAAAAAACTTGCTTCAAAACTACAAATATTATCTACACAATACTGGTATGGATTCAACACAGCAAAGTGCTATAAATTCACAAACACCAGCCTGAGCCTTTAACACTCAATTAAAAGCCTTTTAATCTATACGCTCCCCTCTTCAACCATACGATAGCTGTCACGGATTTGATCAATATCTCATCCAAAGTAGTAAGGTATTAACATAATGTTATACGAAGTATGAAAAACATATGGAGAAAAAGAATCAGAAGATTTCAGAGCTGATACTTGAAATTGAGTACTCAAAGATAAAGTTGTGAATTCATAATTTGCTACTAGTATTGCTAACCTTTGTATAGAATCTGAAAACATCTAGCCAGAGTAAACTCTAAGAAAAAATCAATGTTCGCAAAGTACTAGGAAAATCACTATTAAATCCAATACCTGGATGTATATTGAAATTTAGATGCTAAGAAGTCAATACAAGAATAAAAATAAGAGTATAAAAACAGATACACAAATCTCCCTGAAAGCCAGACAGAACATGCCAAATAGTAGTAAAGTTAGTAGATATTTAAATAATAGTTGAAAATGAGATCAAGGCACACCATCTAATCTCAGAGGATATTTGTTGCAGTGTTGGACATCTCTACTACTATGTATTCAACCATTATCAGAAAACTATTAGAACAACTATACAATACTATTAATTAATACTACCCCAGCTTGAAAGTTACTAATTGTGTAGTTGTCTTTAAGGATTACAAAGTTTTTGGAAAAAAGATCAAGGTGAATAAGATGGAAGATAATAGACTTAGTGAGAATGAAGGTAGTAAAACTATATAATAGAATGAGAGAAGACCTGCGAACTTGAATATGGTAGGTAAAAAAGTGTTTTAGAGTGGGAAGACATAATATATAATGTATTTTGCCCTGTAAAAGGGTTACTACATAGTAATGGGTATATATTTTCATATTCTGAAATATATAAACTTGAAAATTTACTACTATCAACTCACTTTTGAATTTAAGCACCTAAAGTTTAAAACCTTAAATATCTTTCCTGTCATAATAGTGTATATAAATAAATATTAGCAAAATAATACCAACAACCTAGTTGAAGCATACAAGTGATAATTCATAATTTAACTACAATTTGGCTAATAATTAGAATTTAAAATTAATATATAGTTAGCCTTTTATGAAGCAAGAATTAGGAACAGTTTATAGTTAGACTACTGGTATTAGAAATAAAAATTTCCACCACCACCTAGAAAATGTAAGCAATACTTTTGAAATTAGAGTAATTTGTAACATGTATTGTATAGAGAGGTATTGAGCTAATTAATGAATATCTTGTTATTAGGTTTCTCTAATGTTGACAAACTTATATACTTCTATCATATTTCGCATATCCAATATCCTTTTGCTAATTAGTTTACGTTTTGGCCCACGCTTTTGTTTTATGATTCCTCTAGAAGGAATTATTGATACAATCTAATACCACAAATTAGAATAAAGAAAAGGGTGGAATTATAGTATTAGTTCTTAATACTAGAGTTCTATAGTATGTTGTTCCCTTTATCTTATATTGAGCTTATCTCATCCACATATCAATCTCTATACTTCTCATATTTGGAGTCATAAGAACTCTAACATGTTTTGCAATTTTCTTTACTCTCAAGTCTCTACCACCTTCTACTTTACTTCCTATCCTAGAGCGCTGACAATTCTCCAAAGACTCATCCTACTTACTCATTTTTAAACCTTTACTGTGAAATTTCCAACTAATTTCATTCTTATATACAGACTCAATTTTATATCACGCTCAACAGAAACTTAATTTCTAAATCACATACCATCACTTAGTCCTAATGAGTCATACCTTGCCTAAACTCCTACCATGTCAATGTGGCATCAACCCGACATTGTCCCTCTTCCTGAGATGGCAAATTGTCAAACATTTTACGGTATAAGTATATCAAGTTCGTCATCTTTAAAAATACCTGATAATAAGATATTCATTAATTAGCCTCATACTTCTCTCTATAATAAGTATTTCAACTTATTCTATTCATGTTCTCAAATGTATTGCTTATATTTTATACTTGGAAATTTTCATTTCTAATAGTCAAGCTTCACTATAACCTGTTTGTAATCCTTGCTATATAAAAGGTTAACTATAACTCAATTTCATCTTCTGATTATTGAACCAGTGGTAGTTGAATTATGTATTATAATTTTTATACTTTAACTAGCTAGTTGATATCCTTCAAGTTTTACTAGTACTAATATTTATTTATATACACTATTACCATAGGCAAAACATTTAAAGTTCAGAATTTTAGCTTCTTAAATTTAAAGATAAGTTGCTCGTAAATTTTGATACCTTTTAGAATATGAAAATAGTTGTATCTTACTGAGTAGTAACTCATTAATCAGTGTGATAGATTACATCCAAGTCTACCCCTCCTTCTAGACAACTCCTACCTGTAACTACCATATTGGAAACACTTTTCCTCAAACTCTATAATATACTCCTACTACAACTTTGATCATCTGTAAGTTGTTTAACTTCTACCGTCTGCTACTTCAAGTTGATCGCTTTCCCAAGTAGGTTCTCAGGTCTAAAGAAAGCTATAAGAGTCGTAACCTCTCGGTTACCATAGCATACATGGCAAGACACAATTGCTCTAATAGTTCGATGATAATATTTCAATGTCTAGTTGTACACAGTTCTGATATAGTAATGTTTGTCTTCCTAGATAAGATTATATACTATAAATCTTATTTTCCAATATTGTCTTAAAGTTTAGTGACTTTGCTATTTTGTTAAGTTCTGACTTGCATCTATGAAGATTTGTGTATTGGTTTGCAGAGTCTTCTCTCTATGCTTGCATCATTTTTTCTTCATCTAAATTTCAATTGAGGCCAATACATGTAGTACGATAGCGATTTACCTAGTGCTCCACAGGCGTTAATATTTTCTTAAAGTTTACTCCTACCATACTCCTTTAGTTCAAGCCCACTTTATATAACTGTTACTAGTAGCAATACTAGTATCATAGTAGAATAAGATGAGAGAACTTTACCTTCATGTAGTCAATTTCAAGAGCTTGCTCTAGAATCAGCTGATTATTTTCTCCATTTATTCCCTACTAGACCTCAGATAATATCCTTTCAATTTATTACCCAAAACTTTCAAACTCTCTCCCCTAAGCTCATGATACCTGTGGTACCAGTTGCAAAATATATTTTCCTGAATTAAGAGACTTGTATTACACAATATGCACTTTATTACTTCTCCTACTTTCTAGTCCTCTATAACAATTCTGATTGTTCACTTTTGAAATAACAGATAACAATTTACTTACCTATGATTTATTCTCCTCTTTGATATGGACAACTATTTTATAGATTTCCTATGTCATCGTAGGAGAAGACTCTTATTTTTCATGAATAGACAAATCTTTATCATTTCATATTGTTGACTTGGATTTGTCTCTTGAGACTATTTTAATTGTCTCCTGTTTTCTGATTAGTTCCATGTAAAGTAGAGTATAAATATGTCTTTCTCATGTCATGTGTGTATAAGGAATAAAAGAACTTTTCAATATAAATCATTGAAGGTACTGAGATGGTTGTATGAGAAGTCTATCTTCCTAATTTAAGACTACCTCTTATATCAAACTCTACCTACAACCCTAACCCTGGTGACTCAAACCCTTGTGTTACCTGACTCCTATAACTCATAATGAGTCATAGTTGTCAAATCCATCAGTTGACTCCTGTGAGTCATTATACAATATACTACTCTAAATCAATTATGATATAACTTAAAAACTAAGTCATTTGCCAGTGCACTAATTATATCATAATATACATGAAGCTCATAACATATAATATGAGTTATGTGCACTGGAAAAATTTCATTATCTCATCAACCCTTGCAATTTCAAGTCAAAAACTACCTACCAATCACAATATTCTAATTATCTTCTATTATATTATCATATGCCAGTAAAACACTCTGTGTCCAAGAGTATTATAGTGTGTGTTCAAAGTAATATACCTATAACTAATCACTATTAATCACATGAAATTAGCCTTACTGAGTGACTAGTTGTGACATACCGATTATCTTGAACTTTGTATATATTTGGATAAAATGGGGAACTTGGATAGTGGGACAGATGGGTAGAGAAATAAGATGAGATAGCTATCAAATTCCCAACTGCCATATTCCTGATTGAGACTGTGGTTTGCGGATTAAAACTTACTGCTTAAAAGGTTAAAGACTACCGTATTTACTCGCTAGATCCACTATCGGGGATCGGTCCTTGGCTGGCGTGCGAGGGAGTCATACGCAAGTTG
>Ga0307510_10001917_pt1 | contig 23371 bp, 22 predicted proteins | sample 12_EM_MG_FD_207224 | JGI IMG/M metagenome (GOLD analysis project Ga0307510, IMG submission 207224) | Populus trichocarpa ectomycorrhiza microbial communities from riparian zone in the Pacific Northwest, United States - 12_EM | ecosystem: Host-associated > Plants > Roots > Unclassified | place...
AGCGCCGGGCCGTAGACCAGCGCGGTGCCCGAACCGGTCTCGTACGGCCACAGGCGTACGGAGGTCGCCTCGTCGGCGAAGACCAGCAGGAGGGGGTTGTCGACGCCGCCGGCCTGGACGAGGACCCGGGTCAGGCCGCCGATGCCGAGCGGGACGGTGACGTGCAGGAGACCGCGGTCCCACACCCACGCGGCCTGCGCGTCGAGCCGGGTCACCACCGGCTCCTCCGGGCAGTCGACCACGATGTGGGCCATCTCGCCGCGCTTCCCGGCGAACACGGTGATGTCCTGCCGGCCGGCGGTGAGGAACATCATCGGCGTGATCGTCGAGTACCTCAACGTGCGGCCGCCGAGGGCGAGATGGGTGACGAGGAGGCGGGCGTCCTGGGCCGCGACGGTGACCTCGATGTCGTCGGTCGCGGTCGGCAGCGTCGAAGTGACCTCCTCCGTACCGTCGTTGCGCAGGACGTAGACATGGGAGCCGGTGTCGGCGTTGGTGAGGTGGTAGACCTTCAGGCCGTCCGCCTTGACGTCCGCCGCCTTGTCCAGCTTGGCGAAGTCGGGCACGGTCCGCAGCAGATGGCCGAGCTGGTGCATCGGCACGAGCTTCGCGGTCGGGTTGCGGCCCTCGTCGAAGGCGGCGCCGTAGTCGTACGACGTGTAGACGACCGGCGCGGGCAGCCAGCCCCACGAGGTGCCGCCGAAGGTCATGTAGACGTTGTGGAGGGTGAGTCCGTTGGCGAGGTTGGTGAGGTAGAAACGCCGCTCGTACGCCGCGTCACGCGTCCGGCGCGACTCCGCGTACCCCTTGCCGTCGAACCAGGACCCGCCCCACGGATCGAACCAGCCACCGCCGAACTCGGGCACGAAACCAGGGGTCTTGGGGCTGGCGGTGGCCCCGCCCTTCGCCCCGCCGATCCCGTAGTGCCCCCAGTCCGGCGGGAGTTGGGACGGCGAGGGATACCCGTCGAAGCCGTACAGCCAACAGCCCTTGTCGGCGCCGGTGTCGAACGACCCCGGGGTCCAATAACCGTTGCGCCCCTTGTCGTTGTGGAACAGGGGGACGTCGATGCCGTCGGCGCGCACCTTCTTGTACAGGTGGGACATGTACTCGGCGCCGGACGGGTGGGTGAGCTGGCCGTCGTACTCGTTCTCGATCTGGTAGAGCAGGACCGTGCCCGTGCCCTGGGTGAACAGGTGCTTGGAGACGATGGAGTTGACCTGCGACAGCCACTCGTCGACGTGCGAGAGGTAGGTCGGGTCGGCGGTGCGGGCCGTGCCCTTGGTGGCGGTCAGCCAGCCGGGGAAGCCGCCCGCGTCGACCTCGGCGTTGATGTACGGGCCCGGGCGCAGGATGACGTAGAGGCCGGTCTCGGCGGCCATGCGCAGGAACAGGTCGAGGTCGCGGACGCCCGTGAAGTCGTAGCTGCCCTGGGCGGGGGAGTGGTAGTTCCAGGAGACGTAGATGCTGACGGCGTTGTAGCCGAAGGCGCGCATCTTCTGTAGGACGTCCCGCCACAGGGACGGGCTGGGCAGTCGAAAGGGGTGCATCTCGCCCGACCACAGGACCAGGCGTTTGCCGTCGACGATCAGGGAGTAGCGGTCGTACCCGATCGTGTGGGACTGCCCGTCCGCGGCCGGTGGTGCGGGGGGCGCGCCGGTCGGTACGACGTGCACGGCGTACGCGTCAGAGCTGCCGCCGCTGCCACCCCCCAGCGCGAATCCGAGCGCGGCCGTGCCCGCGAGGGTGCTGAAGGTACGCCTGCTCAGCTCCACTGGAAGCTCCTCCCGGGTCCGGACCGTCGGCGGCACGTGCGAAGCCATTTTCCGTGGTGATCCCAGGAGGCCGTCGTGCGGGGCCATTCTCTACGCCAGAACGGCCCACAATGGACGCATGAGGATCTCGGCACGGGCGGATTACGCGGTACGGGCGGTACTGGAGCTCGCCGTACGGGGTGACGACGGCCCCCTGAAGGACGGTCCGGTGAAGGCCGAGACCATCGCCGGCGCGCAGGACATCCCGCACAAATTCCTGGAGGGAATTCTCGGCGACCTCCGGCGCGCCGGGATCGTCGACAGCCGACGCGGCGGGGGCGGCGGCTACCGGCTGGCCCGCGCGGCCACCGAGATCACCGTCGCGGACGTCATACGCGCGGTGGACGGCCCGATCGTCTCGGTCCGCGGCGAACGCCCCACCGGCCTCGCCTACACCGGCACCGCCGAACCCCTCCTCCCCCTCTGGATCGCCCTGCGCGCCAACGTCCGCAAGATCCTGGAGGGCGTCACCCTCGCGGACATCGCGGCGGACGCGCTGCCGGAGCCGGTACGGGCGCTGGCGGCCGAGCCGGCGGCCTGGGAGAACCCGTAGCGCTACAGGTTGGGCAGGCACAGCACCGGTGGCTGTGAGTGTCCTCAGTCTCGTCTCAGACTCCGCTCAGAATGACCGCCTAGCGTCGCTCGGCATGCGCACGCTGATACTGCTCGCCCTCGCGGGCCTCGGGGCCCAGCTCGTGGACGGCAGCCTCGGTATGGCCTACGGGGTCACCTCCACGACGCTGCTGCTGGCCATGGGCACCAACCCGGCCGCCGCCTCCGCCACGGTCCACCTGTCCGAGATCGGTACGACGCTGATGTCCGGCGCCTCGCACTGGCGGTTCGGGAACGTGGACTGGAAGGTCGTGGTGCGGATCGGCGTACCGGGCGCGATCGGCTCGTTCCTCGGGGCCACCGTGCTGTCGAACCTCTCCACCGAGGTCGCCGAGCCGGTGATGTCGCTGATCCTCTTCGGGCTCGGCGTGTACGTCATGTCGCGGTTCACCTTCAAGGGACTGCCGAAGGGGCAGCTCGGCAAGCCGTTGCGGAAGCGGTTCCTGGCGCCGCTCGGGCTGGTCGCCGGGTTCCTGGACGCGACCGGCGGGGGTGGCTGGGGACCCGTCGGTACGCCCGCGCTGCTGGCCAGCGGGCGGATGGAACCCCGCAAGGTGATCGGGTCGATCGACACGAGCGAGTTCCTGGTCGCGGTGGCCGCGAGCCTCGGTTTCCTCGTCTCGCTCGGGTCCCAGGGGCTGAAGTGGACCTGGGTGATCGCCTTCCTGCTCGGCGGAGTCGTCGCCGCGCCGGTCGCCGCCTGGCTGGTGCGGCTGATCCCGCCGCGGGTGCTGGGCTCCGCGGTCGGCGGGATCATCGTCGTGACCAACGTCCGTACGCTCCTGAAGAGCGACTGGATCGGTGCGTCGAGTGCGCTGAGCACTCCGGTGTACGTCGTGCTGTACGTCATGTGGGCTGCCGCCCTGGCGTACTCGGTCCGTGCCCATCGCCGGGAGAGGGCGCTGGAGGCGCGGACCGAGTCCGAGTCCGCCGAAGGGCGGCAGCCGCTCGGGGTGTGATCGGCGATCCCCGATCAGTGCATGGTGGTCATCCGCCTCCTGGTCAACTCGTGCTCACGCCCACGGTCAGGGTTGCCGTGTAGCCGTCGGACACGTCGGAGCCGAGCGCGGTCAGCGTGAGCAGACCGGACGCGGCGCCTCCGTCGTCGTAGATCGTGTCGTCGCCGAGGGCTGTCTCGGCGGTGGTGTTGTCCGAGTACGGGGAGGTGGCCTGCACTTCCTCGTTGAGGTCGGCGTCGAAGAAGAGCTGGCCGGTGTGGACGAGCGTGCCGCCGGTGTACGTGCCGTCGGCGATCGCCACGTCCGTGTGCACCCGCATGTGGACGTGGACGGCGCGGGAGACGTAGTGCCCCGGCCAGATGGAGACGATGCTCGCCTCGCCGTCGGAGTCGGTGAGGACACCGCCGCGCAGGAACGTGCCGTCGTCGTCCTCCGTGTGGCCGTTCTTGCCGACGAACCCGGAGTACTCGCCGAGCGCGTCGCAGTGCCAGAGCTCGACGAGGGCGTCGGCGAGCGGCGCGCAGTCGTTGTCCTGGTCGACGACGGTGAAGGTGTACTGGACCTCGACGCCTTCCTTCTCCTCCCTGATGTCCTCGCGGATCAGGGCGCCGTCGAGCGAGTACGGCCCCTCGGTGACCTCGGCGGTGAGCGTGCAGACGCCGCTCGTGGCCGACGCAGACGCGTCGGTCGTCACGGTGGTCGTCGCGGTGTCGGTGGTGGTCGAGGTGTCAGTGGTGGTCGTGGAGGTGTCGGCCGAGGCGAGACCGGCCGCCGCGAGGCCGCCCGCCAGGGCCACGGTGCCGCCGCCGATCAGGACGCGACGACGCTGGACGGCCTTGTCCCGGCGGTGCCGGGCGGGCCGTTGGTCGAGTTGCTGGTCGTTCTCCTTGGTTCCCGTCATGACAAGGAAGCTAGGGCGGCACCTGAAGGATTCCTTGATGTGCGGCTGTGAAGGGCCTGGGGACGGAACGGTCAACGGCCGCTTATTTCAACAGAGTTCACACACTATGGAGAAGATGTGAAAGACGCGTCTGTGAATGGCCTGAGTTCGCGCTGACCGCTTCCTGTGGGGCTCCCTACGATGCGAGCGCGCCGTCGGTCTTCACAGGAACTTCATTGTTTCTTCAAAGACTTGGGGCGCAGCCACCCCCCAACCCCAAGGAGAAACCATGCCTGGTGGGCTCCTCCTGAGCGGCGCCGTCGCCGCTCTTCTCACCACCGTGCTGCCCGCGCAGCACTCGTCCTCGCCCGTGTTCGACGACCCGCCCCCGGACAAGATCGTCATCAACGTCGCCACGGTGAACGGCTCGGGCTGCCCGCAGGGCACGACGGCGGTCGCCGTCTCCGAGGACAACACCGCGTTCACGGTGACCTACAGCGCGTACCTCGCCCAGGTCGGCGGCAACTCCGACCCCACGGCGTTCCGCAAGAACTGCCAGCTCAACCTGGTCGTCCACGTCCCGCAGGGCTTCACATACGCCATCGCGAGCGCCGACTACCGGGGCTTCGCCTCGCTCCAGCGCGGCGCGAGCGGTGCGCAGAAGGCCTCGTACTACTTCCAGGGCTCGTCGAACACCACGAGCAAGAACCACCCGCTCAACGGCCCCTACGACGACAACTGGCAGGCGAACGACACCACGGACGTGGCCCAACTGGTCTGGGCGCCCTGTGGAGTTCAGCGCAACTTCAACATCAACACGGAGCTGCGGGTCAGCGCCGGCACCTCGGCGCCCGGCGCGGTCAGCTTCATGACGATGGACTCGACGGACGGCGACATCAGCACGGTGTACCACATGGCGTGGGAGCACTGCCCGGGCACCTGACGCGCGGTGCTGTGAGGTGACATGAGGAAGGGGTGGCCCGTCTCGCACCGCGGGCCACCCCTTTTTCGTGGGGGAGTTCAGAGCTGCGTCAGCTCTGGTCGACCCCCAGGGTGAGGGTGCCCGTGTAGCCGGACGAGGTCGAACTGCCCAGCGCCGTAAGGGTCATGAGCCCGGACGCGGCGCCTCCGTCGTCGTAGATGGAGTCCTGGGCGAGGGTGGTGCGGGTGACCATGTTCGTCGAGTACGGCGAGATGGTGGCGACGGCCGTGGTGATGGTCTCGGCGATGAAGAGCTGACCCGTGTGGAGTTCGCTGCCGCCGGTGAACGAGCCGTCCGAGGTGAGCGTGACGCCGGTGTGCACCTTCACATGGATGTGCACGCAGCGCCCGCGGTACCAACCGGGGTAGATCGTCGTGATGTTGGCGAGTCCGCTGGAGTTGGTGAGGACGCCGCCGCGCAGGAAGGTGCCGTCGTCCGGCTCGCTGTGGCCGTTGTTGCTGACGTAGCCGGAGTACTCGCCCAGCGCGTCGCAGTGCCAGATCTCCACGAGCGCGTTGGGGATGGCGGCGCAGGTGCTGTCGTCCACGACCGTGAGGGCGAGTTTGAGCGGGATGCCGGCCTTGCCTTCGGTGACGTCGGCGCGGACCAGGGCGCCGTCGAGGTAGTAGGGGCCTTCGGTCATCTCCTTGGTGAGGGTGCAGACTGCCGCCGCGGCTGCGGGAGTTGAGTCCGCCGTGGCTGTGGTGGGGGCTTGGGGAGCGGCGGCGCCCACGGCCAGTACGGCGGCCGTGGTGCCGGTGGCGATCAGGACGGTACGGCGTCCGACCGGGGTGGGGGTGGCTCCGTGTTTGTCTGTCATGGACACGGCACCGTAGGAGCGAAATCTGTCGCTCGGCTGTGCGAACCGTAAAGTGACGATCAGTCAAGTTACTTGCGAGACAGCCTGCTTGGGTGCCCGGGGTGCCCGGGGTGCCACGCCCCGGGCGACGGCCGCGAGCAGCCCGACCGACGCGGCCACCAGCAGCGGATGCCCGACCAGCCATGTCTGCGGGCCCTCGAACGGGTCGGACGCGGTCACACCCGCCCGCTCCAGCATCCACGACCCCGCGAACACGAGTCCCACGGCCGCCGTCCCGATCCGGAACGCCGGATAGAGCGCCGTACGGGCCAGGACGAGCAGCGAGGGCATCAGCAGGGCGACGACGAGGAGTTGGGTGATCTCGATGCCCAGGTTGAAGCCCAGCAGGGTCGTGACGAGGGAGCCTCGGTCGAGACCGAGGGCACCGATGACCGACGCGAACGCCAGACCGTGCACCAGGCCGAAACCGGACGCGATGACCACCTCGCCCCGCGCCACCAGCGGCCGGATCGCGTGCACGGCGGACACCGCGATCGAGAACGCGATCAGCGTCTCGACCGGCCGCGACGGCACGTGGACCACTCCGGCCGCCGCGAGGGCGAGGGTGAGCGAGTGGCCGACGGCGAACGCCGACACGACGTGCGCGACCCGGACGACGCCCCGGCGCGGCGGGTTCGAGCCGGTCCGCCATCGGCCGCCCGCCGCCGTCAGCGGTGCCGGGATCAACAGCATGAGCAGGAACAGGAGATGGTCGGCACCCTGGCCGACGTGCTCGATGCCGAGCCCGGCGGCGGACAGGAACCCCCGGGTCCAACTGCCTTGTCCCGCTGGGACCTTGAGGCTCTTGGTGGCCCAGTCGATGACTCCGAGCGTCTTCGCGTCGCCGTCGGCGCCGTGGCGGACGGTGACGATCACACGGTGGGTGAGGAGTTCCTCGACGATCACGTCGTAGCGGAGGGCGAAGTCGGTGACCCGGTGCCCTCGCGGTGGGCGGATCGTCAGGGGGTAGACGAGGTGTTCCGTGCCGTCGATCGTGCGGACCGTGCCGGTGCCGAGCGTGACGGTCCAGGGCGTGCCGTCGGTGCCGGCGGCGCTGATGTGGCGGGTCGCGTACCGGTGGAGGGACACCCGGTCGGCGCCGAGGACGCCGGCCGGGGTGAGGCCGCGGTGGACGGCTATGGCGAGGCGGTCGATGGGCAGTTCCACCTCGCCCTCGACCCGGTCGGCGCGCAGGTCGAGGAGGACGGCCGAGGTGGCCATCGGGTGGGCGCCGGCCGACGACGCGAGGCCGCCGGCCAGCAGGAACACCGTGAACAGGAACAGCGTCAGGAGTCGGCGCACGATGGTGTTCCCCCGCCCGTCATTCCCAGCCGTAGTCGGCGGTCTCGTCGCGGAAGATGGTGTGCTGGTGGACGCCGTCGGTCGAGGCGCCGGGCTGGTTGGAGAACTCGATCCAGGCGGACGGTCCGTCGAGCCGGACGTAGGTCTGGTTGTTGTCGAGGGTCGTGCCGCCGCTCCAGCCGATGTACGTCCGGTCGTACTCCGACACGTACTTGGCCAGCAGCCGCTTGGCCGCCCGCTCGTCCAGGTCGTCGACCCAGGCCCTCAACATCGCGGTGACCTTGGCCCGCCCGGCCCGCGTGAGGCTGGAGACTAGGACGCCCTGCGGGGTGGGGAAGGGGCCGTCGTGGCCCGGGCCGAGATACAGGTCGTCGAAGCTGCCGTCGATATGGGCCGCCGTCAACTGCTCGGCGGTCAGGGCCTGGACGGCGCCTACCGTCGAGGTCCGCTTGTCCTCCAGCGGCGCGTAGAACATGTCCTCCCAGTTGAACTGCATCGGCTCCACCCCGGTCAGGGTGGGGGAGAGGGAGACGTTCCGGCCGGCGTAGGTAATGGTGTACGCCGCGTGGTGGCCGCCCTACTGGACCGTGAACTCCCCTGTCCTGCTGGGCAGTCCGAAGAAGGCGATGTAGTACCACTGCGAGCCGAAGCTGGCGCCGCCTCCGCCGGGGCGGCCCGTGGGGCGACCGGACGGCGTGCCGGTGGGGGCGGCCGTGGGAGTCGCTGTGGGGGTGGCTGTGGGGGTGGCCGTTGGGCTGAAGGTCGGGACAGCCGTGGGGGTGCCGCCGCCTCCGCCGGTGCCCGACAGGGAGGCGAGGTAGTCGTCCGCCTCGCGGATCTCCAGGAGTTCCTCGTAGCCCTTCTCGCTGAGCGCGGCCTCCATGACCTTCAGGGCCGCGGCCTGCTGCTCGTCGGTGAGGTCGCCGAGCTTGAGGCCGTTGCGGGTCACGACGGGGATGGGGAAGTTCGACCAGCCGGTCTTCTTGGCCGGGTCGTCGAAGTCGTAGAGGACGGCGTCCTTCTGCTCGTCGGACAGGGTCGCCAGGAAGGCGTTGGCCGCGGCGGCCACCTGCGCGGTGTTCGCCCCGCCGGCCCCGTGCCGGTTCGCGGAGGCGGGTACCGCCTTCACGCCGGTCGTCAACTCCGACGAGGAGGAAGCGGAGTTGAGAGCGGCGCAGCCGGTGGCGGCGAGAGCGAAGCAGGTGGCGAGGGCCAGGGCAGGACGTTTCCGTCTGACGGTCGACATGGGGGGACTCCCGTGGGGTCGGGGGCGGTCGGGTCGGGCGGCGGTGGCTCTCATGGTGGGTGAGCGGTCTCAGACGTCGTCGGGAGTACGTCGGGAGCCGGGTAAGAGAAGGGCGCTGCGGCGACCGGGGTTGAGGATGAGCCATTCATGAACCGCCGCTCGGACAACGGTGGTTGAGCGTGGTGCGGGAGGGGCGGCCGGTCTCCATGATGTGGACGTGGAACAACGTGTCCTGATCGCCGACGACGACCGCGCGGTCCGTGAATCCCTCGCGCGCGCACTGGAGTTGGCGGGCTACGAGGTCGTCGCCGCCGTCGACGGGGTGGCCGTCTGCCGGGTGCTGCGCGCGGGCGGCGACCGCACGCCGGTGCTGATGCTGACGGCGCGGGCCGGGGTTCCGGACCGGATCGCGGGCCTGGACGCCGGCGCGGACGACTATCTGCCCAAGCCGTTCGCCGTACCCGAACTGCTCGCCAGACTACGCGCGTTGATCCGGAGGCTGCCGTGCGAGCCGGACGCCGGACCGGACCGCGAGGCGTTGCGGCTCGGGGCGCTGCGGATCGTCCCGGCGGCCCGGCGGGTCTGGTGGTCCGAGGCCGAACTGCCGCTGTCGAAGACCGAGTTCGACCTGCTGGAACTGCTCGTGCGCAACGAGGGGATCGTGCTGGACCACGCGGAGCTCTACCGGCGGGTGTGGGGGCCGGAGGCCGGGGTCGACGCCAAGAACCTCGCGGGGTACGTCGGTTATCTGCGGCGCAAGCTCGGCGGGGCCGGGGCACCGGAGCTGATCCACACCGTGCGGGGCGTGGGCTATGCGGTGCGGAGACCGTGACATGAGACGGGGGGTGGGGATGAGCCTGCGCTCGCGGTTCGCGATCTCCTTCGCCGCCGTGGGCGCCGTAGTGGCCCTGCTGGTAGGGGTGTTGAGCTATGGTGCCGCCGCCGACCGGGTCACCGCCGAGATCGACCGGACGCTGCGCTCGGCCACGGTGGCGCTCGCCGCCGACGGGACACCGGCGCTGTCCGGCGCGGTCACCGAGGACCCCGGCCTCTACCCGGGGCCCGACCGCCCAGGTCCCGGGGACGAACCACCGCGCCAGGTGACCGTCCAGTCCGTCGCACCCGACGGCACCCCCACCCACCTCGCGGGCCCACCGGTACCCCTCCCGGTCTCCGACACCACCCGCGCCCTCGCCGCCTCCGGCACACCCGGGCAGTCCTACGTCACGGAGGTCGTCGTCGGCCACGCCACGCAACGCCAGTTGACCACCGCGCTGGGCGGCGGCCGAGGGGCGCTCCAGGTCGCCGTCCCGGTGGACCAGACGCACTTCGTGCTCGGCGGCATGGCCAGGGAGATCGCCGGGGCGAGCCTCGCGGTCATGCTCGCCGCGGCGGCCGCGGGCCGGCTGCTCGCGGGCCGGATCACCCGACGGCTGGTACGGCTGGCGGAGGCCGCGGAGGAGGTCAGCGCGGAGGGGAGGGGCGGTGGGGACCGTGCCGGACGGGACGAAGTCGGGCGGCTCGCCGTGTCGTTCGGGCGGATGCTGGACCGGCTCGCCGCCGCGCGTGCGGCGCAGGAGCGGCTGGTGCAGGACGCCGCGCATGAGCTGCGGACCCCGCTGACCAGTCTGCGTACCAACGCGGACGTGCTGCGCCGCGTCACCGAACTCTCCCCGGACGCCCGGGACCGGCTCCTCGATGACGTCGAGGGCGAGACCCGTGAACTCACCCACCTGGTGGACGAGTTGGTCGAACTTGCCCTGGCGCGCGACCGGGGCGAGCCCGAACAGGCCGTGGAACTGGCGGAGTCGGCCCGCCGCGCCGCCCGTCGGGTGCACCGGCGCACCGGCCGCCTCGTCCACATCGACGCCGACGCCACCGTGGTCCACGGCCGCCCCCAGGCACTCGAACGCGCGCTGGGCAACCTGCTGGAGAACGCGGCCAAGTTCGCCCCCGACGACCACGAACCCATCGAGGTACGCATCCGTCGCGGCGAGGTCACCGTCTCCGACCACGGACCGGGCATCACCGACGCCGACACCCCGCGCGTCTTCGACCGCTTCTACCGCGCCGACACCGCGCGCGGGCTGCCCGGATCCGGGCTGGGCCTCGCCATCGTCCGGGACGTGGCCGAGGCGCACGGCGGGACCGTGTTCGCGGGGACGCGGGCCGGTGGCGGTGCGGCGGTGGGATTCACGGTGGAGGGGTCACGGCTGGTGGGACAGGACCGGTGAAGCCGTAAGCGATGCTTCAGGTCGGGCGGATGCCCAGCGCCGCCAGGCACAGGGCGATCGCCGTCTCCACGCACTCGGCCGGGGTACGCCCCGGCGGCGGGTCGAGGATCGCGCCGTGGACCTGGGCCTCGGCCGCCTGGACCAGGAGCAGGGACGTGAGGGTGGGGTCGGGGGCGCCCAAGTCGAGGCGCCGCAGGTGGTGTTCGACCTCCGTGGCCATCTCGGTCTGGAACGCGTGGAGTTGGGCCGCGGCCTCGGCGGGGCGCGGGGCCTGGTCGTAGAGGAGCCGGTGCAAGTGCGGGTCCGTGTCGTGGAGTTGGGCCAGGGTCGAGTACAGGGTGCGGATGGTCTGTTCGGGTGGGGGTGCGGCCGCGCGCAGGTCCGTCATCGCCGATGTCATGGCGGCGGCCAGTGCCTGCGCATGCCGCTCGCCCAGGGCGTACAGCAGCGCGTCCTTGTTCGGGAAGTACTGGTAGAGCGAGCCGATGGACACCCCGGCGCGGTCCGCGATCTTGTTGGTGGTCGCGCCGGTGTAGCCGAGGGACTCGAAAAGCTGAGTAGCCGCCTCCAAGATCGCGTCGTACGTCTCCTGGGACCGCTGCTGACGTGGGCGTTTGCGGGGTGTGGACATGGTCGGGCGCTGGGTCCAATGCGAGTTGCCGAAAGCTGAGGATTACTCGCATTGTAGAGGGCATGTTCACCTTCCCCGTGGAACCGGACGACCTTCTGGACGAGCGCACCCCTCAGTTCGTGGCGCTCGGGATCCCGCGCCCGGTCGTCGACCGCGCCCGGGCCCGGATCACCGACATGTGGGGGACGGGGGTGGGGAGTTGGGTACCGGTGTGGGCGGCCGAGGCCGAGCGGGCCCATGCCTCCGGCGACCCGCTGCTCGCCTCGCTCTGCTGGGGCGCGGCCCGTTTCCCGTGCCTGGCGACCGACGACCGGCGAGCCGCGCAGGAGCACCAGCTCGCCGCGTACCTCGAAGCCGCGCCCCGCTTCCCCGTCCGTTTCCAGCGCGCGGTACTGAACGTGCCCGAACCCGTCCCCGTGCACTTCTTCCAACGACGGCGACGGGGGTCGGCCCGGTCGGGAGTGGTCGTCCTCTGCGGCGGCGTCGACACCTGGAAAATGGACCTGCACCGGCTGGCCGTCGCCACCGCACGCGCCACCGGCCTCCTCGTCGCCGCCGTGGACATGCCCGGCACCGGCGAATCCACGGTCCCGCTGTCACCCGACGCGGACCGCATCCTCGTCGGCCTGGTCTCCCAACTCCGGCGCGCCTACGGCCAACCGGTCGGGTTCTACGGCATCAGCTTCGGCGCGCACTGGGCGGCCAAGCTGGCACTCGCCGGCCACGTAGACGCGGCGGTCGACCTCGGCGGGCCGACCGGTCTGACCGACGACCCCGTCGATCTGCTCAACCTGCCGCACGGCATGTCCGGGATCATCGGCAACGCCCTCCACGTGGACGAGATGCCGGACCAGTCCGCGATCGCCGACCTGCTCGCCGGTTTCTCGTTGCGCGAGCAGGGGCTCCTCGACAAGGCCGGGGCCGAGAGCGCGCCGCTGCTGGTGATCAACGGCGCCGATGACATCTACGTCCCGCTCGGCGACATCGTAGGGCTGGCCGGGCGGCCGGAAACGACGGTGTGGGTGATCAAGGACGCCGGCCACTGCGCGCCCGAACGGTCGACCCAGGTCAACCTCGCCCTGTGGGGCTGGCTGGCCGCACGCCTCGCCCCGGGCCGCCCGCTGCTGCGCCTGGCCGAGGTCGCGGCACGGCAGCCGCTACGGCCGTTCCTCGCAGGGGGGTTCGCGGGTTCTGCGGGTTCCGTGGGTTCCGCGGGTCGGTACGACTAGGGAGCGAGCCGGCGTTCCGCCGAGACGGAGTACGCGTGGCGGCGGAAGGCCAGCATCTTGTCGTCGGAGGCTTCCACGCCGGGGGCGAGGCGGGTCGGGTCGAACACCTGCTGCTGCCAGTGGTCCTCGCGCGGCGAGCGGGACGTCACGTGCAGGTGTCCGGCAGGGATCAACGGGCGCTGTTCCGGCCACGCTTGTGAGGGGTCGTGGGTCGGGTCGTTCGGTTCCGCGAGTTGGTACACCACGGTGAAGGTGACGGGCCCGGTTTCGAGGCGGGAGTCGAGGTCGCCGATGAGGAAGTCCGGGGCGAGTGTCTCGGCGTACACGGGATCGATCTCGACCTCGCCCAGTTGGGGCACGAGACGGTAGCGGAAGGGGCGGCGTACGCCCGACTCGTCGACCAGGACGAAGGCGTGCAGCCCGTCGTAGCGGGTGGTGGCGAAACTGGCGGGTGCCTGCTGCCCGGCGAACGACTTCAACGCCCCCCGGCTTTCCGGGTGTTGGGCAAGAACGGTGGCGAACTTCCCGGCCGCGGCGAGCTTCCCCTTCGCCCGGTCGGCGAACCCACCCTCCGTGCCCGCCATGCCCAGCGCCTCGACGAGGTCGATGAACCCCTCGGGATTGTGACTGGGGAACACCCGGAAATTCGCGGCCACCAGATCCATGACGGCCTTCGTGTCATCGCTACTGCCGTCGCCATCAAGGAACTTGACCGCCATCCCGCGCACGCCCCGTGCCCGGTCGTCGGCGGCGAAGTTTCCCGAGCCGTTCGAGAACCGGATCACTGCGTTGGCTTCGGCGGTGAGACAGGCGGCGGTCGTCCACTTCGCGATCTGCCCGGTGGGCACGAACCGCGCGTCGTACACGGCACCGCGGGCGTGCAGGCGGCGATCGTGCGGGCGTGGATGCGCGGCGGCTTCGATCCGGTCGACGGCCTGGGCCGCGGTCATTCCGTCTTCGGTGACCGAGGAATCCTGCGGTGACTGTGCCATGGCGGCATCATCGCATTCGCGGATCACAGGGTGGCGATGAACTTGGTCCAGGTGGTGGGGGCGAGGGTGAGGGTGAGCTGAGGGCCCTGGGTGTGCTTGGAGTCGCGGATGTGGATGGTGGAGGGGCAGGTAGCCACCTCCACGCAGTCGCCGTCACCACTGCTGCTGTAGCTCGACTTGTGCCAGGACAGGGCGACTTCTACGCAGTCGCCGTCTCCGCCGCTGCTGTAGCTGCTCTTGAACCAGGCCAGTTCACTGGTGCTCATGGCGGAGCCCCCGATCACAGGGTGACGATGAACTCGGTCCAGGTGTTGGGCGAGAGGGCAAGCTGAGGGCCCTGGGTGTTCTTCGAGTCGCGGATGTGGATCGTGGAGGGGCAGGCGGCGATCTCGACGCAGTCACCCGAACTGCTGCTGCTGTAGCTGGACTTGTGCCAGGAGAGGGCGACTTCTACGCAGTCACCATCGCTGCTGCTGCTGTAGCTGCTCTTGAACCAGGCCAGTTCAATGGTGCTCATAGGTCTCCTCGCATGCGCCGCAACAGGCTCAAGGAGTCCTGGATGGTGAGAGCCTGCGAACGCATTCTGGCATATCGCATCTGGAGCACGCTCACTACTTTTCGATCAGTGATGAGCAGCCCGCTCTCGTGCCCCTCGGAGTATGCGTACCACCGGTTGTTGGGCTCTTCGAGCAGTTGCATGGGACCGTTCAACCCGGCGTGACGGTCCCGCAGTTGGGGCATGACCTGGACTTCTACGTTCCGCAGTTCGGCGACCCTCAGCACGTGGTCGATGAGTTCCCGAGTGACCTCCAGCCCGCCTGTGCGGCGCAGGAACAGGCCCTCCTCCAGGATGAAGCTGAACGCTGTGTTCGGTCGCTCCCACAACAGCCTTTGCCGCTTCTCTCGTTCTACCCACTGCGTCTCGATCTGCGAGTCGTCCATCGGCGGCAGATGCTCGTTGAACAGCGTCCGCGCGTACGCCTCCGTCTGCAACAACCCGGGAATCATCCGGCATTCATACGTGTACAGCGTGATCGCCGTCTTCTCCTTCAGCGCCCACTGCCGGAACCAGGCCGCCAACCCTGGCCGCCGCTCCAGGTGTTCCGCACCCCTCCGTACCGCCCCGGTGTTGCCCAACACCGGCTCCGACCGCTCCACGTACAGCGTGTCCGGCATCCGCCTCCCCAACTCCACCGATTCCACGGTGTGTTTGGAGTACTGGATCTGGCGTCCGAACTCCTCCCTGCTCAGCCCCGCATGCTCCCGTAGGGCCTGCAACATCGCCCCGAACGTTCGCAGGCTGTCGGACACTTCGGGCTCACCGCTGCCCTCGACCATGGTCACCCACCTCCCGCGCACATGGTTACGGAACGTAGCGCGTACTGTCCAGCGTGTGACCCCGTACGCTGCCGCAGCGTACGGGCTCGGAACCTGGTGAACTGGCCCCCCTGAACGCCACATTGGGCCCATGACCACCCAACCCCCCGTCACCGTACGCACGTTCGCCCAGCGCCTCAGCCCCACCCCCCGAGGTGCCCGCCTCGCCCGGCACCTCGCCCTGCACCAACTCCACGCCTGGGGCATTCCGCACGGCAGCGACCCCTCCGACGCCGTCGCCGCGGTCGTCGCCGAACTCGCCGCCAACGCCGTCACCCACGGCCGCGTACCCGGGCGGGACTTCGAACTCCGGCTCTCCCTCGTCACCGGGAGTGTCCGCATCGAGGTCACCGACACCCGTACCGGACCGCTTCCGCCCGCACCCGGGGCCGTAGAACAGCCGGACCTGCTCGACGAGAACGGGCGCGGGCTCGTGCTCGTCGAGGCGCTCGCGGACCGGTGGGAGGTGGTGGAACGGGTGCCGCCGCCGGGCAAGACCGTAAGGGTGGAAATCGACGTACCGAGGTGGTTGGCACTGGTCAGGCGATTGGAAGGGACTTCAGGTTCGGCTCAGGTTGGTGCGGGAGGTTGGCCCGTATGCACGGACACCGCCCCCGCACCCCCGAAGCCGACCGCAGCCGCCGCTGGTTCATGAACAAGGCGCTGCTCGCCGGCGGAGTCGCCGCTGTCGCGACCATGACCGGCTGCTCGTCGGACGCCTCCGACACGGCCACCGCGTCCTCGTCCTCCGGCGCCCCGAACGGCGCCCCCTCGGGCGGCCCCGGCGGTGGCATGCCCACCGGCGCGATGCCTTCCGGCGGGCCCGGGGGAGGGGGCAGCGGCATGGGTCCCGGGCAGAGCGAGGTCAAGTACGCCGACTTCAAGGGCTTGACCACCGACGGCAAGATCGCCGACGGGCTCTACTCGATCCACTCCACGGACGTCTCGACGGACGGGATCGTCAAGGCCGCGCAGGCCTTCCTCGACGGGCTCAGCGCCAAGGAACGCAAGTCCTGCACGTTCGATGTCGACAACAACGAGTGGCTGGCCTGGAGCAACGTCGACGGGTACCAGCGCAAGGGCGTCCGCATGGGCGACATCACCGCCACGAAGCGCAACCTCGGTTACGCGCTGCTCGGCGCCGCCCTCTCCGCGGACGGGCTCACCCAGACCCGCAACATCATGAAGCTGAACGCCTTCCTCGGCGACTACAGCGGCGGCAACCGGGAGACGCTCACGGAGGGCGCGTACTTCTTCACCTTCATGGGCACGCCGTCCACCACCAAGCCGTGGGGCTTCCAGTACGAGGGCCACCACGTGGCCATCAACTTCTTCGTGCTCGGCGACCAGGTCGTGATGACCCCGACCTTCATGGGGTCCGAGCCGACCTCCGCCACCTACAAGGGCGAGAAGATCACCTTGTTCAAGCCCGAGACCAAGGCCGGTCTCACCCTCCTGCGCTCGCTCACCGCCGCCCAGCGCGCCAAGGTGATCTCCAGCACCAAGAAGTCCGGCGACGACATGAAGGCCGGGGCCGGGCAGGACAACGCCAAGCTCGCCTACCAGGGGCTCGTCGCCAAGGACTTCACCAGCGCCCAGAAGCAGAACCTCCTCGACCTCGTGCGCGTCTACGTCGGCAACATGAACGACGGCCACGCCGAAGTGAAGATGTCGGAGGTCGAGGACCACCTCGACGCGACCTACTTCTACTGGATGGGCGAGACCAAGGACTCCTCCGCCTTCTACTACCGCGTGCACAGCCCGGTCGTCCTCATCGAGTACGACGCCCAGTCGCCTCTGGCCTACGGCACGAAGAGCAGCAATGCGAGCCCGGGTGCCGGTGGCGGTATGGGCGGGCCCAACGGCACCCCCACCCAGCAGCACATCCACACCATCATCCGGACCCCCAACGGCGGCGACTACGGCGTGGACCTGCTCAAGCTGCACCTGGACAACGACCACTGACATATGCCCAGTTGGCCCTTATGGGCTAAGAAGTCGTCTTCGATTGCTCATCTCCCTGATCTGGCTGATATGAAACCCCTTGGCCGAAAAAGCAAGATCAGGGGTGGACGTGGGGAAACGATTCGACTCCGGGGCGCGGACCGGAGTGCGGACCGGGGTGGTGATCGTCGGGGCGGGCCCGGCGGGGCTCGTCCTGGGAAACCTGCTGCTGGACCGTGGCATCGACTGCGTGATCCTGGAACGGCGTGGACGCGAGGCGGTGGAGGGGCGGGCCAGAGCGGGATTCCTGGCCGCCCACTCCGTCCGCGTCCTCACCCGACACGGGCTCGCGGATGGGTTGTCGGCCCGGGGCCACACCCACCAAACCTGCCTCTTCCGCAGCGAGAGAGGTGAATTCACCCTCGACTACGGTGAGTTGGGGCGCCGCGAGGTCCACACGGTCTACCCCCAGCAGGAGTTGGTACGGGACCTGCTCGCCGAGTACCTCCGGCGCGGCGGCGAGATCCGCTTCGACACGGAGGTCGAGGAGATCTCCGAGGACGGCCGGGTACGGACATCGGACGGCACGGACGTCGTCGGGCGCTACGTCGCCGGGTGCGACGGACACCGGGGAGTCGCCCGCGCGACCATGACCGCGCACGGGACGCGTACCGCCCGCTGGGACCACGGCGTGAGCTGGCTGGCGGTCCTGGCCGAGGCCCCGCCGAGCATGGAAGCCGTCGGATACGCCCTGCACGAACGGGGATTCGCCGGTCACATGGCCCGCACGGCGACCGTCACCCGCTACTACCTCCAGTGCCCGCGCGGAACCGATTCCGCCGACTGGAACGAGGACCGCGTCTGGACCGAGCTGGCGACTCGGTTCCGTACGGACGAGTTCGGCGTGCTCAAGGACGGCCCGGTCCTGGAGAAGGCGGTCGTCGACCTGCGCTCCGACGTCCTCGACACCCCCGGCACCGGCCGCCTCTGGCTGGCGGGCGACGCGGCCGGCCTCATCAGCCCCTCGGCCGCGAAGGGTGCCAACCTCGCCGTACTCCAGGCCGAACGCCTCGCCCAGGCACTGACGTCGGCGCTGAAGCACGCCGACGAGAGCGACCTCGACCGCTACGCGGCCGACTGCCTGCCGCGTGTCTGGCGGGCCCACGAGTTCTCGCACTGGATGAGCGGCCTGCTGCACGGCCCGTCCGCCGAGGACGCCGTCGACGCCCACGCCCGCTACGGCCGCGCGCTCCAGTACGCCCGCCTGGACAGCCTGCGCACGTCCCGCGCGCACCAGGACTTCTTCGCCGAGAACTACACGGGCATCTGATCCCGCCTCTTCTCTCCCGCCTCTTCTCTCCCGCCTCTTCTCTCCCGTCTCCCGTCCCCACGATCCACCGGGAACCCCTTCATGAACCTCCCCGTCGTACAGGCACGCCTCGCCGCAGCCGACGTAGCACGCGTCCAGCGCGCGGCGGCCTACGTCGAGACCCACGACACGGACCAGGTCCTGGCCGAACTCCTCCCGGCCCTCACCCGCGCCGAACGGGCGGACGTATCCCGTCACTTGGTCTTCGACCACACCGCTGTCCTGGTCTTCCCCGACTCCCTCGACGGCCTCTGCGAAGAACTCCGCCGCCTCGGCCTCGAACCGGGCCCCGTCACCCCCAGCGTGGTGGTCCGCGACCGCCTGGCCCGCCGCTACGGCCCGGAACTCGCCGACATCCCGGTGGGCATCGTGCACGTGGCGGTAGGGGGACGCAGCGTGGAGATCTTCGCGCTCCCGGTACCCCCGGAGTCCGCACTGGAGGCGGTGGCCGCGGACGAACGCGAGGCGGAACACGAGTCCCACCACGCTTTCGCGGTGACGGCCCCCGGCCCGGTGGTCCCCGCAGGTCTACGACTCCTCCTCCAGGAGCGAGGCGGCGCGGTCCCCGACGGCGGCGGCTACAACGGCCATGAGAACGTCACCGTCCTCTACCACCGCACCACCACCCACCGCCGCTTCGAACTCCGCCTCCCCGGCCGCCACGCCCCGCTCCCCGACCCGACGACCACCCTGCTCACCGTGATGACCGGAGCCTGGGCAACCCAAGCGGTCGCCACCATGGCCGAGTTGAACATCGCGGACCACCTGGCGGACCACCCCGGCATGTCGGCGGAACGGCTGGCAGCCCTCACGTCGACGCACCCGGACGCACTGCGCCGCCTGCTCCGTTACCTGACGACGCTGGGCCTGCTGACGGCATCGGACGACACCTACCACCTCACGGCGGCAGGCCAACCCCTGCGCACGGCAACGGAGTTCTCCCTGAACCCGCTGGCGCGTCTGTACGCGGGCCCGTTCTACGACTCCTTCGCGGGCCTGACCCACTCCGTACGTACCGGCAAGGAAGCCTTCGCCCACCGCTACGGCCAACACCACTTCCCGTACTTCGCCCAACACCCGGAACTGGGAAGCCTGTTCCACCGGTCGATGGCGGCGAGCGCGGAGATGTTCACCCCGGTACCGACACTGATCGACTTCTCGAAGGCCCGGCGAGTGGTGGACGTGGGCGGCGGAAACGGCGCGCTGCTCGGCCGGTTGCTCCGGGCCCACCCCCACCTGGAAGGCGTCCTGTTCGAACGCCCGGAAACCCTGGAAGCGGCCCGCAAGGAACTGACGGAACGCTGCACCTTCGTACCGGGCGACTTCACCGAGTCCGTACCGGAAGGCGGAGACGTCTACCTCCTCTCCCGAGTCCTCCACGACTGGGACGACGCCCGCTGCCTCACGATCCTCAACAGATGCGCGGACGCGATGCGCCCAGGCACCCAACTCCTCGTGGTTGAGCGCCTGTTGCCAACTCCGACGGCGGTGGCGTGGGACGTCCACATGCTGTGCAACGTAGGCGGCAGAGAGCGAGACGAACTCCACTACACCCGCATGCTGACGCAGGCAGGCTTCGAGACACAGGGTTGCCAGCCGCTACCACTAGGGGCGTCACTGATCAACGCGGTAAGGGCAACTCCCTAAGGGGCGCGGGGAACTGCGCGACCAGCCCCCACGCACCCGCACCCGGCAACGACCCCTTAGCCCGCCTGCCCCATCCCCGCAGCATTGGGCCAACTCTGCGCATTAGGCCACCCCGTCGCAGGCGCCGGCGCAAGGTTCTGCATCCCATTGGGACTGGTAGCCCCCCGAACCTGCGCGGCCGTAAGCCCATTACGCGCAGGCACACCGGTCGGGGTCGGCCCTTGCGGCATCGGTGCCGGCGCGGGGGCGGGCGCGGGTACGCCGTAGGGCTGTTGGGGCATCTGCTGGGGTACCTGTTGCGGCATCTGCATCGGCATGCCCACCCCGTTCGACTGCTGGTCCGCCATCCCGGTCATCGGCATCTGCTGAACCTGCGCGGCGGCAGCCATCGGCTGGAACTGCGGCTGCTGTTGGGGTTGCGGCTGCGGTTGCGGCACCTGCATCGGTACGGGCTGAGGCTGCTGCATCTGGGCCGCCGCGGGCATCGGCATCTGCGCGGGCATGCCGACCCCCGACGTCCCCGTACCGAGGAGCGCCTGCGCGGCGAGGTTCTGCATGCCCGCCCCATTCGTCGCGCCTACCAGGCGGTCCACGGCCGCCGTACCCGAGCTGTAGTTGGTCCCTGTACCCAGCTCGGGTACGGCAGCTCCCCTCCTGGTCCCGTAGAGCACCTGTTCCATGCCGGACACCAGGCGACGCACGTCCGTCTGGGGGCGCACCACGAGCCGCAGGAAGCGGCTGGACGAACCGATCTTGTTGCCGCACTCGCGGACCAGGATGCGGTGCTCGGTGAGCATCCGGTCCCGGACCACGGTTCCCTCGGCGCCGACGGGGAGGCGTACGAAGAGGAAGTTGCCCTGCGAGGGATAGACCGTCAGGCCGGGCAGCGCGGAGAGATGGCTCGCCATGTCGAGCCGGTCGCGGCGCACCTGCTGGAGGCTCTGCGCGTACTCCGCGCCGTGCTCCTTGAGGATGAACACCACATGCTCGGCAAAGGCGTTGAGGTTCCACTTGGGGAGCATCGAGCGTATGCGGCCGGCCAGGGCGGGGTTCGCGACGAGGTAGCCGAACCGTATGCCGTGCAGGCCGAAGTTCTTGCCCAGGCTGCGCAGCACGACGACGTTGGGGCGCAGCATCGCCTCTTGTACGACGCTCGGTTCGACCTCCGCGTCCGCGAACTCCAGGAACGACTCGTCGATGATGACGAGGTCCAGGTCGGCCATCGCGTCCATGAACTGGACGAGCGCCTGCTTGTGCAGGAAGCCGCCGTCGGGGTTGTTCGGGTTGCAGATGACGGCGACCTTGGTGTTGCGCTTGCGGATGAACTCGGCGTACTGCGTGAGGTCCAGGACGAAGCCGTTGGACTCCTGGAGCGGGAACATGTCGACCCGCTTGCCGGTCTCCATGGGCTGGTCGGTCCAGCGGCCGAAGGTGGGGACGGGGATGGCGAGTGACTCGCGGACCATCAAGTGGTCGATCCAGGTGATCAGTTCGGTGGAACCGTTGCCCATCGCGACGCAGCTCGGCGGGAGTTGGAGCAGATTGCAGAGTTCGGCCGTGATGGTGTCGGCGCTGCTCGGGTAGTACGTGATGATCTCGCGCAGCCGGGCCGCCATCTGGTCGAACATGGCGGGGGTGGGGAAGTACGGGTTGCACGGGATACAGAAGTCCACGGGGCCTGTGCCGTCGCTCTCACGCGCCAGCGCTGCCATCGACGGGCTGTGCGCCGCCGTACTGCGGAACAGCGAGGTGACGTTGGAGTCGGCCAATGGAACCTCCGTATGAAGGCGGGCCCGGTGGGGACGACCGGGCCCGTCGTCTTGGGTGGCCCGCGCGGGGGAGCACGGGCCACCCATGAGTACGGAGACGGGAGTGGCACTGTTCAACGGATGTGAAAATGGTGTGAGTTCGGGAACCCCGGGTCCGAACTACGCGTCAGCTGTGAGCTTTCAGGAGCTGAACGTGTGGATCGTCGACGTCTTGTACGTCTGACCAGGCCTCAGCACTGTCGACGGGAAGTTCGCGTGGTTCGGCGAGTCCGGGAAGTGCTGGGTCTCCAGGCACAGGGCGTCGCCCTGGCGGTAGGTGTGGCCGCCGGTGCCGGTGAGAGTGCCGTCGAGGAAGTTGCCGGTGTAGAACTGTAGCCCCGGCTGGTCGGTGGCGATCTTCAGGGTGCGGCCGGAGTGCGGGTCGTGCAGGGTCGCGGCGTGCTCGGGCTTCGCGGTGATGCCCTTGTCGAGGGCCCAGTTGTGGTCGTAGCCCTTGGCCTGCACCTGCTGGACGTGGCCGGCCCGGATGTCGCGGCCGATCGGCTTCGTCTTGCGGAAGTCGAAGGGGGTGGCGGAGACCTTGGCCAGTTCGCCCGTGGGGATCAGCCCCGAGTCGGTGGGCGTGTAGCGGGCGGCGGGGATCGTGAGCTGGTGGTTCTCGATGGTGCCGCTGCCCTCGCCGGCGAGGTTCCAGTAGACGTGGCTGGTCAGGTTGACGACCGTGGCCTTGTCGGTGGTGGCCTCGTAGTCGATGCGCCAGTCGCCGTGCTTGTCGAGCGTGTACGTCACCTTCACCTTGAGGGTGCCCGGGTAGCCCATCTCGCCGTCGACGCTGGTGTAGTAGAGGTGCAGGCCGACGTCGGAGCCGGAGGTGAAGCCCTCCACGTCCCAGATGTGCTTGTCGAAGCCCTGGGTGCCGCCGTGCAGGCTGTTGACCCCGTCGTTGACGGAGAGCTGGTAGCTCTTGCCGTCCAGGGTGAACTGGCCCTTGGCGATGCGGTTGCCGTAGCGGCCGATGAGCGCGCCGAAGTACGGGGTCTTCGCCACGTAGTCGGCGATGTTGTCGAAGCCGAGCGACACGTTGGCGTACTTGCCGTGCCGGTCCGGGAGTTCCAGGGACTGGACGACTCCGCCCCACGACAGCACCTTGAGCCGGGTGCCGCCGTTCTCCAGCGACCAGCGGTAGACCTTGCTGCCGTCGGCGAGGGTGCCGAAGAGTTCCTTCACGGGCTTCTTGCCTCCCGAGGCCGCCTGTGCCGTACCCGTACCGAGCGTGCTCGCGGCGATACCCGCTGCCGCGGCGCCTGCAATGACCGTGCGTCTGTTCAGTTCCATTGAGCGGCTCCTGCACATGGAAGGGGCCCCGCCGTGCTGCGCGAATGACAGACGTGCGGGGCCCGGGCTGGACTTACGATCCGGACTTGCGTTTGTTCCACACGTCGAAGCCGACCGCGGTCAGCAGGGCGAGGCCCTTGATGACCTGTTGCCAGTCGGTGCCGACGCTGAGGAGGTTCATGCCGTTGTT
>Ga0307510_10001918_pt1 | contig 23369 bp, 20 predicted proteins | sample 12_EM_MG_FD_207224 | JGI IMG/M metagenome (GOLD analysis project Ga0307510, IMG submission 207224) | Populus trichocarpa ectomycorrhiza microbial communities from riparian zone in the Pacific Northwest, United States - 12_EM | ecosystem: Host-associated > Plants > Roots > Unclassified | place...
TCATATACTGGACGTGCTTCTGGTCTGCGTTGCACGGTATTATAGACTTGGTATTAAAATATTCCTTCTATTATGGCGGAAAATGGAGTAACGAGCAAGCAACCCCGACCAAGAGTCAATAGATGTCATTCGGGGGCGGTGCAATTGTTGTTCGGATTCTGGCGTGTTTGTGATTCCTACCAGTGGAGTAAATGGGGGGGGGGGGTTTTCTAATTGTGCATTGGGGGACTATCTAAGGGAGGTATGATGGGGGGCACGCTACTGTACCGATCTGGAGCTCAATTGGAGCCATTTAAAAGTTTTCTCCTGCTCTCCCGCGAAGATTGTATAGCTGTTCCCCCGCTAGTACCTTTTAGTACGGTGGTCTTTTGGGGGTGATGGTATTATAGTGGTCGACTTCTTATTGAGTATGAACTCTGGAGTTCTCGAGATAGCATTCCTCGGGTTACTACTAGTAAGTTATAATTCTATTGGAGAATTGTGGTGGCAGGGTTGGTTCTAACAAATTGAGTAGGGAAAGGCTGCCCCACTTATGTCACGGAATTCGAAAGACGGTATGATCACTGTCTATAATATCCGTGCTTTGTTCCTAGGATTGTTTACACGGGGTGGTCCTTTTTTTGGGCTGTCGTGCATGGCGTTCTTACTGGGGAAATGTTTGGGTATTTTCTATAGACGATATGAGAAGTTTGCTTGACTAAGTATGGAGGACCTCTAACTTGAGTTTTGACTGTTGATTATTCTATCTTGCGGGTTTACATCATCTTCGAGGTATCATCACTAATGTAGTGATCCTGTGAGAAGGGGATAAGTATGCGGGCAGTGTGATATAAAGGAGAGAAATCGCATGTATTGTACTAATACTTGTGGTTAATTTAGCAGGGGAACATAGGGATTAATATTTCTTAAACACCATAGCATCGTCTTTGCTGTGCTACCCATTTGTGTCCGCACCCCTGGGGAGGAAAAAAAAACCAGCCGAACCGCATCAAACATCTGAGCTTAACCTTGCTTCTTCCATATTCTTTGAGCCTCCAGCAATATACTCTCTCCCACAGACACCCCGACATTCTCTGCTTTCAACGCTCGCCTGCTGTCATCCGCAATTTCGCAGGTTATAATAAAGTGGGTTCCCGATCCGGCGAGGGAAATGATCTAGGGGGATGTATCCTGAGTTATCGGCTAAGAGTTGACGGGTGAACTGTGTTGGGGGCGGGTTTGGCGTCTTGGTGCTTGGGGTATTTGGGATCGGTGAGTTCACGGTTGTGCTCAAGTTGATGATTTAATGAATTGGTTTTAATGAATTAGCTGGGATTTGACTAAGGGTGGTTTATCTAGGGAATTGGAGCCCAGCAGGCCGAGAAATAATGTTGAGTGGTTGAAAGAACTTGGTCTCGTTGGATTTTGTAGCGTGAGTATTATCCTGTTTTGAGACTGAAGTGCTAGGCATGGTAGCTTGCATCGATAATGCTCTTAGGGACTTTGGAGGAGCATAGTGGGCTGCCTGGAGTTTGTCAACTGGATCGGAACAGCGGGGCTGCGAGAGCTGTGGGGGTTTCGCTACTTGCTTTTTTGTTGTCGCTGACAGTTCTCTGTGCCCGGTAATAAAGACTTTGCGAAAAGACACTAGATGTGAGGCGAATGCGGTTACGGGAAAACCAGACTGCTAGGATTTGACTCTGTATACGAAATCGCAAAGTCCCTAATGTGTGCCCCAGCCTCGAAATTTGTTGTGATTGCTTCCATGATTAGGAAGTTAGCGAATCCACGGCAGCGGGAAGGTACCGTACACGGGACCCAGCAGAATTGGGTTTTGTGGGAGGCACTTACGCCGAGGACAGGGATGCCGGTTTTTCCTTCCCGATCCCCCGTTAAAGTTAACCTATATCTTGCGGTCAATGTTGGTTGAAATAGAGGGGGTTTGGGGGGTCCCGGTGTAGTAGTAGCATATACTAAAGTTTTTACTAGGGAAAAGAACAGGTCGATAGATATGATGCGGTGAAAGAGGCCCTGGGGACGGAGCAGGTATGCAGGGCGGGATTTAATACGGTGGTATCATAATATAATTTGTGAGCTTTGTCCAAAGACTAAAAGTGAGGTGGTAAGGGTGGAAGTTGGAAAAAGAAGCGATTTTTACCACTTGTGCTTGTGATTACTTGTGAAAACAGAGAATCTGGCTAGGAAGGTGGGGTTGTCTCTCCTAGTACAAGTAAGGTCCATTGTATTTTTCAGAGTTTTCTCTCCTTGATTAAAAAGCGGAAATGCAGGCATTATAATTCACGGTGTCCGGTTCGTCAGAAAAACCTAGCTCGAGGAGAGAATGCAGGGAGTTAACATTTGCAGAGAGCTCACTGAGGCCCTCTGTTGGATCCAGTACGAACCGAAGCTCTAGCGCGGAAAGACCAGTATTGGTAAGCTTCTAACTCTGTCCTTAAATATTTTATAAGCGATTACCGCGATTTCATTGACGCGCTAGGCCGTTAAACGAGAGCCTTGTCTACACACTAGGGGAGCGTATGTGACGGTAACCGAGGAATAGTTGGTATCCTATGGGTATTGATAGGTATGTAACGAAGAAAGTTTTCCGAGGGGTTGCTGGCGTCGTCATTATCTAATGAAACTTGAAGAATTCTTCGGCATTTCCTGCTTGTAGATCATGAGGTACTAGTAATATCTGGTATTACAAAAGATTTTATGAATATTACTCTATAACTCCGTATTGCAGCACTGGCAACCTTTACGAGTAAAAAGTAGTCCACTAGATACAAGATTGATAATGTTAGCCAAAACTCCTATCGGGCTTCATATTCTTTATTTCTGAGCATTTACAGTACAAATCCTGCAGCACTTCGAGGCATAATACTCTCCGAGAACTTTAGGATTTGTCACGTAAATGCCGCCAGTCAGGAATATAGTTTTCTCGGAAGAGTTTGAGCGTTGGAAAGCATCTGCAAATGTAAAGGTAGCTATCTTCCGGTTATGATGATTATGGTAATTAATAAATGAAAATGAATTGTCTTAATAATGTGGGTTGATATATACACAGATATGATTCGCTGCAAGCATTGTGGCTGGCAGCAGGCTCATAATGCAACTCGCCAGATGACCCATTTACGATTGTGCCAAAACTACCAGGTGCATTTGCAATCAAAGCATTTGGCTCATGGGCTACCATGCGGACCTCTCCCAGTGGAGACTGTTTCAGAAACCCTGAATCCTGGCCAAGAGGTCCATTCAGAACCAGAACACAGCAGATGTAGTGCCCCGGTCAGTATACAAGCCACAATATCCAGAGCGCAGCGTATCTCCGCCCCAGTCCTCCACCAAATATTTACCGAAGAAAAGCACCAACTACACCGGAAGGCTGCTCTTGCAGTTTACATGAGTGGACAACCATTTTCCCTTCGCGAAAATCAGTAAATGCACGAGCACCAAACAGCCCTGCTACAATTAGCATCAATTCGATATCAGCCCCCAGGCGGGGAAGCTTTGGCAACCGCTCCCCTCACCGAACATTTTTTGAGTACCAAGCAAGAGAAAGAAGCGATTTTACGGTTGCAGGACTATTTGAATATAGTTTTTGATACTAGTGAGGATATCAGTGGCAATTGAGTACAGAATATTTCTATCGTTACACCTCAAGGGGCATTTTATTATACTACGGATTGTTCAGTATCTGTTCGTGAAAATACAACATCAGTTCATCTTTGGGCAACTAAACAGATTGAAGAACTAGTTGGACCAGCAGGCTGCTGGCGTGTCAACTCCATTATTACCGATACCTGTTCAACTATGCGAGCAGTATGGCGCCTCTTCAATCATGATCCTAAAACACAGCACATTTTCACTATACCCTGCAAGTCCCACGGCCTGCAATTATTAGTTAAGGATCTTTTAGAGCACGAACCCTTTTTCGACATTATTTCCAAAGCCCAGAAGATTGCTGCTCATTTTAAGAAGTCAAAACTGCAGCTTGCGATTCTTTGAGAACACCAATAAGAGTTATATGGAAGGCACTATGCCTTTTGTCTATCTGTTATTACTCGATGGGGAATACAGGAACAGTTGATCTCCTCTGGGTATAAAAGTAAAGAGACCTTGAGAGCATTCATACAGGATGAGCCCATCCGCGATATGGCAAATGGATCTTTGAGGAACATTTTGCTTGATAATACGTTTTGGAGTAGGTTGGAGGAGTTCAGACCCTTTCTAGCTTGTATTAGGAAGCCTCAGCAGCAGTCTGAAAAGGATTCAGCTCATATTGGACAAGTTCGAGCTCGGTGGAGGATGATTACTGCTGATTTACAACACATACTGGCCACTTCAACTACCCTCTCCATAAATCCGTCCTTTGATCTTGAGGATATTTGTGCTGAACGCAAGGCTACTCAGTCTGTCCCACTTCATTTACTCGCCGATTTCCTAAATCCAAGCTACACAGGGCCACTTCCAACTGAGAACGAATGGGGTACAATAATTCAGTTGTTGGAAAGATTTGAAAACTTGCATCTACGCCCTGGCCAATCCCGTCCCCAATTGGCTAATTATATTCAACGAACAACTCCATTCTCATCCATGAATCCTGCCTGGGCTCACACCGGCAACCCACTTGGATTTTGGGCAGAGTTGCGATTTTGGGCACCGGAACTCGGAGCCCTTGCTATGCGGATCTTCAATACTCCGGCAACATCAGTCCCCTCAAAAAGAGCCTTTTCAACACAAAATATCATCCACGACAAAAAACGCAGTACATTAAGCCAATCAAGCACGAACATGTTGTCCTACATTCATGTAAATAGACGCCTATTAGATAGAAAGAAGTATGAAATTCGTACATGGTATGAGAGGGAGGATTCTGAGCTTGCACTACTTGAAATGCAAATGATAGCCGATACAGAAGACAGGCCATCTTGGGTGTATTAGTATCCCTGTTTTTTGATTTGTTTTTGATTCACAGTAACTTTATTTCTATCGCTCATTGTTCTCTTTTTTCGTATGTTTTTCCTCTTATATTGCTCGCTCTTTATTTCTGCTCCTTTATTTTTATTGGCTTGTCTTGTGCTTACTTATTCCTTACCAGTATAGTTACTTAATCATCTTTTCATTTACACTTCTTTCGTAAAAATACACGTCTGTAATTACACATACTCATCCCTACTACACACACGGCGTAAGAGATTATGGCTTCACTGCGGATGGTGGATGATTTCTTTTACGCGGTGGGTGGAAGTATCACCTCCAGAGCTGGAAGCGATAACTATTCATGCCGTTGAGCGCCATGATCCCTACCGTCACTACCTACCTTGGAAACCTACCGGCTCTCTTTGAGTTTTTGTGTATTTGTTCGTAAATGCCGCCCTGACATCTCAACATGGGGCTACTCCATACGAGTCTGGCCATAGCTGGTGATATGCTCCTCGAACCTGTGCGTGGATATTGGTACTCGTAGGGGGTACGATAGCTTATCTGGAAATCAGAAAGGGTTCCGCCGTTGGTTGTGCGGCTGTTGAGCAATATCCGTATGATACCCTGCCTGGGCTGTTGCCTTGGACTTGAGCCTCTATCCTACCATCAACCCCGCTTTCCCCTAATATCAGTAATCGCCACAACAGACCGCAAGTCAACCAACCCCCTTGCTCCCAAAAACATCCAAAGCGGCTAGAAGCGAAAGATGTCAGAAGCTTTTAGCCATAACGAGCACTCTATCGTTATCGCGAATAGCTTTAACTACACTGTCCCCGATGTTGAGTCGAAAATACGGGAGCCTAAGATACCGGAGTCTAAAATACTGGCCTGGTTGTCTCCCCTTGAGCCATGGGTGCGGCATCGAGACATCGGGACCCAGCGAATAGACGGCATAGGAGGCTGGCTACTGAAAACCGAGGAATTCAGGCGCTGGCATGATGGCAGTCGCGGGGATGGGTCCTATCATGCGACTTTGTTCTGCGACGGCAATCCGGGAGTGGGAAAGAGCTACATCACGTAAGAGAGAGGGCATATCTTTACGGAAAATAGGGAATGGTATTGCTGATCGGTTGTGATAACAGTTCCCTAGTTATAGACAAATTATGCGACGAGGCCCCGGAAGAAGATAGTGCTGTTATCTGTTTCTACTTTGACTTTGCTGCCCAGAATGAGCAGTCACCAGTAAACATGCTCGGCTCCCTGCTGAGACAGCTTGTCAGCGGATTGGAGGAAATTCCTGAAGCGGTAGTTCAGGGTTTCCGAAACGAGAAAAAGGTGATTGGGGGTAGAGGACTACAGGTTCCAGGAATTTTGAGGATGTTCCAGCAGACCCTCACAGCGACGAGGCGCACGTTTATCTGTGTTGACGCCCTTGACGAATGTGTTCCAAAACATCGAATGGTAGTTCTCGAGTCATTAGCAGAGATTCTACGGGGGTCACCCAATACTTGCCTATTTATGACTGGGAGACCACATGTCCGGGATGAGGTTGAAAGGAGGTTGTGTGGAGCAGCAAGCTCTGTGATTATACAACCTGCAGACGGTGGTGTCGCTAGATTTCTGCGCGAGAAACTTAGCAAGGATACGACCCCGCGTGTGATGAGCAGCATATTAGAAGCAGAAATCATGAGGAGCATTCCCGAAATGAGCTCGGAAACGTATGTAGGAGTGAGGCCAAGGGCAAAGCTGGCTCTGCTGACATATCTGAATGTAGGTTCCTACTGGCTTCTCTCCGTATCGAGGCGATCCTGCGAGAAACCACTATTGCTCGTCGAAGGAAAAGGCTCCAGTCGATGAAGGACGGCGCAGGGTTAGAGGATGCATATGGTGCGACGCTAGACCGGATAAAGGCTCAGGGCGAGGAAAAGGCAAAGCTAGCAATGGCCACTCTCACATGGGTCTGTCATTCGGAACGGCCGCTAAAGGTGGATGAGTTGTGCCACGCGCTTGCAGTGGAGATTGGGGCGACAGATTTCGATTGCGAAAATATTCCTTTGATAAGCACATTGCTGGACTGCTGCCAAGGCCTGATCACTATCGATAAGGAGGCATTGACTGTGCGGTTAATCCACTTTACCGTCCAGGAGTATCTTTGCGCTCATCCGGATCTCCCCAGGAAACCCCAATCGATGCTCGCAGAAACCAGCTTGACGTATTTGAATTCACAACTGTTCAAGGACTTCTCGTCCCATTCTCTCCCAAACCACCAGAGCGTTCCATTCCTCAAATATTCATCGAGATATTGGGGGACTCATGCGAACAGAGATCTCTCAGATCATGCGAGGGTTCTTGCACTAGAGCTCTTGAGCCAGTACGAAGACCACGTATCCGCTGTATCACTTTTGAAGCAAGTGCTTCGTCCCGAGTTCATCGGAGACACTAGCGCTTCTCTGCTCTTCACTGGGCTACACTGCGCGTCGTTCTTCGGAATCGTTGAACTTGTGACTACATTGATAAATGCAGGAGGTTTCGAGGTTAACCAACAAGATCGCGTAGGCGGCACACCACTCTCATGGGCGGCCGCGAACGGACATGAAGAAGTGGTCAAGATGCTGTTGAAACGGGATGACGTCGACCCCAACCGCTCCGGTGCGGGTAAACCAACACCACTCGGGTGGGCTGCCGCCAAGGGACAGGAGGGAGTTGTCAAACTGCTGTTGGGGTGGGGAAGTGTTGACCCCAATCGCCCGCATAAGACTGGTATGACGCCACTCGCATTTGCTGCTGCAACGGGACATGAAGGAATGGTCAGACTGCTGCTGGAACGGGGGGACGTCGACCCCAATTGCCCAGATGAGGAAAATGTAACTCCACTCGCGCGCGCTGTTATCCTAGGATATGATGGAGTTGTTAAACTACTCTTGGAACAGGAGAGCGTCGACCCAAATATTCCCGATAAGGATGGTCTAACACCACTTGCGTGTGCTGTTGTTAAGGGACGTGAAGAAATGGCCAAACTGCTCCTAGGGCGGGGAGATATCGACCCTAGTCTCCCGGATAAGGATGGTCTAACACCACTTGCGTGTGCTGCTGCTAAAGGACTTGAAGAAGTTGTCAAACTGCTCCTGGTACGGGGAGACGTCGACCCTAGTCTCCCAGATAAGGATGGCCTAACACCGCTTACGTATGCTGCTGCCAAGGGACATGAAGGAGTGGTCGAGCTACTTCTGGGATGGGAGAATGTTGACCCCAATCACCCGGAGAAGGGTGGTCTTACACCACTCGCCTGTGCTGCTCTCCAGGGACATGAAGGAGTTGTCAAACTACTGCTGGGACGGGAAAATGTCGATCCCAGCTTTCCCGATAAGAATGGTTTAACCCCGCTCGACTATGCTGTTGTCCTGGGATATGACAGTCTCGTTAAAACGCTGTTGGGGCAGGAGGACGCCGACCCAAGCCGCCCTAATTAGAATGGTCGAGCACCGCTCGGGTGCCCTGCGGTGCGGGGCGCATGATGGGTTGATCAAGCTACGGTATAGGCACTAAGGTGTCGACTCCGGTGGGCTCGATCTATAGGGTGACACATGACTCCCTTACTGCTCCGGGGGGTTATGAGTAGTGAAGCTATATATCCTAGAAACCTGTGAGAAGAGCAGGCCCGCCAGTAGCGAAAGAACTAAAATAAAGTACAAGCACGATGTGCTCAATTTCTCACGCCCAAATCGTGATGGATTCCTCTTTTCCCAGCGCCACCTTGACAACCCTTGATAGCCTGGAATACGGTCTCGTGGGAACCACTATTTCCCTGTATGTCTCCCTTCCGCCAGTCCTATAACACAAACTTAAGATCCTCCCTAGCCGTTAGAAGCTGAAATCTAACCCGTAGGTATCCGTACACCCCTCTAGGACTTCCGCACATTTGCTAACCTTTTGCCTGAAGACTTGCGAATTTCTATCCATAGTCCCAGCGTATAGCAGCCGGTGACTATTTCACCTTGTAACATGCATCATTTGTCCTGATTTCCATTCTCTAGCCCAATAGATCACTTGTTCAAGGTCTCCTTTTTTCATATGTTCCTTTGTCTCTTCATTTCCTCCTTGATTTCCTTTTCTAGCGGTGGGTGGATGGACAAATGGGCGGAGTGAATATAGACTATTCTCTCTGATAGCAGAAGACCTAGCATCAATGTTCCCCAAGCTAGAGGGTAAAAGATCATCCACTCCAAACGTTGTGGTTCCGGGGTGATTTTATCTCCTGCATAAATTAGCACTCGATTTACCCATCCGCACCTAAGAAATTCCAACCATTCTATCTAATCCCTTACAGATTCTTGTTTTCCCTACAGTACCCACTAGATAAGTCATCTCCCACCCATACGATGCTCAAGCGCAGTCATGAGATTAGCCGGAAAGCGGTAACCTGAAGACATCCTACTGTACGATCGTACACCAGCCGTTCTAAACCCACCATTGCGAGTGCGCCGAAAGTTTACGTTGCGTATAATGCCGCTACTACCCGCCTCAATGCAACACAGCGATCGCCTATGATGTTTTGCTACGGTGGCTTCAAGGAAAATTTAGAAGCAACAAACCTATGAGTTACCCACAGGTTCAAACTATAGACCTTGATTGCCGGCAGGCCTAGAGAGGGTACGGGTGGGCTGGAGCTTGTCACGGTATCCCCTGAAGAGCCTGGTATTATCGGCAGCAGTGCCGAGATCGGCTCCTGCGGTGCGGCTATCATGCCAATGTTGGGATAATCACAAACAACAGGCACTCTCCAATGCTTCAAGCCGTCAGTTTACCCTGCAGGGATGCCCCATACCGTATCAGTGCCGAATACTGAGCCCACTCCCTAATTTTCGTCCGATCGGAGCGATCCCTAACGACTATTGACCTTCCTATTAATAGTAGCTTGGCCAACAGGCTTTGCTATTGTTGACGATAGCCTATACTAGGGGAAGCATCTAATTCCCACACTTTGTTCTCTCTCTTCTTCTTCTTTGGTTCCCGCATTCCGAGGGACTGACTGGTAGAAAAAAGGGAAGCCCGACCAGAGTTAACCCGCAAGCCCATTGGGTCCGGCCAAAGGAAGGAAGTGGGGAGGATTAAGAAAGTAGTTAGGAGGAAGGTCAATTAGTGATAGAAAAGAGCTCGGTTATACACCATACCGCCTACTCATCAGTGATGAGAAGTGAATATTATTCATAGCTTTCGGTAGTCCAGGAGTGGGGGGGAGTCAGCCTTTGGAATTTCATTCATCTCGGAAACTGTGCAAGGCGGCAATAGACAATAAGAATCTCAGCTTAGTAATATGTTCTATTATGTGCAAGTTCTCACTTGGTTAATGGCAGAGGATGTCGCAGTCGCCTACAAGTATATATCATACCGTATTGTGCATTGACAAAATCGACTGGACACCCGGGCGACCGTGGCAACCCACCGCCCGCACAGAACTCGCCACAACAAACCCTCCAAAAAAATCATTACCACACAACTGATATGATACATGATAACTTAATTTCTTCTGCTTTTTATTATTATTAAGGCTGATGGTATACTAAGCGCCAGTTACTGCAATGTATTTTAGTTTTTTAAAAAAAAGTGTTTTTGCTGGTTGATGTTGGGCAAAAAAGTCAGTGTTCATTCGTCGTTCGGCTAATTTTGTTCCCTCGGTATATACACAAAACTGACTCCACAGAAAACCCTTTTCTGCCTCGTAATCACCTGTTCCACAGCCTTCCTCCTTTCCAGACACCTCCTTCGGACTTTGTCCCAAATTCTTTCCCCCCAATCCTCAAGCCCAATTTTCTCCTCTTATACAATTTCCCCCTTCACGGGTGATTCTTAATGGTCCTGACATTTTCCCCTTTTTCCAAATCATCATAGTATGACACCGTTCTGATCCATTCAGTTGCAGCCCTTCACAAACATTGATTCCTAACTTCTGACATTCCCTAGTGCCGGTTCCTAAAGCATCCCAAACATTGCTGAGCTATCAATCTTGTGGAAAATACCCACAGCGTCTCTCCCAGTATTCTGGTTCCACTATCCTCAAAATATCTTCAGACCTCTCTACCATCAGCCTTCCACGTTCCATACTCACACTTAGATATGGAACCCCCATGAAATTTCAAAGGGAGTCACGCTACAGGAAGGGGGAACACTGCAGCCTCTAGAATTCTGATTCTCTGGGTATGACATCTAATCTCCTTCTTGCCTAGTGCACGGCAGACTGACTCGATTCCCATTCTAGTATGGATATATCGGGAAGTGGATCAGAGGCAGAAGCAGTGTTCGCAACGGGGCAGTCCGTCCGTCCTGGGGCAGGACGAGGACGGACGACATTTCGTTGTCCCGTCCCGTCTTTTCCAAAACTTGCCCGACAAGTAAGAGCCCAGGACCAGGACGGACAACATTGTGTCGTCCCCCACCGTCCCCCACCATCCCCCGTCGTCCCCCGTCGTCTTCCGCTGTTTTCTGATGTTTTCTAAAGTTGCCCGACAGGTAGGAATGAAAGACGAAAACGGACCACGTTTTGCCGTCCCGTCTCGTCCCGGGCTCTTGGCAGTCCCACCACCGGGCCCCACGGGGCCCCGGACGGCTGCGAACACTGGGCAGAAGTGATATGTTTTATAATTCTGGGTGAATTTTACGTAAATCCTCACTACGGGAAATTCAAACAAAATAGGTTCAGCGAATTCGGCCCAAAAACGGGAAAATCTACGATAGTGTGCTATCAGAGATATCACCTACCCCACCGAATCTCCGCTCCTCAGTGTTGTTCCTCAATTGAGGTCTTCATATTTCCACTTCTTTGGTGGATTTTTTCAGATAAACTTTCGCATCTGATTCACTTCCTTTTGTTGGGAGGTGCCAATTGGTGAAAGGCAGGCGAGTAGGAAACGGGAGATAGTAGGTTCAAGGATGAGGCGGCTGTGTATTCTTCAGGTTCGTATATTCCTTCTTTTTCCTTCTATCTATGGTGGAGCAGCAGGTTTACATAGCCAATACAAAGATGTTCCCAGAATCCACCCGCTCGTAGAAATCCTTTCTGAAATGCTCCTACAACCAAGGAGTTCCGTTCCTCCCCTCCTCCCGTATTCCAAACCACTCTCTGCTTTGCTCTCCGATCACTTGTGGCCATGTATGCGACTCCTCATACATAACATTCAAGTTTGAACTGGGTATACACCTTTCTCCTCTTTGGTTGATAATTAGTGGCGAAGGAAGCTAGTAAAGGAAGCTAGTAAAGGAAGCTAGTGACTGACAAGAAGCAAGGAAGGGAAAATGCAAACGAAATACTCGTATACATGTGAATGGAGTGATTGCCGGTGATTTTCAACACTTCCCAGTCTCATAGGGTATATGAGCATTGTTTCCAAACAGGATTGTCTGCATGACATAGCCGGGTGTTGAAATTGGACACATTGCATGGAAATGAACACCTATGGCTCAACTTCGGCTTGGCCACATAAACACAAATCTGGCATGATGTTAGATGTATCTGTCCTCATTTTTTTCCTCTTTTAACCTCTGCTATCGCACCTGATCCATTCTTCCTCTCTTCCTCCTTTATTTCTTCCTGCATTCTTCGTTCTTCATTCTTCATTATTTCTTCACTACTATCTAACCATGGATTCTATGGGAACCTGCCCTCCTATGCCTGCACCATATCTCTACCTATCGCCATACCCAGTACTGCATCCACAAATTGGGGGATACAATTTTGGTAACGATTATGTACCTCTACTGCCTGGGGCTTCAAAGGAAACGTGGGCGCTTCGACAAAAGGTTGCTTTTCTTGAAGGCAAAGTTAACACCCTTGAGACCAATGTTACTTTACTCCAGAACGCTGCTGCTTTACGAGAGGAGAAGATTGCCTCCTTAGAGAACCACGCGAGTGATTTAGCCTTGTCTCTGGAATCTTACAAGCTCCTCCGAAATCGCTTCATTAGCACATTCAAGCGTGACAAGTTGGGTAACGCAACCTGGGATGACCTAAAGATTATTGCTGAAGGAAATGGTTGGGCCCATGGAGGAGACGCAGTGGCTGATGCACAGTTGTACAAAGGGGCGACAAGAAGAAGCGATATTTGTGATTTTGAGCTACTTTATGGGCTCCCGCCCTCAATTGTGGCTGACCTTAGTATGTGATCCTTGCAATTGGAAATTGGCTATACATATCTATTAACCTATCCAGCACACTTTGAAACGATAAATATTTTGAATTGTCATGCAGCCGTTATTGCGTCGGATCGCCGAAAGGGTACCCCCTTGTTTTACCAGCGGTTTGCAACGTTTATTGAGCTGTTTAAGAAGTCGGGATATAATCAAGGGTATTTAGAGGAAAAGAGGACTGAAGTGGCCGCCGCCTATAGGGCCTTTCACAAATGCTGGAGGGGTGAAGTGACTTGGGGTGGGGCTAGTATCACAGCGGCCGCTTAAGGTTGGCCTTAGACCTCTCTACACTCTTGCGGGGGCCGCTGGCCTGGCCTGGCTTTGGACGGCAGTCTAGTTCTGAGTCTAACCCTCATCTATGCTGGGTTTGCCGAGCCTCAGATATTTGTTGGCTCTGGGGGCGCCGAGATTGATTGTGCTGACTTTAAGGGTGTCCCGGGATCTCTGGTGACACTGATGTCAATTGAACACGGCTGGTAAAACCGTGATTCTATACCATGGACCTTAACTTGAATGGGAAAACTTGGGGTAGGAGGAAGTTTGTTTAAAGGTTACTTGGGGTGAGGGTTGATATAAAAGGGAATCTGTGTATATGGTTCAGCTAGGTGAAGTGGTGTGTGTGGAATCTTTTAGGGATCGTGGGACAATATTTTAGAGGAGGTTTGAAGGAGTTGGCCTGGAGGTGTTGAAGCTTTCCGAAAAGTGGAACAGAGTAGAAATTGTATGGGGTGGGAAATAAGTTATGTGATTGGAGGAAAGAGAGAATATATTAATCAGCTAAAAGCAATCCTTCTATTTGTCTCACTTCCCTCAGCAATACCGGCAAAAAGTAGGACGTTAACGTTAACTCACGCATGCTCAATTTCTCCCCCACAATCTCCAACCCGGTGCCATTTAATGCCCATTTGCCCTCTTCTCCATCAGTCATCTTTACTGATTCTAGGCGAAGGTGATGTTGGTTTTAGTACTACCGGTATAGATCTCCGTGCGGGAGGTAGAATAGCGTTTTGCGAGGGCTGAGAGGGAGGTTTCAGTAACAATCTTGAAGCCAAAAGGACAAGGGGCGAAGTGAGGCGGAGGAGTGATGCTGGTAGGTGTGAGGGTAAGCAGGAGGAAGAAGCAGTGGGCAGGATAACAGCAGAGCGGAGAATTTGATAAACAGAGGAGGTGATCATGAGGAGCTAGGAAGTAGAGGAGAGGTGGAAGGAACCAAGGCTGAAGGAACTAGATATTCCCAAGGAAAAGTATGCAGAGCCTAGGGAGTGTGATGGCATTTATGCGATCTTGTTAGTCATATATTTTTACTTTCATGGTGAGAAGGACCGATCGCCTAAGCAACTATTCAGCGTTATCCATGAACAAACAGTGGGGAGGTGGGAAGCCGTCCCGGAACCGGAGAACCAATCGGAGTCTTTGGGCGGTGGCAAGGGCTGTTTGACAGTGGAAAAGATGTCGACCCCCCGGATGTGGATCATATAATCAATATTCGCGATGCTCCGGCCGATTTCAACAGGTAGATGGGGTATTGTACGGAACTATCTCTTGGACTGGTAAAACGGTGGAAATTTTTATGTCGCCCCTCTGATCTGAGACACAGGTTAATAAGCCACTTTTATTAATTACTACAAATTCGAAGGTGCGCAAGGTGCGCAAGGTGCGCAAACACCAGACAATAGCTAATATTGGCAATATTCACTAAGAATACCGGGAGAGCGCCTTAGTAATCTCAGTATCAGTTGCCCAGAAGAATGTCATAAATCTTTCCACCGCTCCGCCAATCCAAGAGATTCCTGCAAGAACCCGAATGACCGGACCATGTGCTTGGGCCTTGAAGCTGCCTCCCTTAGTTGTTGTCTGGTGTTTATTTTCTTTTTCTTTTTGTTCTCAGGGTATGATATCGTAGATTTTTCGTGTATTTTTTGCCCCGTTTCCGGAGGAGATTTCGTGCTATCATAAAATACATAACTCATAGTCCGATTATTTGAGTTTTTACAGTACAAATGAGACTCTGTTAATTGCACTACCCTGCGCGGCAAAAAGGTGGGTCTAAATTTCACAATCTCTCTTGCACCAAAGACCCTCTGGACGTTCAGGGGGTTTTTTTTACGGACATTAGCCAGCTATATGCAGAAATCTGCCCTATTCCTCGATATGTGTATTAGTCGGCCAGGGCATCTGGATGACTTAAACAGACGCTGGTTCTTCCCTGCTTCGATCGCGGATCTTGCTGAGGTGCAGTTGATGACAGCATACTGGAAAGAGTGCGCCTTGGATGGTCATGTTATTGTACGGGTATGATACATAGATCCAAAACTTCTCAATTTTGGTGTCTTTTGCAGATAGATAGTTCAAGTTCAGGCTTCTGTGTTTGCCTATTTTCCTAAATTAGCGGGTTATGGGCAAACGGGCTCGGCAACCAATAACCTACAGTATCATGCTGTGGGAAGGACACCATGGCATAGCAGGAGTAGTCGCAGACTGACTTGCAGTGATAGCACACTTCACATCATGCCGGAAGACACGAAATGCGGTGGAACATAAAGTTATTTATGAAGATATACTTGAGTACTTAGCCAAGGATCTTATCAATAAGATCGTCTGAGATGGGTGAACATTATTCACCTCTAAGTACTTGTTGCTAGAGATATATTACAGTATCATACACGTATCATACCACAACTCTTTCATTAACCCTACTGAGACCTACACCTCACATCCCCCACAAAAATCAATCACAAGAAACTTCTTGGCACCCACTCCAATTCTCTATAAATACCACCACCTGCCCCCCAAATCCCCTTCTTTCCTTCTCCATGGAATTTGCATCACTGTTGCGGAGGAGCTTTGCGACTGTGACGACAGCCAGGGCGCCTGCCTGCCGGGAGTGTCCCGGCTCCCACGAGCAGTATTTCCCGTTGCTCAAGAGCACGGTAACACACCTCGTACTGAGGGTGCCTGACAGGAAGGATACTTTAGGCCATGGTAGAAGGGCCTGTTTGGAAAAAACTTTTGGACCGTTCCGTTGGGCGAGCTTTTCGGCGGGGAAAATGACCTCCTCTCCATTTTGAAACAGAAGGGGGGGGAGGGGGTCATTGGTATGGGAGAACGGAACGGAACAGTTATATATATCTATATCCAAACAGGCTCTACCATGGTTCGGCTATCATCTGTCCAACGTGGGTTGGCTAATCAGCAGATGGCTCGTGGGACCCCAGCGTGGTTGACACCTTGACGTGGTGCTGGGGCTTTCAAACTAAGATCAACCGTTGTAGATTTGGTGAGGAATATTTTGTTTGTTTTGAGATGTCTGCTCTGGAGGGCTGTTGGGTGGATTTACTTTATTAGTGCTATGAAGGTTGTTTAGATTCCGTAGGAAGTAGATTACGATGTTTGTACATAGAGAGCTTTAGGAATTCAAAGCATACTTAGCAATTGTTTCTCCATCATCGTTTTTCAAGAAAAGGTTTTTTAGAGGTTAAACATTTATCTCATCTCAATTGGTATGAAACTGTATCATACCATAAGTGTGTTTAAAGACATGTGAATCCCTCTGGGAGCTATGATATAAGAACCTCCAGAAAATCTAAAACTTACCAACATAATGTTGGACATGGACCCTTCCTTCCCAGCTAGTCACTATATATACTTTTTACCATTACCCAGCGATTTGGAATGAAATCACTGCCGCTCATTATTATATCTGCCTTCACCCGATCTTTTGTTCAGCTACTATCATGTTAGCTTTACTCAAACTTCGAGAGTGTGGCCATGCAACACCTTCCTTCCTAGTGTGTCACAACATCAAGCATATACTTACCACACTGTCAAACTCGGGCACTGGTGATGGTGGGGACACGCCAACCTCATCCTCCGGTAGAGCTCTTTACTTACCCTCAGCACCCGGCCCTTCTTAACTAGTAGGCCTTTGGCGGTATTATCATAACTCGGTGGGAGATATGAAAAGATTCTGGTGAGGGAGAATGGTCATGAGTTACCGGGCATACATACACAGGGAGTTATCCTGAAGAGGAAGGTTTTGTCTTGACAGGTTAAAGGCAATCTTCTCTCCCTTTATTTGTTGTCGCCATTTATGGTATGATACATTCCATTTGATCGCTAGTATCCCGCTAATTAGTAGACTAACCAGTTTTCTGAACTTTCTCCTTGCATATTTTCCCTTTCCTTCCAGCTGCCACTTGTTATCATACTTGTTCTTACCAATCCAGAGTTTCCCGTCATCCAGTTTATTAAATATCAGTATCACTAACTTATGCATCTACCTACTGTATATTGTTGAAAACAGAACGAACAATGAGAGTGGGTGGGGGGTAACGCCATGAAGCCAGGTTTGGCCAGAACTCCAATCGAAGGGAAAGGTGAAGAAGAGAAAAAGTTATAAAAATTTGACAAATATTAGAGAGCTAGTGGAAACTAGAAAAATTCCCTTATCAAACTACATATGCTTGCTAAATTTAATCTATTGGGAATCCTTAGCGCAAGTATTTTGATATTTTCTGCCATCCCCCTTCTTGTATGTGGAGTATTGATTCCCGACACACTCAAAATTGAGGTATCTCAAGCAAACGTCACCAACTTTGAGTGAGGACTCCCCAGTATCATTTCTATACACCCCACCGGATTAAGTACATGTACAAAGATTCCGCTCCGCTTCCCCAAGGCACATCTATGAGCCCATCCCCCAATCCACCCACCCCCTTCCTTTCACTCGACCTAATTCCAACCAACCCAATTCCTTTCCTTTTTTTTCCGAAAAAAAGAAGAAAAAAAGAAAAAACAAGAAGAAACAAGAGAATCAAAATGCAAAAGAATAAACTAAAACAAATAGCTCATGGTCGCCCATGGCCATCACTAGCCTCCCATTCCTTTAACCGAGCATTCTCCCGCCCTTTCTCTCCCTCCTCGTCTGAGTCGCTCCCTAAATATCGCACACTCGCAACAGGCGTCCTTTCCTTCTCCTCATCACTGTCGTATGGTGGCACATTGCTCCGGCTATCACCTTTGACAAGCCCGAGCATTTCTTCTTCAGTTCTAATTGCGCTGGGAGCAGAATTTCCGCGGGAACCTAGACCTAACCTTGGGAGGTGAATGTGTGAATGTGGGGCAGAATTTGCTACTGGTTCTTCCACAGGTGCCATAGGGGGGTTTGAGCGTGAGCGGGTGTGCCCGTGCCGGGCAAACATGTTCTGGAAGGAGAACTGGCGGCGGGCGCTAGAAGAATCGCTAGAGGGTCGGAGGAGATCAGGGGTTGAAGGGGGAGGCGGGGTCGCAGAGGATGTTTGTGATGGGAGGGCAGTATATTCGCTTCCTCCGCTTGTCCTTCGAAGGCTGGAGGACGGCCTGGGCGCGAAATCGCGCGTGTTGGTTGAGTAATCATCGTGCACAGGGGGCGTTACAGCGAGATGCGGGGTCCCGGGGGTTGCAGACATGTCTACCATCGGCAATGGCGGTGGGTGTTCGGAGCTTGTGTAGCCCCGAGCTGACAGGGGGCCGCTAGCATCACGGAGATCCCGGTGGGGTATCGCAACGCCAGCTTCGCTACGAAGGCTGGGGGAACTACGCTGCCTGGGTATAAATAGGCTCTTGACTCGCTCTACAATGCCGGTTGGGTGTTGACCCGGCTCATCAGGTTGAATACCATAGACCTGCGTTCTCATTGCCTCATCGACACTGAGACTTCTCCGACGTCCGGGGTCGATGTTTGTTGGAGCTGGTGATTCCACACCTTCCTCTAGATCTGGCATACGAGACATTCCAAGCGGGGGATGAGACCCTGACATAGTGTATCTCCGCCGAGGCGCTCCATGAGCACTGAAAGTAACTCTCCTCCTAACGCCATCCCATTCCACGTTCTGGTTCGGCCCGTTAAGCATTTCGTTGATCTTCTCTTCCCTAATCAGCCTAGCTTCTTCAACCTCAGCTTTCTGCCTAGCGATGGATATCCGACGAATAATTGCTGCTGTTCCACGAATGGCATCTGCTTTGGGTTCACTTTCTGGTTCAGACTGTTCTGCAACAGTGCGCACTTGGTCAAGGTCTCCACGGAATATTTCTGTGTCCGGAACGTCTTTAGCACTCTTTGATAGCTGCAGGAGCACAACACCCGAACAAATCTGCAAGAATCCCATCACAACACTAAGAAAATTAGCACTAAGAAAATTAAACCTTCAGGATCAACATACGTTGTGATAGAACTAGGGGTTCCCTTAAACCCCCTAAACAAGATGGCGCTGGTCACGATCGTCGAACTTGTGAAACACACATAATAAGTTGGCGTCACCAGTGCTGCATTGAAAATGTTCAAAGCTTTCTAGAAATAATTAGCCACCCCCCTCTAGCAGACAAGAATTTTAGGGATAGCCATACGTTCAGGTAGACAATCTCAACCAGCAATGTTACAATCACGAAGACCAGAAGCACGTAGAGAAACCATTGATTAAACTGCGGGGTTCCGGAAGCCTGTTTAACCACCGCAGCACCAAGACCTTGAGTGGCAACGACACTAGTCCTATCAGCAATCGTGTTATAGTTCCCCACAACCAGCAAACAAACCTCAATCCCCCGATCAAACTGCAAATACTGATATAGACCATCATACTCTTACTCCCGTACTTTGGTGCAATCCATACCACCACCCCAATACATCCGAGTATAACGATTCCTGCATAGGATAAGAAACCAGGCGATATAATAAAACGTTTCATATCCTGAATAGAATTGACAGAGGATTGCTCCGGAGCATTGATGACAATAACTATGGACCCGACTATGCACATAAAGCATCCGATCTTCCCGACAAAGGACAGCCGTTCACCGAGAAATATGGATGACAGGATGGCAGTAATAACGACAGACTATTCCAAACCAGTCAGCTTCTAACTATAGTGAACCACCCAGCAAGGAATGAACCCACCAGTGCACCAAGCGGTGTAACCAAAATAGCCTCGACAAAAGCATATGCACAAAAATTGCAAATCTCCCCCAGAATCACTGTCCCAATCATAAAAAAAGCACTGATCAGCCCGACAGCCCCGTCTCCGCCAATTCTCCTCCCCTCAAAGTAGAAAGAGGGAGGGAGGGGAAAAAGAAGGGCGAAACAAACTCAATATCATCCCCGACCACCACCAGGCATTCTTTAGGTATCCATAGCCCTCACCAGCCTCCTTCCCGTCCTTCAGATTCGCCGCTAGTAAACCTTTCTTTTTGAGCACGAACGAAACACCGATAAACACTCCCGAGGAAACGGCGAGAGCTACACCAACGGCTTTGTATCTATTTTTCCCTCCCAATCAGTGAGAGAACCGGAGGAGCAACGATAAAGGAGGAGGGGAAAGTTACACTGGAGGCCGACCCCCGGCGCTGCCGAGACCATGTCCCCCGCTCGCTGCCTTCGAAGAAGCACTCGCGAGCGCACTCGCGGTTGCCGAAGCTATTGTTGAACTCATGACGCCCTCCCTCTTCCGGAGTATCTATCTTCTCACTGCCCCAACTTTTTTTCAATTATCCGGTCCTTATTTTCCTCGCTAGCGTTGTTTATCTATCCCCACGTCCCCACCCCGTCCGGTCGTCCGTTTCGTGTCCGCTCCTTCCTTTCGTAAAGACACCGTAGCCTACGTCTCTCGAGGGCCGTTCCAGAAATCCCTCTCTCCTTCCTTTTCAGCAAATAAGGACGTAACGAACGAGCGAGCAAAACCCTCCTCAGGTCTTTTCTCGGGGAAAAAATATCCCTTTTTTCCCACTTCCTTTTTCTTTCCTCTTTTACCGCTGGGTGGGCGTGAACTGAGTTTTTTCCTGTTGCCCTCCTGTCCGTTTTCCCAAGCCCAAGCAGGACACGAAGCAGATATAACTGGCCGTGGATTTTGCGTTTGAAGGCAAGGTAAAAAAGCAGCTTGCACGGTATCGAATATGTAGCAGCCACAAAAAGCTTGTTCTAGTCGGTCCGTTCGCTCGCTCGTTGCCGCAGTATTGTAAGTAATTCGGTGAGGCTGCCTGCGAATCTAACCTCCACCGTGCTGCTTGACTGCAGCGTAAGCACAACACAGCACAGAAGGAAACCTAACCGTTTAAAAAATGAAAAGAAAAGAAAAAAAGTAAGACAAAACAGGATTGAAAGGCTTTGCGGTCGGTCGCTCGCCCGTTTCGAAAAATCAAAGTTTCAACAAAAATCACCTTAGCAATGGCGCGTCGTTGCTAGATATTTTTTTTCCCCCTTCAGTTCTGGTGCCCTCAGGAAACAAGCAGATACAAGTGTCGTATCATACAACAAAAATCATCTCATCATAACAATGTTTGCTAGGAAAGGAAAGGAAAAAGGACAGGACGAAGGTGGAAGTAAAAGCAAGCAAGCAAAAAAGCAAAGCATGCTTGAGAAAACAAGAAAGGATCAAGCAGCAGGACCAGATCCGCCTCCACCTCTGTTTTGACGGTGTGGTTGGCCCGTCCGCGAGCATTCCCCCCTAGGGACGCCTTCTCGCTGTTCTCCACGGCAACCACCATTACAATGCACAAGCAACGAATGGGGGACCTTCCTTTTATGGCTAGGATCCGAATATAGGGCGGCAAGGGGGAATCTGAAGCTCGACTTTTGATCCATCTTGTTGTGTGGGTAACAGTGGGTAACAATGGGTTTAAGCGCGCCACTGAGCTTGGGAGGGAGCTAATTTCCCTACCGCTCCTCGGAATGAGTGGCTCGGTGGCGATGACGAGAGGCATCATTTGCTTGAGAGAGAGACAGAGGTGATACTCTAACTGTATGATAGTCTATTGCTGCGTCCATGACACACAGCATCTCGGGCTTCTCTGACATGACGAACGCACCGTAGCGAACCACCACCTCCGAACAAACAAACAAGAGCACTTCTTATCATACGGGTGGCGAACCGCCCTTTCAGACAAAATAAAAGAACCAAGCCCAAGTGTCACAAAACTCGGTGCTTCCATCACATCACTTGAGGATTGAAATTGTCCTTCAAGCACCACCCCAGCTGCCTGATACTGTAAATTATCTCACCAAATCTGAAACCATCTGGCCCTCCGCCGTTGCACCGTCCACAGCATCAACCACGCAAGGGGCAAACTTGCCACAGACGCACACAATGCGACTCGCTGGCCAACTGGCAGCTGGGTTACACTAACGCTACCCAAGGGACAGAGCTTACCGCCATTTATCCAATAAGTTACCGTAAGCGACGAGCCATTCTTAGCACTGTCATGCTGTTGTAACCCCGTGCCGGTACTGGAGCAGTGGTCCTCAGTGTACACGTACGTACCTACGAGTACCGGTAGTGCCAGGCCGATATCCAGCGTTCTAGACGCCTCACGTGTGCTCACTCAAAGTTGGGGCAAATTTACCGGTAATTGGGGTTGATCGGTGCCGGCAATAAGAGATCTTTTGGTTTTTCTCTGCCGTGGTAGAACGTATCGTACTCGAGTATATACGGAACTACTGGTATCCGGGTGAGGAAGCTGTCGCCGGGCCGTCGCCATGATTTTTTCAAGCCGAGGAGCCACCGTACCCTGGTTTTTGCAACACTGGTCTGAGGTCATGTAATGGTCCACTGCGGGCGGGTTGGCCGCATAATTACTCGTAGAGGACCAGGCTCTGTCCTTAGTTGCGTGATGAGCGATACTGTCTACTCGAGTATATATTGCTATCATACGGTATCCCACCCCTTTGATCCACAATGCTCATGGCGCTACTCCATTTAGCCCTCTCAAAAGAAAGGTTTAGATCTAGCGCATATTTTACTCGAGTACCATGTTTTAATCAAAGAAAAAAACTCACAAGGCAAAGCCATCTTCGGAAATTGTCGCGCTCGATTGGACAATATCACGCCCTCGATAGGCCACAAGTTGATCTCATGGGTAGGTATCCAGTACTTTGGGTGAGAGGTTGGTGTGTCGTTGGTGTTTTGATTAGGAGGTCGTTATCCAACGGGATTCGGTGTCTGGATTTGAAGGACAGATGGCATACACGTGTGTTTGATATGAGGAGATCTCAAACCTTGGCTGGATAAGAGTTGTGCAGGTGGTATCAACCACTAGATCCAGTCGTCCCGTCCGTCCAAGACGGGGTGAGGACGACGAAGGACGAGACAGTCTCGTCCTTGGACGGGACGGACTGCCTTGGCGCCGTCCTAGACGGGGTGGACGGCCGTCGACTACAGACGCGCAAAACTGGTCAATGAGACAAATACTAGTACTCAAATAAGTTAAGGTTAAAAATCAAAACAAAAATGGAAAAAGATATAAAAAAAGAAGCAAAG
>Ga0307510_10001920_pt1 | contig 23351 bp, 28 predicted proteins | sample 12_EM_MG_FD_207224 | JGI IMG/M metagenome (GOLD analysis project Ga0307510, IMG submission 207224) | Populus trichocarpa ectomycorrhiza microbial communities from riparian zone in the Pacific Northwest, United States - 12_EM | ecosystem: Host-associated > Plants > Roots > Unclassified | place...
AGCCGCCCGCGCTGGTGGTGAAAGAAACGGCGCCGCTGGCACCTCCACCACCTCCGCAGCTCGACTTGTCCCTTTCCGCTCTTGACTTCCCTGGGATGGAGCAGCTTGAAGAAGAGGAGCTCGAGGGAGACGGAGAAGATTATGTGGAGCCGCCGAACTTGGATTTTGACAATGGTCGGGACAGCCCATTACGGTATATTCACGGTGCGCCGTTACACAACGTGGTAGAGGAGGAAGAGGAAGAATAAAGTGCGTGACGAGCGCTTTCGGTGCGTAGTGTGTCATGCCTGAAAATGCAGATTGTCGAAATTGCCCGCTCCTTCCGCCCGCATTTTTTTTTCTTTCTTTTACCAAGATTTTATCAGATTCTCCGCTCCTTGGCTAGTATTTGCTGCCTTGTTGACGAACTCGACGATATCCGCGGACATGGAAAAATAATTATCGATACCTCGTCTCATCCCCCACCACCAACGCCTTTTTCTTCTTAATTTGAATACCCGCCAACGCGCGCAAAGTACTCCCTCAATGTAGCAGCACGACATAGTCAGTCTATTGTCGTCAGACGCTCGTTTCCCCGCCTCTTTTTCTCCAAGTTACTATCCTCCGCCTCCTCATCTCTCCCCTCTACTTTTACTCTTCTGGTCCCTCCAGTTCCTCCCTCGTTTTACCGATTACGAGCGCCCGTTGTTTGCGACGTTCTGCTATCCATCTATATGACCCACCCTGCTGTTATCTCTTTCCTTTCCCCCATTTTTTTCTGTCAGGCGCTACCATATATTTACTCCCCCCGCCGAACATGATGATGCTCTACGCTCGTGCTTCCTCCCCACCTTGGTATCCTATCCTATTGGCCGAAATATCACGATGCTGCAGTGAACCAACCATCGTCCATTCTGTGAAACGTGATTCCTCTTTCCAACTTTGACTGAAGTCTATGGTGCCACTAGCACTTTCTACCTGCGGACTCGAATCCGTTCGAGGTATGAGAACAGAATGCGTGTGTAACAGTGATTCGAACGCGAGGCTGATGCCATTGTGAGGTTGTTAGATAGCATCGTGATACCGTGCGGAAGGATGTGGTTCATTTAGTTGTTGCATCTATGCGTATCGTACAAGTTGAATTGGCCAAGCAGCGTCCGCAGAATTCAACAGTATAACTATAGTCGCTTCCACTCACCGAAGCCCACACACTTCCGGATTAATTCCATGATCGTAAACCCTACATGCTCTCGCCGGTGCACTCAGGTAACAATCGTATGATCTCTGCTTGGTCCCCCTTCGATGCCCCCGGGCAAGGTGCGTCGGCCAACTGGATAGGTGTCTCGCCCTTATTCGTCTGGGCATGCGGATCTGCGCCACGATTCAGTAAGACCACTACAACTTCCAGGTTTAGACGGTATGCTGCCTCGTGCAACGGAGTCCATCCGTACTTTTCCCGGACATCCACATTCATGCCATACCCGAGGAGTAACTCGACCTCCGTGATCCCTCTCCGGCGTGATGCGAAATGCAATGCAGTTGCGCCGTCGTTATCCGGTGCATTGGGAGTCGCGCCGTGCTCCAATAACATCCTTGCAATCGAGGGTGTTCCGCTGTATATCGCCACATGTAGCGGGGTCCACTTCACGCCTTCGCCGTCCTCATCAATGTCATGGCAAATCGCGTTTAGATCTGCGCCACGATCGATTAGCGACCGCACGACGTCGGTGCATGCACGAGACGATGCCATGTAGAGTGCAGTCTGGTTCCAGTCACTCCGAGTCTCCGTGTCGGCGCCACGCTCCAGTAATAGAATCACAATATTTCGACGTTCTTTACAGATCGCTACACGTAGCGGAGTCCACTTCACCTCACAGGCGTACTCATCATAGTCTTCGCAAATCGCGTTTAGATCTGCACCACAATCGATCAGCGACCGCACGACGTCGACGTATCCACGAGACGATGCCATGTAGAGTGCAGTCTGGTCCCGACTGCTCCGAGTCTCTGCATCGGCGCCACGCTCCAGTAATAGAACCGCAATATCTCGACGTTCTTGATAGATCGCTACATGTAGCGGAGTCCACTTCACGTCTTCGCCGTCCTCATCATAGTCTTGGCAAATCGCGTTCAGATCTGCACCACGATCGATCAGCGACTGCACGACGCCGGCGTATCCACTAGATGATGCGATGTACGGCCCAGTCTGGTCCATTTCGCCCCCATTCTGCCCGTCTGCACCACGATCCAGTAGGAACAGCGCAATATCCAGATGTCCTTTGGCTAAGGCCACATTTAACGGAGCCCCGTAAGCGCCGCCCTCAGCATTGAGGTCTTGTGTATGTGCAGTGAGGAGGCGCTCCATGAGACCACGGAAGCCACATAGAGCAGCATAATACAGTGGGACTGCATCAAGTTGCTCCGGGCGAGCGGTGTAAAAGGATTCAGAGCAATACTCATCCATATTGCATACCCAGACCCAGATGGCAAAGTGTGGATTATCCTTGTCAAAGAGAAGATCCATCCCATCCTGGATATACGATGATACGTCCTCGAACCGTGCATGCTCCACCCAGTGCTTCGCCGCATACAAAGCCAGGGGGAAGTTTTGGATCTTGGCTTCGTCTATGTTGTAGTCTAGTCCAAAGAGGACGCTGAGACACGATTTGGCGAGAAGGGTATGAGCCGGTTTGGGGTGGATGTGGAAGTGGGAAAGTCGTTCCGCATTCGCGATCCGATCAGAGGTCAAGTATTCTTTCACAGAGAAATGTGAGAATTGTACCACTTTTCCCCGCCACTGGGCGTCGACAATAGTGACCAAAGTAGAACAAGCGGAGAGTACTGCCTTTTCGGCATTTGGTCCCGCCAGCTCGGCTCAAACTTGGGAATTCCAGACATTTCCTCGTCGAAATTAATCGCAAAGACCTCCGCAACCTCTTCTACATACAGCGGCCGCGAAGATACCATAATCAATTGGAAGATACGATGGGCATCTTTCTGCATCATCTTGGGGATGCCTTGTAATATTCGTTTGTACGTTCCGTCCAGAGACTCTGGTAATGCTTCCAAAGTACTTGAAATATATCGCAAGGGACACTGGCGTAGCATTTCCAGCTGACAGTATGCCCACCGAAACCTGAAGTCGCCAGATCAGAAAGGAATACTAGGCGTCAAGACCACAATCACATACATTCTACTACCCTTTTTAGTGAGGGTATCGACCACCAATTATTTTACCTTTGGTGGCCAATCCTGCATCGTTGCGTCTGAGCTGACGACTGACTTGACCTATTCTGCTAGGTCTTTGATTTGTCCATCTTGATCATGGAGTGACACATTATAGGGATTCAAGGGATCGAAAGCTTGTCGGATATCGATCTCAGGCCGGCTGGTGACACATAAATGTAAATAGGCGAATTTCAACTTGATAAGCTCCTTCAGAATCTCGAGGACCTCTTGGCGTTGTGTTTGAAGCCCAGAAGAATTTGGGCACTCGTCGAGTGCGTCCACAACAATGTAGACCGGGGCCTGCCCTTGAAGTGCAAGGATGGTTTTCAAGCACTCCAGAAGTGTGTCTATGCTGGGCTCTTGGGAACCATTGCCGTGGGACGAATAGACGGATGAGAGGACTTGAGAGAATTTATCTGATTGAGAACAAAGCTGGAAAAGGAGTGAAGATAGCAGGTGTCGCGCGTCCTGTTTGGTGGGATCTCCGAAATGAAAATAGAAGATTGCAAGGATGGCTAATACAGTCGGAGATATGTCCTGGATGTCTTTGATGATGCTTGAACTGTTGGTGACATGAGTACACCGAATGAAGAATGGTTTTAGTGACATACGAAATGATAGTCTTTCCTGAACCGGCTATGAATTGGAAACAATCAGCGGTATAGAAAGATGAGAGGGAGAAATGCGCACGTAGGCCATTCACCCATAACAGGGAGCCAGTCGATTTCCATTTTTCGAACGTATCACCTTGGATAAACCATGTGGCAGTGCCAGGGTGATGGACTTTGCGAGCAGTATTGTAATTCGACCACGGGTCTGGTGGAGACAACCAAGATCCGATCTTGTCTTGCAACTGATCACCTGCAAGACAGCTTCAGGTTATACATTCCAAATCGTAATGTCGGAGAGGTACCGACGTTCGATCTTGTTTACTTTCATTGCTACGTCTTGCATGAGGACTAGCACACAACGTAAAAAAACTTGACCTTTCATCGAGTAGGTCAGCTGGACGCACCAAGGGTCCCTTGGATGTCGTCTGTTGATGCCTTCCCATCTACCAGATTTGTGGGTCCCAACTCACGGACATCAATACGAGCAGACAATGCGCACCTTCCATCACCACTTGCATGTTATTGACCAGACTATATACTACATCCAGCGTCTGGGTAGCAGTCATCCTGGACTCCTCGAGGGTGAGTCGATCGAGACGCTGAAGTACTGATTCGATGGCTTTCTCTCCCAGTAGCGTTCTTGCAAATTTCTCTGCGGCGAGTCAAAACCATTGGTTGTCATCAGAAAAGATGCTGCAAGACGTACTCAACCTTCCCTGGTTGATTTGTTTCGTTGCGAGAGCGAGCACGGCCAATAATTCAACCATAATTTTAACCATCGTTTCAACCATGGCGGAGGTGGTATTGATCTCCGTATAAATCTTTAGCCGACTCATGAAGTTTTCGATACATTCGAAGATATCAACAAGGGTATCATAGCTTTCCCTCACAGTTTTGGCATCTGGAAGACACATATATCATTATTGACTAGACAGAGAGACTGAGAATCACACTCACGGAGAGAAGGACACCAATTCCAGAAACAATAATATTTGCAGGGGGCCATGCCTTGAAGTTACAGTCAAATCACTATGTCAATGGAATACAGACTGGTTTGAACTTACGATACTGACGCCAGCGCTAGCAACTGTGTCGGTCGAGATAGTGTGCAACCCGTTGACAACGGGCCTGAGCCACTTGATCAACTTGGGATTGCCATTCCTGAATTCATCAAAGGCCTGGGATTGCGCTTGGAATATAGCAAGAATGTCATCCGGAGACTTGCATTTATCAATGTCGGCAGCCAGTGGGTGGTTGCAAAGATCTTGTCCAGTGCGTTTGGTATACTTGGCCAAGGCTATCTCAAAGAGGGTTTCGAAGGTGGATGATAATGAGGACGTATTTGAAGTCGATGACATGGTCCAGTGGGAGGGAGGTTGGACGTTGTGGGTGGAGACAGGAAGGCAAGGGAGGGGGGACAGTGTGCCCTCGCGGTAACCCCACATACGCCTTGTGGCTATCCAGTGGCTATCCCAGGCAGTGCACTTGTGGCGGAGGGTGGCTTTTGGGTGGGCGTTTGCCTGCCATACATGGTGATCTGCATGACATAACGATCTGTCACGATCACACTGGCTTGTTATGAGTTGCGCTGTTTTGGCGGCGGGTGTCACACCCCAAAAGAAGTAATTCTCCCGTAGTTTGGTTTCCACTAGTACAGCTGTCAAAAGTTCATACTCAGCAAAAATAAAAAGATCTTGGAATAATAGATGCGAGTAAAACAAACATAAAGAAACATGTGCTGCTAAACACATGTTGGTGTCGCTAAGCGAATGGGGGGGAGCCTGGGGGATAAACGGGTGTGCATGAGGGTGTTCCCAGGCATCATTTCAGCCCAGAAAGTGTCCCTGGGGGAGCTCCTCACATATACAGACCCTAGACTGGTGGCGGAAGTGGGCGCAAAGGCAAACCCAGGCAGAGCAGCAGAAAGACGCAGAAATGCAGGACTGGGCACTGTGCCTGACGTGCAATGTGTGACTGGGACCGCTGCAGATGGGTTTGTGCAAGTGAAAGAACACACAGTGGAGGTGGCTGCTGCGGCAGAAGGGGACGTGCAGGCAGGGGCAAGCACAGCGGAGCAGATGCGCAGGTTGCCCAGTGCCTGGCGATGCTGGGCCCTTCTGCCTTCTCAATGAAAAATCGACTTCAACAAACAATATTTGGTGTCCACATATCAGACTGCTTCATGCCGCTTATATTATTAATTTTTGCAGCTAACGTATAGTGGATAGGTAAATGAAATGTCATGTGAATAACAAAAAAAGAATATTGTCCCATCATGGAATCAAACCAAGGGACCCACCCTGGCTGGTCAAGCAACCACAAATGTAACAACCGCTACCCCACACACCCTTGCATCACTATTACTCTCCATGATATATGACTAGCTATTAATAACAAAGAACCTGGGCACTGGCACCAGGCAAGCCTGTGCATCCACTCTGCTGTGCTTGCCCCTGCCTGCGCGTCCCCTTCCGCTGCAGCGGCCGCCTCCGCTGCGCGTTCTTTCACTTGCGCGAACCCGTCCGCAGCAGTCCCAGTCACACATTGTGCGTCAGGCACAGTGCCTGGTCCCGCGTTTCCGTGTCTTTCCACCGCTCCGCCCAGGTTCGCCTTTGCGCCCACTTCTGCTGCTGGTCTAGGGTCTGTATATGCGAGGAGCTCCCCCAGGGACACTTTCTGGGCTGAAATGATGCCCGGGAATGCCCTTGCATGTGCCTGTTTATCCCCCAGGCTCCCCCCCATTCACTTAGTGACAGGGTGTCTTAGTGACACCGACATGTGTTTAGCGGCACGTGTTTCTTTATGTTTGTTTTACTTGCATCTATCATTCCAAGATCTTTTTATTTTTGCTGAGTATGAACTTTTGACAGCTGTACTAGTGGAAACCAAACTACAGGAGAATTACTTCTTTTGGGGTGTGACACCCGCCGCCAAAACAGCACAACTCTTGTTATGAGTTGGACCCTAACAGCACAAAGTTATGTACAAAGTCATGCCCCAAAAAAGGAGCGAACCCTGTAGTTTGGTTTTTGCTTGGACAGCTGTCAAAACTTCATACTCAGACAAATATAACAATCTTGGAATAGTTAATGTAAGCAAAACAAACATAAAGCATGGGAACAGGTAATGTAAGCAAGTGTCAAATGGTTTAACGCTTCTGCAACGTTACTTGGGGGAGCCCCAGGGTTAAATGCAAGCATGTGGGCACATTCCCGGGCATTAATTAACCTGGAAAATATATTTGGAGGTTGCCCCTGCATATCTGGACCCTGGGCCGGTGGCGGAAGGAGGCGCAAAAGCGTGTCCAGACGAAGCGGCAGAAAAAGACGCGAATGCATCTCCAGGTGCTGCGCTCAAGGACCAGAATGCGAATGGGATCGCTGTGGATGGGCTCCTGTGAGTGGAATAACATGCAGCAGAGCCCACCGCTGCAGCGGAAGGAGATGTGGACACGTGCCCAGGCAAAGTGGTGGAAAGAGGTGCAAATGTGAGTCTAGGCACTGCGCTTGGGGGCGGAAATGCAAATGGGACCACTGTGGAAGGGTTCCTGCAAGTGGAATAACACGCAGTGGAGCCCGCCGCGGCAGTGGAAGGGGACATATGTGCGGGGGCAAGTACAAGGGGGGCATGAGGGGGGGCATGCATAGGCACAGCACACATGGCAGCGCGGGTGCGTTCATTTGCAGCAGAGGAGACTGCATCTGGCTTGGCATGCTTGCCTGATCTCTTGCCCCCAGCGTACGGATCAGTGTACTTGTGGGCACACTTGCCTTTAACAGGACCGATACACCGTTCTGCATTGTTTTCATCAGCTGGACCGTGTTTCTGCTTCGGGGGTTTCCTGGCACCCATGCATTGGGCTGTTTTGGCCCAGGTCTTCTGGTTTGGATTGAATATATCTTTTTCGGATAAAGGCTGGGACCTGTTTGCCAAGGCGATCACTGCCCTGAGGCTGTATTTGATATGTTTGAGGGCCTTGAGATCTGTGGTTGAGCAATTGCTCAAGGTACTCAATTGCTGACATAATGCGTTGATATCCTTTAGCAGGATATCTACGCTCTTGATCTCTTCTGGTTCAGGGGCACGTTGGGGCTGAGCTGGAGCCAGAGCTGGGGCCGGAGCTGGAGCTGGAACGCGCATGTGTTCCAGGATCTTGGAGTGGCTGCTCCTCTTTGAAGCGAGTGGAGGGAAATGCTCATGAATAGCAGCAATGTGCTTGCAGAACCGGATCCTCAGGAAGTCTTCGCAAACACAAGTGGATGCATTAAGATTGATCAGATAGTGATGCCCCAGATGAGATTCAGAGGCAACATTGAATTTGGTGCCACCAAGGTGATGAATTGAATCCAGGGACATGTTCCTGGCGGTTGCCTCGATTTGTAGGTGACGCAATTTCTCAAGATTTGGGCTGTAGATCCTGGTGAGCTGCCATAAGTGTGTGAACTTGAATTTTGGCAAAAAATGCTCCACAAGCATACGTATGACATGATCGACACGCCAGTTGTGCTTCCCGCCAAGGTAGTGGGACTTCAATACGTGATGGTATCTAAACGATTGGTTAATTTCCTTATCGCTCAAGGAGATAAAACACATACGCTTCAATCAGCATGTTAGTATTCCCTTCCTCAAATATAGAATGATTTCTTCTTGCAACCTTAGACCACCTATGGGACACCTGCAACCACTCTGTTGCAAGGTACTCAACCACACTTTGAGGTACCAATGGATCGCTTGAAATCTCATCCCAGATTTGGAAAAACTTCGCAAGATCTTCCTCATTTACCCAGGCCTTGACCTTTTCCCACAGCCCCTGGAACTGACTTGTTATGAAATGGCTTCGCATTGCATGTAGCACATGCCACATGCAGAGAAATATCTGGCTCTGTGGGTAGACAATCTCAAGTGCAGTTATCTGTGATTGATCACGATCGGTCATTATTACCCCAGGCCAGACAGATGGACTCACGTCCCTGACCCATTTGACAAAGAACTTGATCACATGTGTCATTGTGCTTGACATCAGCATCCAGGCAACAGGAATGCCTATATTTGGGAATGTCAGAGTGCCCCTGATTAATGAAAATGAAATATTATTTACCATGTCCCCAATTATCCCTAGCAATGATTGTAAATAGCAGAAGATCTTGATATTGGGTGATGTTGTGAGTTGCATCAATCCCAATAAAGCCATTGCCAAGGCACTGGAAAGCGTCCAATTGGAAATCTGTTTGGATGCACAGTACAAATGCATCTTCTGGCAATCTTGAATCGATCGGAGCATGATCTTGCTTGTCTTTGTAAAATGTGAGGGTGCCTTTACCAGATAGCTCCTCAATCAAAAGCTTTGTTGAGACAGCATTATCTGGATGCAATCTGATCTTATCGTTTTCAAGGGCTTGAGCAATCCGGTTCACTTCCTCAAGTGCAATAAGTAGATTGCGGGTGCCATCAGGTGCATCTGCGGAAATTGTGCGTACCTGCAAATGTATTAGATCAGCGGCTAAAATGTTTTTGGATTCAGCAAGGCAACTCACAATCTCATGATGCTCAACTTTTTGTGTAAGCATTGCTTTGATTCGCTCCTGGGCAGTGCTGGACAAGCAAAGGTAAGTGATATTGGCGAAGCCGACTTTGTGATTGTGCTTGGCTATGTAACATCCCAAAACAATTGATGTATGGGGATACTGTTTGATAATGATCTCACAATGGCAACCAGATTTCCTGTTCCCAATCTTGTTCTCCCTTCTGGGATGCTGTTTCACATATCCCCCAGACCGCTCGCACCTGCAAACAAAGAGTTGGCGCCAGCTCCAATGTTTCCCCCCAGCCAGGGTACTGGATGGAATGAACTCAATGGAGTAAACACATTCCTCCTCCTGGCGCCATTTGTCAAACTTGGCTAAACTAGCCCATTCATGGCTAAAATCGCCCTTCTCCCAATCGAAATTGAAGCTCCCCCTCACATGAGACTCAGCGTTGTCCAGGGTGCTTCCACATAATCTCTCTGCGTGGGTCCCCTCCAATGTATCTGGCACTGGCCCCAGCTCATCTGGGGTGGCAACACGCATGTCCAGGTGCAGTGTCAAGGGTGGGGCACTCAGTCCAGGTGCTAGCACATGCTTGTGCAAGTATAGAGGAAGACGATAACAGGGCAAAATCAACATATTGGACTGGAATTTGGACTGGAACCGCTGGGGATAATTAGAAATAGAACATTATTTCTGCTGTATTTATGTGGTTTCTTTTCCACTCAGTGTGCAGTGGAAAAACAATCAATGCCTTTTTTAATACAATTTTAGTGTGTTTTAGAGGGTTAATTTACATGGCTAACAGCTAGTTTGACAGATAACATTTTTGCTACATTTTTTTTTCTGACATAAGTAATATACACAGCCTTCAATGGTCTGATTGTCGGGGCGGGTGGTGCAGACATGACATGAAATATTGTTCAAGTCGATATTTCATTGAGGAATGCAGAATGGCCTGCCACCACAGCGCAGAGTTATCCCCTGTGCTTGCCCCCGCATGTGCGTCCCCTTCCGCTGCCGCGGCAGGCTCCGCTGCATGTTATTCCGCTCGCGGGAACCCTTCTGCAGCAGTCCCATTCGCATTTCTGCCCCCAAGCGCAGTGCCTAGACTTGTGTTCATGCCTCTTTCTGCCACTTCGCCTGGGCACATGTCCGTGTCTCCTTCCGCTGCAGTGGCAGGCTCCGCTGCATGTTATTCCACTCATGGGAGCCCATCCACAGCGATCCCATTTGCATTCTGGTCCTTGAGTGCAGCGCCTGGAGACGCGTTCACGTCTTTTTCTGCTGCTTCGTCTGGGCATGCTTTCATGCCTCCTTCCACTGCCAGCCCAGGGTCCAGATATGCAGGGGCAACCTCCAAATATATTTTCCAGGTTAATTAATGCCCAGGAATGCGCCTGCGCGCTCGCATTTAACCCCGGGGCTCCCCCAAGTAATGTCGCGGGAGCGTTAAACTGTTTGACACTTGCTTACATTACCCGTTCCCATGCTTTATGTTTGTTTTGCTTACATTAACTATTCCAAGATTGTTATATTTGTCTGAGTATGAAGTTTTGACAGCTGTCCAAGTGAAAACCAAACTACAGGGTTCGCTCCTTTTTTGGGGCGTGACTTTGTATGTAACTTTGTGCTGTTAGGGTCCAACTCTTGTTATGAGTTGGACAGTTCTCAGCAGAATGGGTCACGCCCCAAAAAAGGAATTATCCCAGTAGTTTGGTACTGCTGTCAGAATTTCGCACTCAGTAAAATAAAAAGATCTTGGAATTGTTATTGTAAGCAAAACAAACATAAGGCACATGTTCATGTTCCTAAGAAAAAAAAAAAAAAAACAGAAAGAAAACAAACAAATGGAAACAGAAAACAAACAAACAAACAGAAAACAAACACAAGGCATGTGCTTGCTAAGACTTGTGAAAATTTTATAAGTTGTCTGTGGGAGCCCTGGGGATAAATGCATCTGCAAGTGCGATTCCGGGCATAATTTCAGCCTGGAATTTATTCTCTGATGATTCCTCTGCATGTGTGAGCCTGAGACTGGTGCCAGAAGGGGGTGCAAACATGCGCCCAGGTAAAGCGGCAGAAAGATGCAAAAATGCAAGCCCAGACCCTGCGCTTGAGGCAGAATGGGCAAGTGGGAGCACTGCAGATGGATTTGTGTGATTAAAAAAAGGCGCAGTGGAGCCTGTCGCTGCAGCAGAAGGGGATGTGTGTGTGGGGGCAAGCACAGCAGCGCATGGGGGATGGACAGTGGGCATTGGCATGGCAGCATGGGCACAGGCACATTCATTTGCAGCAGTGGAGACTGCATCAGGCTTGGCATGCTTACCTAATCTCTTGCCTGTGGCATATGGATCACTGTACTTGTGGGAGTGCTTGCCCTTAGAGGCACCGATGCGCTGCTCTGTGTTTCCGCCGACTGGACCATCTTTCCACTTTGGGGATTTTTTTCTAACTCCCATGCGCACAGCTGTTTTGGTCCAGGTCTTCTGATTTGGGGAGAAGTCATCTATTTTGGGTAAAGCATGGGATCCTTTTGCTGAGGTGATCACCATCTTGAGGGCGATTCTGACCGATTGGAGTGCCTGGAGATCTAGGATTGATGGATTGCTCACAGCATTGAGCTGCTGACATAACGCATTGATATCTTTTAAGATATCTATGCTCCCTTCTTCTGGACTAGGAGCACGTTGGGGAGGATCTGAAGTGCACACACGTTCTGGGATCTTGGAGGGGTTGCTCCCTTCAGGAAGAGTTGAGGAAAGTGCACATGGATAGCTACAATGTGCTTGCAATACCAGATCCTTGGGAAGTCATTGCAATTGCAAGTGGGTTGATTAAGATTGATTGGGTGATAATGACTGGGCTGAGACTCAGAAGCGATGCAGAATTCAGTACCGCTAAATTGGCAGATTGAATCTGGGGGCATGTTCTTGGTGCATGCCAGGATTTGGCGGTGATGTGTGGCCTCAAGGTCTGGGCCCTCTATCCCAGACATTTGGCACAAGTGCCAGTTTAGGAATTCTGGCTGGAAATTAAACACAAGCATGTGAATAAGGTGATCAAGACACCAATTGCGCTTCCCATTGAGGTAATGGGTCTCCAATACATGGTGATATCTGAGATTGGATTAATTTAGCTGTCTTGCTGAAAAGAAGGAACACTCACGCTTCGATCAGCATATTGGTATTCCCTTCTTCAAAGATAGATCAACCTTGTCTTGAGATCTGAGACCACATATGTTGAACTGACAACCACTCTGTTGAAAGGTACTCCACAATGCTTCAAGGCACTGAAGGGTCGCTCAAGATCTTGTCCCAGATCATGAAAAACTTTGCCAAATCATCCTCCATCACCCAGGTTTTGATCTTTTCCCACAGTGCCTGGAACTGAGTGGTTACGAAATGGGACCAGATTGCACAGAGCACATGCCACATGCAGAGAAAAATCCGGCTCTGCAGGTAGATGGTCTTGAGCACTGCTATCTGAGCCTGATCACGATTGGTCATTATTATACCAGGCTGGACCAATGGACTGGCATCCTTGACCCATTTGAGAAAGAATGTGATAATATCCGTTGTCGCGCTTGACGTCAGCATCCAGGCAACAGGAACACCTACATGGGAAAGTTAGTGCCCCTTATCAAATATCAATTATTCATCACTTACCATGTCCCCAGCGATCTCTTGCAATGATTGTAAATAACAGTAGATTCTGATATTGCATAACATTATGAGTTGCATTGATTCCGATAAAGACACTGCCAAGGCACTGGAAAGCATCCAATTGAAAGCTTGTTTGGATGCACAGTATAAAGGCATCTTCTGGCAATCTAGAATTGATCGGAGTGTGATCTTGCTTATCCTTGTAAAATATAAGGGTGCCTGCACTAGATAGATTGTCGATCATGACCTTTGTCAAGATCGCATCATCTGGATGCAATCTGGTCTCCTGGTTATCAACTCCTCAAGCTATGCAGTTTACTTTCTCAAGGCAGATCAGTTGATTGCAACTGCCATCAGGCACCGCATCGCAAATCACGCGTACCTTCAATTATATTTGATCAGCAACTAAACCTTTTTTAGGTTTCAGCAACTCATGATTGCGCGACAATCAATCTTTTGAGTAAGCATTATTTTGATTCACTCCTGGGCAATTGTTAAGGGCCAAGGACCCTAAGGTGCGACGTGCACGGGTTTGTATAATGGCAGTGGGACTTGTACTTCAAGGGATCGCAGGTAGCGAACACTGGCCCTTGGATGCGCTGGTATGACGGGTCTGCACCCATGCAAGACACTAGTGGGGATAATGAAAGATGTAGAGGAGAGTCTCGACGATGCTCGAGACGACTTGCACGAAGTGCGGGCTAAAACTGAAGGCGCTGTGGAAGCTACAACACTTGGGATTAAACCAAGTCAGGCTTAAGGGCCAACTCTAGGAAAACGCGAGGGTTTATATACATGTGAGGAGGCTGTATGACTCAGGCCTAATACTACGGATACTAGTACTAGTAACGAGTCATAGTCCAAAAGATGGAGTCATATACTGCGGAACTGACTCATGCATGAAGGTAACAAAGAGGGAGTTAGTATGAGTCATAAAATGAGGCTATAAAGGAAATATAATAAGCAGGCTGAGAATCTGGAAGTGAAGCTAAGGTAGGTGAATAGAGACAAGTCAGGGGTAGGGATAGGGTCATGTGAGGTCAGGTGAGGGAGTATCAGGTGATGTGCAGGTGACTTGGGAGTAGGTGATATAGAACGGGTGACTTTGAGGAGCAGGTGACTGGAATGGCATGTGACTGGTCATGTGGGTGGTCAGGTGACTAGTCAGGTGATAGTCAGGTGATTGGTCATGTGATTGAGATGGATGGGTGGTTGGTCATGTGATGGGAAAGGCTTAGTAAGCAGGTGGAAAATGAAAAATGCACCCTGCATAAGCCCAAGAATGTAACAGCAATGCCAGACAGGCGAGTGTAAGCAATATTGGCTGAGCCAATTTCGTGATTGTGCTCTGCCAAGTAACATCCCAAAATGGTTGGTGTATGGGGATAAGATTTGATAACGACCTGGCAATGGCAACCCAACTTCTTGGTCTCAATCTTGCGCTCCCAATCAGGGTGCTTCTTTGTGTACATCCCTCCTCTGGACCATTCCTGCCCACAAACAAAGAGCTGGTGCTGGCTCCACAGATGGCCCTGGGCCTTGGTGCTTGACGCAATCAACTCAATGGAGTAAATGTGTTCCTCTTCCTGGCGCCACAACTCAAATTTGGCTAAATTCGCCCATTTAAGGATATACCCGTTCTCCCAGTCCCAATTGAAGCTCCCCTGCCTTCTCAAAGTGGCAGGGCACTCAGCATTGCCTGGTGCGTTGCCACATGTGCATCTGTCCATGCGCAGGTCCAGGCAACCTTCAAACAGCAGGGCACTTGGTCTAGTCATCCCCACATGTTCATGTGACACTTGAGCTTGGGCTTGAGGAAGATGAAAAGGATGTAAAATTGACATTTTGGAGTAGAAATTTAACTGGAATGGTTGGGGGTAATCTGTAATAAAATATTGTTACTGATGTATTTATGTATTGTTACTTTTCAATCAACAGACAGTGGAAAACCAATCAACATGTTTTTTAAGACTATTTTAGCGCATTTTCGTGGATTAATTTGTGCAGGGTAAGGACTAGTGTGACAGGTAACACTTTTGCTAAGTTAGCTCCCATTTTTAAAAACAAATAATATACACGGTGTCCAACGGTCTGATCATTGGGGCGGGTGGCGCAAACACAAAAATTCTTTAAGTCAATTTTTCATTGAGAACATGGGAAGGCTGGGTGTGCCCCCACACACTGCTGTGCTTGCCCCCACACATGTATCCCCTTCCGCTGCAGCGACGGGCTCCGCTGTGCCTTTTTTTAATCACACAAATCTGTCTGCAGCACTCCTGCTTGCCCATTCTGCCTCAAGTGCAGGGTCTGGGCTTGCATTTTTGCATCCTTCTGCTGCTTTACCCAGGTGTGTTTTTTTTTTTTTTTTTTTTTGGATTAAATTTTATAGTCCTTAGCCATGGGCCATCAGACTTACTACGAGAGATAAGATACATGCACAAGACAGTATTCATCGTAGGTAACAGGAGAAAGGTTTAAGATGTAGAAGGTGGTAAGTAGAAGGTAAGAAATGAAAAGGGTTAAAGGTCTATAAGGGGCAGGGCCATGCTGTTGACTTGGCACTTACCAATCAAGGAGGGTCTGGTCGGGGGGGCAGAGGGTGAAGGAGACGATTGGTGGCACATTGGAATTTGCCAAGTTTGAAACTACCATCAAATGTTCCAAAGACATAAGCATCGAGCAGAAAGGGTCCAAAGATCTGATGGTGAGGTGAGGAGAGGGGTGAGCATTCAAACAAGACATGATGGGTCGAGTTTGGGTAGCGGACTCTTGGGCTAAGCCACAGAGAATGCCTCCATCCGCTCAGGCTAAGCTGCTGGGGATGGGGAAGGGATGCTTGTGAGGGATCAGGAGAGACTGTGAGGCAAGGGTTTGTGTGTTGGATTGCCATGAGGTGATCAAAACCAGCTTGTTCTGAGAGAGGCAAGGAAGGGCAAGAGGGTAAAGGAGTACCATGGCATGGGCACCAAAGGGTGTCATCAGCATTGGTGCAAAAGATCTGGGAGTAGGTGCAGGTAAAGGCATGGTCAAAGGCAAGTTGAACTGCCGATGAGGAGGTGCATCGGTCTTTGTGATGGAGAGTGCCAAGGTAGAAAGGAGGGGGTTTGCCGTTGGGCTGGATGATGGATTGCCAAATGTGGCTATTGCGGCAAAGGAGATCGTATTGATCTTGGAAGAGGCGGAGAAGATGGGCTTTAGGGTTTACAAGAGAGGGGGGAGGAAGGGGAAAGATGATGAGTTGTTGTTCCTCCAAAAGAGAGTCGATCCGTGCCATGCCTGGGAGACCAGACCACTTGATGGAGTACCTAAAAATGTCAACGTGATGCATGGGGTCTGTGGAGAGAAAGTTTGAAAGAAGTAACGTAAAAGATCTAGAGAGGTCTAAGAGCGCATGTTTGTATGAATGAAAAAGGTAGTTCAAAAGTGATAAGTCCGGAAGAAAAATGCGGACATGATTAGAAAGGGGGGCATAAGTAAGGCCTTGGCAGACGGTGGCAAAGAGCACATGAGGCCTAGAAGAATCCCTCATCGCACCATGGTGGGCGAGTGTCTGCCCGCAGAAGAGCAGGAAGGAAGCTGCAAAAGGAGGAGAGGGTATGGTTAGCAAGCGTACAAAGAGATGGAAAGTATCGTAAGAGGGAGTGCGTATTGGTTCTTTAGTTGCCTCCTTAGATTTGCGACTTAGTGCAGTGATGGTGTTGTCACGAACCCAGGGATGAGTCCAAATGCTCTTGTAAATAGGGGAAGGGAAATTAAAAGGGGGAAAAAGGTCGGGAAGAAGATGTGTGAGAGGGGTGGGAGGGTTAAGGGAAAGATGCCAATTGGCGGCAGGATTAAAGGTGGTAAGAGTACGGATGAGGGTAAAAGGGGGTAAGCGTTGAACATGGAGGTGAAAAATGTCAGTGAGTTTAGATAAGGTAAGGGTAATAGGGGGAATGGCCATGAGATAATGTAGAGGAACAATGGGGGTGGTTTTGAAGGCTCCGCTCATTTTCCGGATTGCGTCATTCTGGGCGACTTGGAGAATGTCCATGAGGCCTTTATTACAAGCAAGAGTGGAATAGAGGGGGAATCCATAAGTGAGAATGGGAAGGATAAGGGAGTGGAAGATTTTGCACCAGTTGGCATAATCGAGGCCCCATACAGAGTTCCTGAGAATGCTGAGGGTGCGGATGGTTGATCTGGCACAGTTAGCCATGATGGTCACATAATGAGTCCAGTCAAACCGGTGATGGATGAAGATGCCAAGGTAGCGGATGATGGAGGAGTGCTCAACAGTGTAGGAACTGGAGGCTGAGGTGCAAGGGTGGATGGCAGGGATGAGAGGGCCGTTAATGTGCACCATGGAATGGGGAGGGGAAAATGAAATGAACTCAGTTTTATCTGTGTCACATTTTAACCCGCTCCGTCCTAACCACTCCATGATCTCTTGGAGTCCTTGTGTGGCATTGAGGGAGGAAAGAGAATGGGTTTTGGCATTGGCAAAGATAGCACTATCATCAACATACATATTAAGTCTGCAATGAACCCAGGAAGAATTGAGATGTTTGAGGAGAGGAGACATATATATAGCTGATAAAATAGGAGAAAGAGGGGAACCTTGGAGGGTACCGTGGTTGAGAATGATTGGGTCTGACTTGAAACCGTTGAAAGAGAGGCAGATGCAGCAGTTGGAGAGGAAGGAGCAAAGCCAAGAGCAGAGGGAGAGGGGGAAACCAAGGTCATGAAAAATGTGGACAATGCGATCAATATTGATGTTATCAAAGAAGCCTTGGATGTCAAATAGAACAACAGACACTGTAAAGCCGGCCTGGACAGCAGCTTGAGCATTGTGAACCAGACATAAGGCTGCATCAGTAGCGCAATGATAGTCACAAGATCCAAATTGAGTGTTAGGGAGGATGTCATGATGATGAGAGTCAGAGAGGATGCGTTTGGCAATGATTTTCTCAAGCAGTTTGCTGCAGCACTCAAGGAGGCTGATAGGGCGGTAGGCTCTGGGGAGATGGTAATCAGGTTTGGCTGGCTTGGGGATGACAATGACAAGGGCATCAGACCAAGGGTGATGACCAAGAGTGATAGAGGCATTGAAGATGTCCAAGAATCGATCGGGTCAAGACCAGAATGCCCATTTGATAAGTTGATATGAAATACCACTGAGCCCAGGAGCAGATTTATTAGAAGTGCCAGCTAGAGCCGAGGCGACTTCTGCTTGAGTGATCGGGGGGAGGGAGCGTGTGGGAAGAGGTGTGGGGTCGTCAGGTTGGGATGGATGGACGTGGGGACCAGTAGTGACGAAGAAGCGGTCCTTGAGCACTTCGGTCATCTCGAGGTGGTCGTCTGAAACGTGGGTGGGAGCAACAAGGAGGGGGGGAATGCATTTAATGGAGTGGCCTTTGCGCCAGGCAGCAGCTTCCCAAAGGTTCTCAGAGGTGGTGTGATGGAGGAAGTCATGGGCCCATTTGCGTTTAGAAGCAGCAATGGTGCGGCGAAGGGATTTGATAGCTGCTTTGTGTGGTTGACCAGTGGAGTGGTATACAGTGGTAAGAGTGGCTGCACAGTCTTGGTCCCACCATCAGACACCACAGGGATCAGGGGCTTTCCGTTTAGAGAAAACATGGGAGGAAGCAAGATCAATGTCATGATGGAGTTGGCAGGTGGCAAGGTTGAGGGAGGGGATGTCAGAAATGGTGATCGATGGAAGGGGGCCAAAGATTTTGAGCTACAAGTCCATATAGAGATCATCGACAGCATAGCCAGAAAGGGAAGGAGGGGGTGCGATAGTGATAGACTCAGCTGGGTACCAGAGGAGGCGTAAAGCCACGTGGTCAGAGGAGATAGACTCCTGAAAAGAGATGTGCAGGTTGGAGATCTGTCCAGAGATCGCTGCTGCTTCGTTGATAAGGGCTAGATCAAGCACCGAAGGGTGACAATCATCGTGGCCGCTCTCCCACGTAGCAATGCGGGGTGGGTTGAGGAGCTCTAGTCCCTGGTCATCAAACCAGTCGACAAGTTCCATGGCCCAAGGGGAGATAGTAGAGTAAGGAAAGGACCAGATATGTGAGTGCATATTGAAGTCACCAAGAAGAAGGGTAGGTAGAAGGGGATCAAGTTCAGATGAAAGTAAGTGGAGGAGGTTATGATGTGAGGGTTCGTCTGGTATGCAGTGGTAAATGTTAACAATATGAAGGGATTCTTCCTCAAACAAGAAGTCAAGGACCATGGAATCAAGAGTGGATAAGGGATGCAAAAGGTTATTATGGATGGAAAAGGTACATGCAAGGTCAAATTTAATGTAGGCAGCAATGTGTACTTGTTTGGGGTCAGTAAAAGAAGGGAGGAAGCATTCCCACATGTTATTATTAGTAGCCCCTGGGATGGCAGTACCAAGGGGATCAGAATCAGAACAGGCCATGGTGACAGTCCCGATCCAAGGTTCCTGGATAAGAATGATGTCAGCGGTACAGGTTTGAAGGAGGGAATGGGTCAGAGGACTCTGTCAGTTCATATTGACCAACATAATCTGGATGGGGTGCTCAGACATTAGTACAGGACTGAATAAGGTCTTTAATGATGACACCTAGAGAGTAGGCTTTGGTGTCGCCATAATCAGAGATGGAGCAGAGTTTGTCAGTGGAAAGCATAGAGAAAAAGGAAGGGTCAGTGACAGTGTTCCACTTAGCCATATTGGCAAGATAAGCGGTAAGGTGGGGAGGAGCCGCCTTGGGAGGTGGTGTGGGAGAGTCATCAATGCAGGCTGCTGACTTCCCTTTTGGGGAAATGGGCTTGAAAACGATCTGTTCATCGTCAGTGGGTTGGGAGGAAGGGATAGAAGTTTGAGGGGGAATGGGTTGATCAACAACCATGGGGCAGTCTAATTCTTCAGTAGAAGAGTTGCCAGTGCAGTTAGTATCACAACAGTACTTTTTACGAAGAGGGCATGCGAGATCGCGGGTGTAATGCCCTTTGCCAGGGAGGCGTGCCGAGATGCAGTTAATGCATTTGATCAGGCAATGACAGTTCAAATCTGTGTGGAGGTTAGCAGTTGGGCATTTACTTGTGTGGTCGCAAGAAGCATGACAACCACCGCAAATGGGGAAAATAATGACGTTAGCAGAGAGATTGCATTTCTTGATCGAATGACCAAGTTTGTGGCATTGAGTGCACTGACAGATAAGAGGGAGAGAATTAAAAACCTTAGCGACACAAGGAGCGCCAAACATGAACACAGGGTTCTTGGTAATGTGAGGAAGACGGGAACTGTCTTCATCAAGGAATGAGATGAGAATGGAAGAACAAGACTGATGAGCTTTGAAAGAGGAACGGAGCCACTGGGGCTTAGAGACAACACAGAGTCCTCGGAAGGCTTCGTTGAGCTTGAGTTCAGCAGTGAGTGCCTCAGATGTGGGGTGGTTTCCTTGATCATCGTAGATGATGGGGACGAAACCAATACTGATATGGGTGTAGCCATGTTGTGGTAAAATTGAAGTGCCTGGTCTGAAAGGGGAGCACAGGATGTGGCAGAACTGGAGTATGTCATCGTTGGACAGTTGGCCTGAAAAAGTGAGCACAAAATTAGAGTGAAGTTGAGAACTCCAGCGACCACTAAGGAGAGTGATCAGGGGAGGGCCGCCGGTGAAGGCTTGGCGAATGCTGGTCTGTAAAGAGCGGACAATAGCCGCTGGGTCCCCACAAGGGCCTTGGAGGGTAACTGTGGAGGGGTCACATGTAATGGTAAATTCCATCATGGAGACGGGACAAGCACGGGGTTTTGAGTGGTTAGCAGGTGGAGCAGTGGAGGAGGAAGAAGTGGTGGTAGTAGGAGCAGAAGGAGCAGGCACAGAAACAGCCTTGGCCTCAAGGGTGTGTTGGTAGGCATTCTGGAGTGAAACTTTACTGGCTTGTCGGTTATGGATGGTAGAGCGGAAGCGGAGTTCATATGCTGTGATCAACTGATCATGTGAGAGGTGCTGTAGTTGTGCAAACGAAAGGTTTGCAGGGCGGTTAGCAGGACGGGAAGAGGAGGGATTTGGGCGATTAGCAGGGCTGCGGGAACAGGCTGCTGCTGCAAAAGCAAAACTACAAGGTTTATTACCTGGGCCCATAATGGACCATGGGAGCAAAGGCGAAGAGGGTTTGTCAGCTGAAGGGGCATGAACCAGAGCTGGTGCCGAATATGCAATTGGGGCCGGAACCAGTGCATTGATGGTGGTGATAGGTGGTTGTGAGGGAGCCTGGGCACCAAAGAGATTGATGGAACCGGGACAGACTTGAGGTGGTGGAGCAGCATGGGTGGTCAATGGGGCATTCGTCGGGTTGAGGAAGGTTGCGTCCAGAATAGGGTTGATGGCAAAAGGGTCGCAGCCTTGTGACTTGATGTCGGAGTATTCGTCGTAGAAGGACCAGAAGTTGGTGTATTGATAGGAGGAGATGGGGACATCAAGAGGGTGATACATGCATCGACAAAAAATGGTGTAGATACCTGGAAGGGTGAGAATATCCGAATGCTGGGAGTCAGTGATTTCGGAAGGAGAGATATGGAAATGATCAAGATAAAGGGTTTTTAAGAAATCGTCTGGCCAGTTAGACTGGGGTGGGTTGGACAAGCTGGAAGGCCCAGTGGGATCATTATCATAAAACCAGGAGGTCATAGGGACATCCTCCATTTCAGGGCAAAGATCATCATCATTGTCTGCTGGATCCTCATGAAGGGGATGCCAAAGGGCAGCCTTGGCAGAAGGGGAATAGGATTCAACGGGATGTTCCAGCTTCTGGAGACATTGGGAAAGCTCAGAAAATTGGGACTGAGCGGCAAAGGAAGTCTCTTGGAGTTTAGCCAAGAAAGATTCCGACATACCACGGATGAGCGATTCGATGGAAGAGGTAGGGGGGTTAAGAGAGGATGAAGAAGATAGAATCGGTTGCGAAGGGGCAACCAGAACAGCCTGCATATTCGGAGGCCCTTGAGGCTCAAATGCGGAGGGAGCACAAGGGTATTCAAATGCCTTAAGCGTCATTGTATCAACATGCATCATGGCAGGTTCAAAAGAATTGGACAGAGGTCCAACGGACACATCCATTGGGGGAGGTTGTAAAGTTAGAGCTGGTTGTTCAGTGTTAGCCCATGTAGGGGGCAAGTCAACGATGGGCAAAGCTTGGGGGGTCATCTGGTCTGGGGACTGGCCCAGAATATGGGAAACAGGAGAAGGGGCTAGGGATCAAGATCAAGAAACTGATTGGGATCGAGAAATGTCTGAAGAAGGGCAGGTAACGGAGTTAGCTTTATCAACACAAGTCTTACAGCGTGAAGATCAAACAGCAGAAGAAGAAGAAATGATGGAAGATTTAGGAGCGCGTTTGTCAAAATCTTTGAGGAGCACAGCTTTGTGCTCCTTGTGCTTTACCTTGAGAGTGCTTTTGAATTCAGCAATTTCATGTTCAGAGCGTTCAGTAGCCTCAGCTTTGAGGGTGTTGAGAGTGTCGTTGTAGAAGGTAAGTGCATCACGGTTGGTGTTATAATCCACCCCAATTTTTCTCATCCTTGTTGGACCCCCTCCTTGTCACCCTATCCAAACCACCACTCATGCCTAAGCGACTGTTACCATTGAACCCATCATCCCTACCAGACCTGCTACCGCTACCGCCCAGTGAACCATCCAAACCATCGTCACCCCTTGATCAGCCACCAGTTGAGCCCCTCGTCCCCATCCCATGGAACATCCATCGTTGGGAATACTCCTCAATGGAGATGTACCAAGAGCCACCCCCAGTAGAGAACCCACTGGAAGACCCAGACAGTCCCATGGAGGACGCGCCGCCCTTAGAGCCAGAACCATTCATTCCATATGAACCTGATGTCCCTGGAGGCAACACACACGCCTTGTCCCCAGAAGAGTCCCCCATCATACCATGGCAAGAGTACCTTGCCCCAGATAGTCCTGTGTCCCGCAAGCACTCCTTGTCACCCACAAGTCCCTCCTCAGCACCCGTACACCAATGAACCAGTAGAGAAGGCAGTTACCAGCCAATCACCCCTTCTGCCTCATCGCCCATAGCTGGCACCTCGCCCCAGAGTCAGGGCTACCAGTCGACCTCTTCCCAAGGATCCGCAGACAATCCCTCATCCATGCAGAGCTCCGCAGACAACGCGGATAGCGACATGGCCCTTAATTGGGTCACCATCAATACAGACTACCTTAAAGGGTAGTTGCTTATGCTAGACGCCCATTAGACCAGAATGGGCACGCGGAGATCAGATCTCCTCGGATCAACCTCAAACCTCGTGGTCGTCATCGCATCATGACGACGCTTCTCTTCTTGGAATGACCCGCCGCCATTGTTCC
>Ga0307510_10001921_pt1 | contig 23346 bp, 19 predicted proteins | sample 12_EM_MG_FD_207224 | JGI IMG/M metagenome (GOLD analysis project Ga0307510, IMG submission 207224) | Populus trichocarpa ectomycorrhiza microbial communities from riparian zone in the Pacific Northwest, United States - 12_EM | ecosystem: Host-associated > Plants > Roots > Unclassified | place...
CCACCACTGGGGTCGTGGCCGGAGAGACAGAGGACAACGGGGCGGGAGCTGTAGATATTCATGGTGCGCGAGCTTACCACCAAAGCTGATTTTCGGGTGTGGGTGGAACAGCAAGATCAAAAGATCGCAGCCTGCGGCAGCTCCTACTAGGGAACGCATTCAAGTGTAGGAGCTGCCGCGGTCTGCGATCTTTTTGTCTACCTGACCGATCCAACAGCTCTAGCTCGCCGCTTTGCTCTGGAACGCCCGTTCTAGAGCCTTTGTAGGAAAAATTTCAATGGTGCTCAATGGCCATCAACGGCTATGCTAGTCTGGATCCAAACCAATAACAGGTAATACCGGTTTTACGTCTACTCAAAGGGAATGGGGGGCTTCCTGACACAACCGGACGAGCCACGCTGGGGCTTCAATGCGCTATTTGCTGATGTTGCTGTTCTGCTTGCCCTTTATGGCGAGCGCCGTCGAATTCGACGAATTTACCCAGAGCCTCCCTCTGGGCCGATCACTGCAAGTGTTCGAAGACCCCAGTGGTCAGGCGAGCATTGCCGATGTTCGCGCGCAGGCTGCCGCCGGTAATTTCAAACCTCACGATAAAGCCACGCTCAATGCCGGATACTCGCGCTCGGCGTTCTGGCTGAAGATCGACCTGCATTACCGTCCGAGCAATCCCGCCGCCCAACGCACCTGGCTGCTGGAGCTGGCGTATCCACCGCTCGACCATCTCGACCTCTACATGCCTGACGCCAGCGGCGACTACCGCCTCGTCCGGCAAACCGGCGACGCCCTGCCGTTCGCCAGTCGCGAGATCCGCCAGAACAACTATTTGTTCGACCTTTCATTCACGCCGAATCAACAGCAAACCGTGTACCTGCGACTGGCCAGCGAAGGCTCGATTCAGGCACCGGTGACGTTATGGTCGAGCACTGCGTACCTCGAAGACCAACCGGTGCGCCTGTATGTGCTGGGCATCATTTATGGCGTGCTGTTGGGGATGCTGGTTTACAACCTGTTCATCTTCCTCAGCGTGCGCGACACCAGCTATCTCTATTACATCTTCTATATTGCCTCGTTCGGCCTCTATCAACTGTCGGTGAACGGTGCTGCAGTCGAGTACTTCTGGCCTGACAACCCATGGTGGGCCAACGCCGCGACGCCATTCTTCATCGGCTGTGCGGGGCTGTTCGGCAGTCAGTTCGCCCGCAGCTTCCTGCAGACCAAAAACCACAGCCGTTGGCTCGATCGCTTGCTGATTGCGCTGATCGCGTTCGGCGCGCTGGTGGTTGGTTTGTCGCTGATGACCAGTTACGCGTTGTCGCTGCGTCTGGCGACGATACTGGCGCTGACCTTTACGGTCGTGATTTTCGCCGCCGGGATTCTGGCCTGGTGGCGCGGCTTGCGGGTGGCACGTTACTTCATCATTGCCTGGTCGGCGTTCCTGCTTGGCGGCATCGTCAACACCCTGATGGTGCTCGGCCTGCTGCCGAACGTGTTCCTGACCATGTACGCCAGCCAGATCGGTTCGGCCATCGAAGTGGCGCTGCTGTCGCTGGCGCTGGCCGACCGTATCAACGCGATGCGTGAGCAACAGGCGCAGACGTTGTACGACGCCGGGCAGAAACTCGAAGTGCTCAACCAGCAACTGGCCCACAGCAACAAGCTCAAGGATGAATTCCTCGCGACCCTGACGCATGAACTGCGCACGCCGATGAACGGTGTGATCGGTTCGCTGGAACTGATGCAGACCGTCGATCTGGATCCGGAGCTTGAGCAATATCAGCAAACCGCCGCCGGTTCCGCGCGGGACATGATGCGCATGGTCAACGGCATCCTCACCCTCACCGAATTGCAGGCCGGCAAACTCAAGGCTGCTCCGGGCAGTTTCAGCCTGCGTGCGGTGGTCGAAGCATTGCGCGTGCAGTTCGACGGCAACGCGGCGAGCAAGTCGCTGGATTTCAAGGTTGAAGTACTGCCGACCTTGCCGGATCGCTTGTATGGCGACAGCGCCAAACTCGCGCAATGCCTGGAATGCCTGCTGGATAACGCGATCAAGTTCACCCGCGTTGGTGGTCTGGCACTGCGGGTTACCGGCAAACCGTCGACGGGCAATCGTTTGGCCCTGTCGTTTGCGGTGATCGACACCGGCATCGGTTTCACCGATCTGGGCGAGGCGACGATGTATCAGCGCTTCTTCCAGCTCGACGGCTCGATGACCCGCGAATATGGCGGATTGGGCGTCGGCCTGGCGATCTGCCGACAGTTGGTCGAGCTGCTCGACGGCAAGCTCACGCACCGCTCGGAACCCGGGCGTGGCAGCCGCTTCCAGCTGGATGTCGAGTTCGAACTACCGGTAATTGAACCGGCGTCGATCCCGGCGCCTTCGCGCCATTTTGTGCGCGCACCACAGGACTGCACGGTGTTGCTGGTGGACGACAACAGCGTCAACCAACTGGTGATGCGCGGCATGTTGCTCAAGCTCGGCTTCCGCGTGCGTACCGCCGATAACGGTGCGGCGGCGCTGGATTGCTTGCAGCGTGAAGCCTTCGATGCTGTGCTCATCGATTGCCAGCTACCTGCTCAGGAGGGCGCAGCGTTGTGCTGCCAGATTCATGCATTGCCGGGCTGCGCGAATCTGCCGGTGTTTATGCTGGCGCTGACCGTCGAGCGGGAACTTTGCACGCCTGGCGCGCCCATCGATTACTTGAACAAACCGGTGAAATTCGAAGAGTTGCAGTCCGCGCTGGAGCGCCGGGTGCTGTGTTGCTGACAGGGTAAAAGCGCCGCAAAATCGGCGGATATGACACTTTGATCGATCTTGGGGCGGTGCTTAACTGACCTTCTGGATGACCAAGGAGCCCCGTCATGAACCTGCATCAGTTCGCCGAAACCCACGAAGTCACCAACCAGCCGCCGTCGCTGGACGGCACCAATCTGTATCGCATCGACCTGCCATTGCAGGAGTGGTCGCGGCGCTTTGGTGCCGGGTGGGCGGAGTCGCGGATCGATGCCTACGGCGCGCTCGCCGGTGGCCCGCTGATGGAAGCCGGGTTCCTCGCCAACCAGAACAAACCGGTGTTTGCCAGCCATGATCGCTACGGCCATCGCATTGATCTGGTGGAATTTCATCCGGCATATCACCAACTGATGCGCACCGCGATTGAACATGGTCTGACCTCGCTGCCATGGACTCATCCGCAGGACGGTGCTCACGTCGCCCGCGCGTCCATGAGCTATCTGCACAGCCAGGCAGAGGCGGGCAGCGGCTGCCCGTTGACCATGACCTTCGCCAGCGTGCCGGCCCTGCGTTTGCAGCCGAATCTGGCAGAACAATGGCTGCCGAAAGTCCTCGCCACGGAATACGATCCGCGCAACGTCGGTATGGCGCACAAGGCCGGCGTGACCATCGGCATGGCCATGACCGAGAAACAGGGCGGCACCGACGTGCGCGCCAACACCACCAAGGCGTATCCGGTCGGCGCCAGTGGCCCGGGCGAGGCCTATGAACTGGTCGGGCACAAGTGGTTCTGCTCGGCGCCGATGTGCGATGCCTTCCTGACGCTGGCGCAGACCGACAAGGGTTTGACCTGCTTCCTGCTGCCACGCCATCGCCCGGATGACACGCGTAATCAGTTCTATATCCAGCGTCTGAAAAACAAACTCGGTAACCAGTCCAACGCCTCCAGCGAAGTGGAGTTCCGTGGCGCGCTGGCGTGGATGGTTGGCGAGGAAGGGCGCGGCGTGCCAACCATCATCGAGATGGTCGCGATGACACGTTTTGATTGCATGGTCGGTTCCAGCGCGCTGATGCGCCAGGCGCTGACCCAGGCCAGCCACCACTGCGCGCACCGCAAGGTCGGCGGCAAACTGCTCAGCGAACAGCCATTGATGCAGAACGTACTGGCAGATCTGGCCCTGGAAAGCGAAGCCGCGCTGGCCCTGAGTTTACGCATGGGCAAGGCGCTGGATCATCTGGATGATCGCCATGAAGCGCAATTCGCGCGGCTGGTGACAGCGGTGGGCAAGTATTGGATCTGCAAACGTGCGCCGGGGATGATCAATGAAGCGGCTGAGTGCATGGGCGGCGCCGGGTATGTCGAGGACAGCATCCTGCCGCGTTTGTACCGCGAGGCGCCGGTGAATTCGACGTGGGAAGGTTCGGGGAATGTGCAGTGCCTCGACGTGCTGCGCGCGTTGTCGAAAGAGCCGGGTGTGCTGGATGTGTTGTTCAGCGAACTCGGTGATGGACATGGTGAAAAACGGCTGGCCGCGCATATTCAGCAATTGCAGGCGCAGTTCAAGGACACCAGTGATATTCAGTACCGGGCGCGGCAACTGACCGAAGACATCGCGCTCGGTTTGCAGGCCAAGCTGTTGCTTGAGGCCGGTAACTCGGCGGTCAGTGATGCGTTCATTGCCAGCCGTCTGAGCAGTGGCGGTCGCGTGTACGGCGCCTTGCCGCGTGGGCTGGACGTCGAAGCTATCGTCGCCCGCTCGACCCCGCAAGGTTTCTGACCGCAATCTCCCCAACACTACAAAACCCTGTGGGAGCTGGCTTGCCAGCGATGGCGGCCTGTCAGTCAACACTGATGTTGCATGTGCCGGCCTCATCGCTGGCAAGCCAGCTCCCACAGGGGTTCGCTTTGTCTGAAAGATTTGGGTACACCCACAACGCCACTGTTCCCGTGACGCCACGATGCAGGCAAGATGAAGCTCTGCAAGTCAGAACACAGGAAGCTGATCGTGACCGAAGCGTTTATTGTCGTTCAAACCGCCGAACAAGCCGTGGATCGTCTGGCCGAGTTGCACGAGCGGGCCACCACTGCGCTGAACTCGGCGCTCAAGCGTTACCTCAAGGATCGCGTCGAACCCGACGCTGCGCAGCGTGCTCTGTTTCGTTATCCCGAACTGCGTCTGACCTACCATTGCCAGGGCGAAGTCCCACAGACCACCCGCGCTTACGCCAAGGTGCAATTGCCGGGCACTTATAGCGTCACCGTCACCCACCCGGCGGCGTTCCGCAAATACCTGCTCGAACAACTTGTGCCGTTGATGCATGACTTCACCGTGACCGTGGAAGTCGGCGTCAGCCAGCAAAATATCCCGTATCCGTATGTGGTCGAGCAGGGCGATGAGCTGGCTGGCTCCGGCGTCACCGCTGCCGTGCTGGCGCGGGTGTTCCCGAGTACCGACCTGTCGGCGGCCACCGACGGCATCGCCGACGGTCTCTACGACTGGGAAAACACCGATCCGCTGCCGCTGGCCTTGTTCGACGCCGCGCGCGTGGATTTCTCGCTGCGTCGTCTGGTGCACTACACCGGCAGCGACTGGCGCCATGTGCAGCCGTGGATTCTGCTGACCAACTATCACCGCTACGTCGACCAGTTCATCGTCCATGGTCTGGAGCAACTGCGCAGCGACCCGCGTTTCGTGCGCATGGTCTTGCCGGGCAACGTGATCATCGAGAAGGGCATGGATCACGGCGAAGCGTCGGCGATTGCTGCCGGTGTGGTCTGGCACCGTTACCAGATGCCGGCCTATCACCTGATTGCCAGCGATGGCCACGGCGTGACCCTGGTCAACATCGGCGTCGGCCCGTCCAACGCCAAGAACATCACCGATCACCTGGCGGTGCTGCGTCCGCATTGCTGGCTGATGATCGGCCACTGCGGTGGCCTGCGTCAGTCGCAGACCATTGGCGACTATGTGCTGGCCCACGCTTATATGCGTCGCGACGGCATTCTCGACCGCGTGGTGCCGCCGAACATTCCGATCCCGGCACTGGCCGAAGTGCAAATGGCGCTGCAACAAGCAGCGGCGAATGTCACCGGCGAGAAGGGCGATGACCTGAAAAAACGCCTGCGCACCGGCACCGTGCTGACCTACGACGACCGTAACTGGGAATTGCGCTGGGCGCAGGAGCGGCCGTTGATCAACCTGTCCCGCGCCGTGGCGGTGGACATGGAAAGCGGCACGATTGCCGCGCAGGGTTATCGCTTGCGGGTGCCGTACGGCACGTTGCTGTGCGTTTCGGACAAACCGCTGCACAGTGAAATCAAGCTGCCGGGTTCGGCCAACGCCTTCTATGAGCGTGCGGTCAGCCAGCACTTGAAGATCGGCATCGAAGCGGTGGACCTGCTGCGCACTGAACTCAACTCGCTGCACTCGCGCAAACTGCGCAGCTTCGACGAACCGCCGTTCCGTTAACGGTTAGTCGTGGTCATTTGGCGGTCGGGGTACTAGCATTGTCAGCCTCGACCGTTAGATGTTCTTTTCGCCATGTCCCGTCCCCCGCGTCCACCTTCCCGCCGCCCTGGCGCGAAGCCTCAGTCGTCTTCCCCGCGCCGTGTTGCCAAGGCACCCCCGGCCGAGCCGAAATTGATCCTGTTCAACAAACCGTTCGATGTGCTGACGCAATTCAGCGACGGCGAAGGGCGGGCGACCCTCAAGGATTTCATTGATGTGCCCGGCATTTATCCGGCCGGTCGCTTGGATCGTGACAGCGAAGGGTTGTTGCTACTGACCAACGACGGGCAGTTGCAGGCGCGCATCGCCGATCCGAAACACAAACTGACGAAGACTTATTGGGTGCAGGTCGAAGGCGTGCCGACGGCCGAGCAGTTGCAGCGTCTGCGGGATGGTGTTGAGTTGAATGACGGCATGACCTTGCCGGCCGAAGCGCAACAACTGGACGAGCCTGAGTTGTGGCCGCGCAATCCGCCGGTGCGCTTTCGCGCGACCATACCGACTTCATGGCTGGAGCTGGTGATTCGCGAAGGGCGCAACCGTCAGGTACGGCGCATGACCGCGGCAGTCGGGTTGCCGACATTGCGGCTGGTGCGGGTGAGAATTGGCGACTGGTCGATCGAAGGGCTTGATCAGGGCCAGTGGAAGGAAGTGCCGGCGCGCTTATAGAGCGCCGGATTCGATCAGGCCGATCACCACACTCTTGATGATGAACGCGGCCACGCCCAGGCCCAGCACGAAGAACAGAATGAACGAGCCAAAGCGCCCGGCCTTGGACTTCTTCGCCAAATCCCAGACGATGAAACCCATGAAAATGATCAGGATGCTGACCAGGCCGGTCATCATCCACTCTTCTAATAATGCTGGATCCATTGGGTTTCTCCGGCGCGCATGGGGCAAAAAGGGCGCGGCGAGTATACGCCAAGGTGTGTGGGGTGGCATTGATCTGGGTCTGATCCGAAGCCTTTGCCCTCACCCTAGCCCTCTCCCGTAGGGAGAGGGGACTGACCGAGGTGTCTGGCGTCATACATCGACCTGAAAGATCGAGTCGATTATGAATTCACAGCAGAACGCTCAGGTCGGCGTACTTCTTCAGCATCTCACGGTCGGCCCCCTCTCCCTCCGGGAGAGGGCTGGGGTGAGGGGCTTTTGATCAGTTGCGCAGGTGGGTCAGCGGCAGTTCCGTGCTGTTGAGCACCTGATTCAGCACAAAACTCGAGCGCACACTCGTCACCCCTTCAATCCGCGTCAAATGTCCCAGCAACAATTTCTGATAGTGATCCATATCTGGCACCACCACTTTCAATTGGTAATCGGCATCCACACCCGTCACCAGACTGCACTCCAACACCTGCGGCAACGTGCGAATCGCCGCCTCGAAGTTCTCAAAACGCTCCGGCGTATGCCGGTCCATGCCGATCAGCACATATGCGGTCAGACTCAGCCCGAGCATCTTGCGATCGAGCAACGCCACCTGACGTGAGATGTAGCCGTCGTCTTCCAGTTGCTTGACCCGGCGCGAGCAAGGGGAGGGCGACAGACCGATGCGCTCGGCCAACTCCTGGTTGGAGATGCGGGCGTCGCGCTGCAATTCCGCCAAAATGCTCAGGTCGTAACGGTCGAGTTTGCTCATCAATCTGTCCTTGGTTGTAACTATTGCGGCGGATTATCTATCCAGGGTTAAAAATTGCGCAAGTGGTGTTTATTTCAGCAATCTTCGCAATCCTCTGCCGCCGTCTCAGGCCTATTCTTATTACCAGAATCACTGCTCGGTAACACAGTCCACGCGGCCCGCCCTATCCGGCCTGCCGCGGCCGCCACCCCCACCGGGGTTGTGCCGGCCCCCGAGCTGCACACTGTCCAGAAGACGGCGTGAGGTGAGCCGACGTCAAAAGCGTCGAGCCAGGACGAAGTTCTCTAGAAGGGAGGCCGACGGGTCTCCCTTTTTTCTTGCCTGCGATTTCATGCCGGGCGCTCAATAAATAAGTTGCGTGACTGATAACCTGTTGCAGAACCCGGTGTGTGTAATCCCGGTCTTAGCTACAAGTCCTCTTACATTTACAGGCCCCGCAGTGAGAAAAAGCATGAATTCGCGCATTTGGCGTCTGGCCAGTGTTGGTTTGCTGTGTGTGAGTGTCAGTGTGCAAACGCTCGCCGATGAGCCACAGAATCGCGGCCCGGAGGGCGGAGGCCACGGCCAGGATCATCAGGGCAACAATCAGGGCCGTGGCGGCAACAATCAGCTGCGTCCGCAGAACAATCCATCGCAGAATCAGCCGCAACAGAATCAGCCGCGCCCGCAGAACAACGAAATCATTCGTGGCGACAACAGCCGCCAGTTCGAGCACAACGGCAACAACAATGGCCAGTGGCAGAACCGCGATCAGAATCGCCCGGCCTACAACCCCAACCCGGTACGTCAGCCGCCACCACCGCCGCAACTGCCGGCCAACAGCCTGCCGATCCAGCCACGGCCCGACGCCGTACGCCAGACTCAAGAGCCGCGTCAGGGTTACTACCGCGACGAGCGTCCGCAGAACGGTTACCACAACCAGCAATGGCAGACCGGCAACCGGCCCAACGACAATCGCTGGCCGGGGCGCCCCGACGGGCATGGCAACGGTTGGGGGCCAGGCCCGCAATACCGGCCAGGACATGTGATCGACCGCTTCCCGGATCGCGATTACCGCGTGCCGTATCGTGGTCAGGATTACTTCTTTTCCGGCGGCTACTGGTATCGCCCGCAAGGCCCGCGCTACATCGTCGTGCAGCCGCCGCGCGGGATTCGCATCCAGTATTTGCCGGATTACGCCCGTGAGGTGTGGATCGGTGGTTCGCTGCTGTTCCTCGCCGCCGGTTCCTACTACGCGTATCAGGAAGCGACGCAGGATTACGTGGTGGTCGAGCCGCCGGTGCAGCAACAGCCGCAGCCGCAATCCCAAGGCTATGACGTCGAAGCGTATCCGGCCAACGGCCAGTCGCCGGAGCAGGTGCAGCAAGACGGTTATCAGTGCTACCAGTACGCGGTGCAGCAAAGCGGTTTCGATCCGCGCACCGCGACGTATCAACCGGCGCCCGAAGTGGTGCAGGCCTACCGTCAGGCGCAGGGCAATTGCCTGAGCAGTCGCGGTTATCAGGTCAGTTACTGAAGCCGGGTTTGCGCCCGCTCTGACTTGACCACTTCCTGCGGGTCGGCGTGCACCAGCACTTCGGCCCGCGGGTAGGCCTTGTGAATGGCATCGGCGGCTTGGTCGCTGATGCCGTGCGCCACTGACAGGGTCAGCTCCCCCGGCAACTCCAGGTGCAACTGCACGAACCAGTGGTTGCCGGAAATCCGCGTGCGCAAGTCATGCGCGCCCAATACGCCCGGCACACTGCACGCCAGTTCGAGCATGTGCTGACTGACATCTGTTGGCAGTTCTTCATCCATCAACACCGAAAAACTTTCCCGGGCGATCTGGATCGCACTCCACAGGATATAGGCGGCAATGCCAAGTCCGAACCACGCATCCAGTTGATGCCAGCCGAACCCGGCCAACATCAGCGCCACCAGAATACTGCCGTTGAGTAACAGGTCGGACCGGTAATGCAGTGAGTCGGCACGCACGGCATTGGAACCGGTCTGCTTGATCACTCGATGCTGCAGCACCAGCAAGGCCACCGTCAGCAGCAATGAGAAAATGATCACGCCAATGCTGATCCACGGCGCGCCAAGCGGTTCCGGATGCTGGATGCGTTCATAGGCCTGAAGCGCGATCAACACCGCACTGCCGCCAATGAACAGCGCCTGCGCCATGCCCGCCAGCGATTCCGCCTTGCCGTGACCATAACGGTGATCGTCATCGGCCGGGCGCAGCGCGTAATGCACCGCCAGCAGATTGAGCAGCGAAGTGACGCCATCCAGCGCCGAGTCGGTGAGGCCGGCGAGCATGCTCACCGAACCGCTGAGCCACCAGGCGATGGCTTTAGCGATGATCAGCGTGCACGCCACCGCCACCGAGGCGCGGGTCGCCAGCCGCAGCAGGCGGGCGTGTTCGGGGCTGGATGTCATTTAACTTCCTTTTTAAGCGGCGGGTTGCAGGCCGAACATCGCCAGTTGTTGAGTGCTGCCCTTGTGTTGAATCAGGCGCGGGTCATCCAGTGGGAAATCTCGGCCCAACTCGCTTTCGAGAATAGCCTGCAACTTGTGATTATCGACTTGACCGTCCGGACCGATGGCTTGCTTGAGCTTGGCCGGATCGATCTGCGCGGTGTGGCCCGGTTCGAAGTAGATCGCGCCGGTGGCGAAGTCGACGGCAAACGCGATCAGCCCGGGAATGACGTAGAACAGCAGGCCCACGGCGTCAAGCACGGCAATCGCCGGGTCGATCTTGCCGTCGATCTGACCGCGCCGGTCCGGGTAGAAAATCGAACCGCACGCGGTGATTTGCGTGAGCAGGGTGGCGACCAGTACACCGCCGATCAGGCGAAAAGGTAAGCGCATGGGGAAATCTCCTGATTGATCTAAGAACGAAGCGTCGTCGTGTGAAGTTAAGACCCTGACGAACGCCCGCCAGTTCGCCGTTATACTCGGGCCTCTGTTTTGGAGCCAGCATGAATTCTTTGCCAATCGATGACGTTTTACCCGCTCTGCGTGAAGCCTTGGCGACGCGCCACGAAGCCGTGCTCGAAGCACCGCCCGGCGCCGGTAAAACCACCCGTGTGCCCTTGGCCTTGCTCAATGAAGCGTGGCTGGCCGGGCAGACCATTCTGATGCTCGAGCCGCGCCGTCTCGCCGCGCGTGCGGCGGCGGAACGTCTGGCCAGTGAGCTGGGCGAAAAGGTCGGGGAAACCGTCGGTTATCGCATCCGTCTCGACAGCAAGGTCGGCCCCGATACGCGTATCGAAGTGGTCACCGAAGGCATTCTCACCCGGCGTCTGCAGGATGACCCGGCGCTGGAAGGCGTGGGTCTGCTGATCTTTGACGAATTTCACGAACGCAGCCTCGACGCCGATCTGGCGCTGGCCTTGAGTCTGAACGGTCGCGAGCTGTTTCGAGCTGAACAGCCGCTGAAGATTTTGCTGATGTCGGCCACGCTCGAAGGTGAACGTCTGTCCGGGTTGCTGGATGATGCGCCGATCCTGCGCAGCGAAGGCCGCATGTATCCGGTGACGATGCGCTGGGGCCGTCCGTTTCAGCCCGGCGAATACATTGATCAACGCGTCACCCAAACCGTGCTTGAAGCGCTGCACGACGAAACCGGCAGCCTGTTGGTGTTTCTGCCGGGGCAGGCCGAGATTCGTCGCGTCCACCAGCAATTGGCCGATGCCATCGGCTCACGCAGCGATGTATTGCTGTGTCCGTTGCACGGTGAACTCGACCTCAATGCGCAACGTGCGGCGATCGATCCGGCGCCGGCCGGGCAGCGCAAAGTGGTGCTGGCGACCAATATCGCCGAGACCAGTCTGACCATCAACGGTGTGCGCGTAGTCATCGACGCCGGGCTAGCGCGGGTGCCGCGTTTCGATCCCGGCAGCGGCATGACGCGTCTCGATACCCAGCGGATTTCCAAGGCCAGTGCCACTCAGCGCGCGGGCCGGGCGGGGCGACTGGAACCGGGTGTTTGTTATCGCTTGTGGTCGCAGGATCAGCACGAACAATTGGCAGCGTATGGCAGCGCAGAAATTCTTTCGGCGGATCTTGCCAGCCTCGCCCTGCAACTGGGGCGCTGGGGCGTGACGCCGGGCGAACTGGTCTGGCTGGATGTCCCGCCAGCGGCAGCTTATGCGCAGGCGCAGGATTTGTTGCAAAGGCTTGGCGCGCTGGAAGGTGAGGCGCTGACCACTCATGGTCAGGCCATGGCTGAGTTGCCGGCGCATCCACGCATCGGCCATTTGCTGCTGCGGGGGCAAGCGTTGGGTCTGGCCAACATGGCGTGCGATGTCGCCGCGTTGCTCGGCGAGCGCGATATCTTGCGTGGCGCCGGGGCCGATCTGCACAGTCGGCTGGTACTGCTCTCGGGTGAAGAACGTGCGGCTCGAGGTGCGCAGGGTGGTGTGCAGCGCGCCAAGCAACTGGCGCGGCAATATCGCGGTTACTTGCGCGGCAAGGCCAGCGAGCCGGTCAGCGATCCCGATCATCCGCGTTGGCTCGGCGCCTTGCTGGCGCTGGCGTGTCCGGATCGCGTCGCGCAACAGCGGCGTGCCGGTGGCGCCGAATATCGCCTGGCCAATGGTCGTGCGGCGTTGTTCGCCGAAGCGGACAGCCTGATGAAAGAGCCGTGGATCGTCATCGCCGATCTCGGCAGCCGTCAGGGCCAGCGTGAAGAACGGATTTATCTGGCGGCGGATTTCGACCCAGCGCTGTTCGATTCGGTGTTGGCCGAACAGGTGCGCAACGTCGATCAACTGGATTGGGACGAGCGCGAAGGCGTGTTGCGCGCCGAGCGTCAGCGCAAGGTCGGCGAGCTGATTCTCAGCCGTGAACCGCTGACCGGTCTCGATGAAAATGCGCGCAATCAGGCACTGGTCAATCTGGTGCGGCGCAAGGGGCTGGAGCTGCTGCCGTGGACGCCGGAGCTGCGCCAGTGGCAGGCGCGCGTGGCGTTGTTGCGGCAGTTGGAATTGAACAATCAGGACGACAGTCAATGGCCGGATGTCAGCGATGCGACGTTGCTCGATACCCTCGAAGACTGGCTGATGCCGTATCTGGGCAAGGTCTCGCGACTCAGTCATTTTGCCAATCTCGATCTGTCGAGCATCGTCCGCAATCTGCTGCCATGGCCGCTGCCGCAAAAGCTCGATGAGCTGGCGCCGCATCATCTGAGTGTGCCGTCGGGGTCGTCGATTCGTCTGGACTACAGCGAGTTTCCGCCGATTCTGGCTGTGCGTTTGCAGGAGTTGTTCGGGCTGGCGGATACGCCGCGCATTGCCGGCGGGCGGCAGGTGGTCAAGTTGCATCTGCTGTCGCCGGCGCGGCGGCCGGTGCAGGTGACGCAGGATTTGGCCAACTTCTGGCGCAGCACCTATGCCGAGGTGAAGAAGGATTTGAAGGGCCGCTATCCGAAGCACTATTGGCCGGATGATCCGCTGGTGGCCGAAGCGACCGCGCGAGCCAAACCGCGCGGCACCTGAAGAGCAAAAGATCGCAGCCTTCGGCAGCTCCTACCGAATTGAAGTCGGCCACAAAATGACGGTACGACACCGACATACTGTAGGAGCTGCCGCAGGCTGCGATCTTTGCTGTTAAAGGTCAGTCTTTGCGGTCAGTTGTTCGCGGCAATAATCGGCGAACAACTGCGCCGGTTTGGTCAGTTGCCCGCGCTTGAGCCATGCTGCGACCAAACCCGAACCGGTGACGTCCTCGACGATGTCCACGCACACGACTTTCTTGCCGTCGTAGGTGCATTCCGAATGCGGTTTGGTCACCAGAATCGAGAAGCCGAAACCCTGGCCGACCATCCCGCGTACCATTTCAATCGACGGCGAGCTGAACTCGATGCGCGGCGTCAGCCCCAGTTCTTCAAACAGGCTGACGAAGTAAGTCCGGCTCGGCTGCACGTCGAGCAGGATCATCGGATCCAGACACAGATCGCGCAGCGACACTTGCTTGTATTGGGCAAAACGGTGGTCGGCGGGCAACAGCGCATACGGGCGTTGCGCCGGCATCAGCGGTTCGGTCTGGATGGTCGCGTCGAGTTCATGTTCATAAAGAATCACCAGATCGAACGCGCCTGACGTCAGGCCTTGCACCAGCTCTTGCTGTTCACCGTCGCGAATGCGGATTTGAACGCCCGGATACAGCGCCGAGAAACCGGCGATCAACTGCGGCAGGTACAACGGCGCGACCGTTTCGAAACAACCAATATCGATCTGCCCGGCGATCACGTCGTTGTCGGCGAGGGCGTTCTGTTCGAACTCCTTGGCCATGCGCAGCAACTCTTGAGCCTTGCGAAAAAACCGCGCACCGCTTGGCGTCAGTGACACACCTTGGGCGTGATGACGGATCAGCAGTTGCACACCGAAGCTGTCTTCCAGTCCTTTGATCGCGGTGGAAATCGCCGGCTGCGCGATGTACAGCTTGCGTGAAGCCTCGGCAACGCTGCCGCATTCGACGGTGGTGATGAAATACTTCAGCTGACGCAAATTGTAGGCGGCCACGGCAAACCTCAGGACGAGCGGACTCGACTTCAAAGCAATTTGTGCGCCGCCACGTCCATTGCACGACGATGTTTTTATCCTTCAACCATAGCCATCTGCACAGCGTTTGGGGGAAGTCATTGCCCCGCTTTTTTATTGCCAGCGAAGACATTTTTACTATTTTTAGCCCGTGTGGGCCTGAGCGACCATCGACGGACAATAACGTCTCAGGAGCATCTGTCGTGTTCGAGCTTGCAGAGTGGCAGCGCCGTGCCGTTGCATTGAAGTTTCCCGACCAGGCCGTGATCGACGGCAAACATTGCGCTGCGCAATCGGGGCAGACCTTTGCCGCGATCAACCCGGCGACCGGGCAATGCCTGGCGAATGTCGCTGCGTGTGGCGAGGCGGATGTCGACGTCGCAGTGCGCAATGCGCGGCAAGTGTTTGAGGCCGGTACGTGGTCGCAACGATCTCCAGCCGAGCGCAAGCAAGTGCTGCTGCGCTTGGCTGATCTGCTGATGAGTCATCGCGAAGAGCTGGCCTTGCTTGACTCGCTGAACATGGGCAAACCGGTGATGGACGCTTACAACATCGACGTGCCGGGCGCCGCCGGGGTGTTTCGCTGGTACGCCGAAAGCATCGACAAACTTTACGATCAGGTCGCGCCCAGTGCGCCGAATGTGCTGGCGACCATCACCCGTGAAGCACTCGGTGTAGTCGCTGCTGTGGTGCCGTGGAATTTCCCATTGGACATGGCCGCGTGGAAACTCGCCCCGGCGCTGGCGGCGGGCAATTCGGTGATTTTAAAACCGGCCGAGCAATCGCCGTTTTCGGCCTTGCGTCTGGCTGAGCTGGCGCTGGAAGCGGGGCTGCCAGCGGGTGCGTTGAACGTGTTGCCGGGGCTTGGCGAACAGACCGGCAAGGCGTTGGGTTTGCACGCGGATGTCGATTGCCTGGTGTTCACCGGCTCGACGCAGGTGGGTAAATACTTCATGGAATATTCAGCTCGATCCAACCTCAAACAGGTGTGGCTGGAATGCGGTGGCAAGAGCGCCAATCTGGTGTTCGCCGATTGTCAGGATCTGGATCTGGCGGCGGAGAAAGCGGCGTTCGGGATCTTCTTCAATCAGGGCGAAGTCTGCTCGGCCAATTCGCGCTTGCTGGTGGAGCGTTCGATTCATGATGAGTTCGTTGAACGGCTGAAAGCACAGGCTGAACGGTGGTTGCCCGGTGATCCGCTGGATCCGCAGAGCAGCGCTGGCGCCATCGTTGATCACAGGCAGACGGCGGGCATCATGCGCTTCATTCGCAACGCCGAGCAGTCGGGGGCGACCCGGGTTTGTGGCGGTGGGCAGCGGCGCTTGAATGGCTCTGACAACTTCGTTGAGCCGACGATTTTCACCGGTGTAACCGCCGACATGCCGCTGTTTCGCGAAGAGGTATTCGGGCCAGTGCTGGCGGTGATGCCGTTCGATGGTGAGGCCGAGGCTATTCGGCTGGCCAATGACAGTGTGTATGGACTGGCGGCGTCGTTGTGGACCGATGACCTCAACCGCGCGCATCGTGTGGCGCGGCAGTTGCGAGCGGGTACGGTGTCGGTCAACACGGTGGATGCGCTGGATGTGACGGTGCCTTTCGGCGGCGGCAAGCAATCGGGCTTTGGCCGCGATTTGTCGCTGCACTCGTTCGACAAATACACCCAGTTGAAAACCACCTGGTTCCAGTTGCGCTGAGACCGAGTTGCCCCCTTCGCGAGCTTGCTCGCGAAGGGGGTGGGTCAGCAGCATGGATATTGACTGCTTCGGCACCATCGCTGGCAAGCCAGCTCCCACAGGTTTCAGCGTTGTTCACACAATCCAGGCACATCCACGATCCCTGTGGGAGCTGGCTTGCCAGCGATAGCATTCTCCCAGCCGCCGAAAATCCCCAATCTGCACCCACCTCGCGCATCCCCGCAATCCCCGCCCTTTAGCAGTGCGCACTACCCAGTTTTTTCATCATTTGCAGCCAACAATTTCCTGATTTTCCTCACCGCGCACATGGGCCACCATCGATCTTGCCCGCCAGCCGAATGTTGTCCGCCCAAACGTCCGCGAGAGACCCATGGCAGCAACTGCACAACGGCCGGCGACCGTACTGCCCATGACAAAACTAAATCAACAGCGTCGGGAGTGCTCCATGATCAAGTCCTTGTGTCTCCGTCTCACTCACCCTCTGGCAATCACTGCTCTTGCCGCCACGGTCGCGACCAGCGCCCAGGCCGGGACCCTTTCCATCGGCCACACCACGTGGGTCGGCTACGGCACTCTCTATCTGGCTCAGGACCTGGGCTACTTCAAGGAAAACGGTCTGACCGTCGAATTGCCGGTGGTCGAAGAGGCGTCGATGTACATGGCCGCGCAGGCGTCCGGGCAACTGTCCGGCTCGGCGTCGACCATCGATGAAGTGCTCAAATACCGCCCGCAGTTCTGCTTCAAAGCAGTCGCGGCGCTGGATGACAGCCATGGCGGCGATGGCGTGCTGGTCGGCAAGGATGTGAAAAGCCTGCAAGAGCTCAAGGGCAAATCCGTGGCCGTCAACGAAGGTTCGACCTCGCAGTTCTGGCTCTCCTATTTGCTGAAAAAGAACGGCATGAAGATGAGCGACATCACCGTGCAGAACATGACCGCTGATGATGCCGCCACCGCGTTCATCGCCGGTCGCGTGCCCGCTGCCGTGACCTGGGAGCCGCACCTGTCGATGGTGCGCGACAAGCAGCAGGGCAAAGTGCTGATCGACAGCAGCAGCACCCCCGGCGTGATCGTCGATGTGGTCGCGCTCAATTGCAGCGTGATCGAGAAGCAGCCGGAAGACGTCAAGGCCTTGGTCGCCGGGTTGTACAAAGCCGTGCAATACACCAAGGATCATCCGGAAGACGCTTACAAAATCATGGCCAAAGGTGTCGGCGGTTACCTGTCCGATCCGAAGGAACTGGCCGCCGCCGCGCAAGGCGTGCGTTTCTACGATCAAGCCATGAGCGAGAAGCTCTTGGGCTCACCGGGCAAACCGGGTGACAGCGCAGCGCTGATCAAACTGGCCAACGAAACCGCCAGCGAATTGCAGGGCAAACCTTACAACGTCAGCAACGACGAGCTGGTCGACAACCGTTTCGTCAGCCCGCTCTAGGAGGTGTGCAATGTTCAAGCGCAATTCGTGGCTGAGCCGCAGCCTCACGCCAAAAACCGCGTTGCCGGTGCAAGTGGTGTGGAGCGCCAGCGCTCTGGCCTGGGTGTTGTTGGTCGGCCTGTGGGCCGGGCTGTCTTACGGCGGCATCGTCCCAGGGATGTTTTTGCCGACGCCGGGCGCGGTGGTTGAAGCCGCCATGCGCCTGGGCCGCGATGGCACGCTCGGCACACATGTGTGGGCGAGTGTCGAAGTGGTGATGGTCGGCTTCATTGTGTCGTCGTTGGTGGCGGTGCCGTTGGGGTTGCTGATGGGCAGCTTTCGCATCGTTCAGGCGTTCCTTGAACCGCTGGTGAACTTCATTCGTTACCTGCCGGTGACCTCGTTTGTGCCGCTGTTCATCTTGTGGATCGGCATCGGTCTGGAGCAGCGCGTGTCGGTGATTATCTTCGGTGTGTTCTTTCAGCAGTTGGTGATGATCGCCGACGTCTCGAAAGGCATTTCCAAGGACCTGATCAACGCCTCCTACACCTTGGGTTCCAGTCGCCGCGATGCGGTGTTGCATGTGATCGCGCCGGCCTCGGTGCCGGGCGTGCTCGATACCCTACGGGTAACTATGGGCTGGGCCTGGACTTATCTGGTGGTGGCTGAACTGGTCGCCGCGTCCAGCGGTTTGGGTTACCTGAGCCTGAAGGCCATGCGCGGTTTTCAGGTTGACGTGATTTTCCTCGCCATCGCGATCATCGGCCTGCTCGGTCTGGTCACCGATCAACTGTTCCGTTTTCTCCGCCTGAGGGTTGCCGCATGGGCTCAGTGACTGCTGCCAATCATCGTTTTATCGAACCCGTTGCGACCCCGGCACAAGCCGCGCCGCGCTTGCAGGTGGACAAGGTCAGCCTGCGTTACAGGAAACCTGACGGCGGCACGTTTACCGCGCTGGAAGAAGTTTCGTTCGAGGTGCCGGATCAGCAGTTTGCCGTGCTGGTCGGGCCATCGGGTTGTGGCAAGTCGAGCCTGTTGTACCTGACCGCCGGTCTGGCTGAGCCGACCTCCGGTGAGATCTACGTCGGCGGCCAGCAAGTGCAAGGCCCCGGTGCGGATCGCGGCATGGTCTTTCAGAGTTACACGCTGTTCCCGTGGCTGACCGTGCGGCAGAACGTCGAGTTCGGCCTCAAACGCCGCGGCATGCCGGCGGCGCGGCGCAAGGAGATCGTCGATTATTACGTCAACGAAGTCGGCCTCGGCGGGTTCGCCGACAACTACGCCAAGCAACTGTCGGGCGGGATGATGCAGCGCGTGGCGATCGCCCGCGCACTGGCCAATGATCCGCAGATTCTACTGATGGACGAACCGTTCGGTGCGCTCGATAGCCAGACACGTCTGCAGATGCAGCAGTTGTTGCTGCGGGTGTGGGGCAACAGCAAGAAGACCGTGTTGTTCGTCACCCATGACATCGACGAAGCCATTCTGCTCGGCGATCGGGTCTATGTGATGGGCGCGAAACCGGGGCGGATCAAGCAGATTCTCGACGTGCCAATCGAACGTCCGCGCTCGTTCGACATGGTCATGGAGCGCTCGTTCATTGACATGAAGCGGCAGATCTTCGGGTTGCTGCATGATGACCTGGAAGAAGTGCATTGATCCAACGGTCATGTCACCTGGCCATTGTGGGGCAGCCGGCGATGTGATTTCACTGCTGGGCAAACACGGTTTTGACCCAGCCCTGCAGGGTGTATTGCTGGTAGATGTGTTCAGGCACATCGACATACGGATCAGTAATGAACCGTTCAGGAATTACCGGATTGGCCTCATCAATGACCAGGATGTTCGCCGGGTTGTAAAAGTCATAGTCGACCACGCTCTTGTTGGTGGTGATGACTTTTTTTCGTGAAGCCATGGCTTCAAAGAAACGGAAGCTCAACCCGGCCTGGCCAGGCTTGGAAATGTCCAGAATGATGCGCGAGCGCTTTACCAGTTCGCCAACAGACGCCAGTGACATTCTCTGCTCGAAGAACGTGATACCCGGATGCGCGCCCGGGATCGGTTTGCACTGCACCAGAAACTTGTAATCGGTCACCCCGAGACGATCGAATGCCTGCGCCAAGCCTTCAAGTGCCGGCACCCGATCCTTGCCCGCCATTACCACAAACGCCGAGTATTCACCGGGTTCGCCGTCTGCGGTGTAGTCGTCGTAAATGAAGTTGTGGAGCTTTTTCAGGCCGTAGCTTTCAGCATTCTGCGGGTCGAAAGAAAACACCTCGTCATAACCGGCAAGTTCTTCCCGGGTCATCGGCCAGCGACTGAAACTGTCGTAGAGGTAGGCGATCTTGCGCTCGCTGGCATTGAGGCCGGCGGTCAGTTGCTTGGGCTCGATTTGCGCCGGGTTGATGATCAACGCAACGTCAAAGCGCCCTGAGGCACCGATACTCTTCTTGAACTGGCGTAACTGCGCCCAGCGTTTAAGCGGGCGGCGCAGGATCTTCGGCGCTCGATCAAAGCTGTTCTGCATCGCTGACGTATCGATGAAACACACGTCATTGTCGATCATCAGGTAGTCCGCCAGTTTGCGCGCGTAACCACCAATGTCCTTGCACACCAATAAGATTTTCATGAGATTCCATATCGTCAATTCGGGCGACGGGTCGATGTTCCTCGGCCCTGCCTAGGGCGCCGCCGGCAGCAGGAAGCGCGCAATCACCGGCAGATGATCGGAGATGCGCAGCGTATCGTCCTGGCGCACCCTCGCTTCCACCCGTTTGATCTTCGGGCTGTAAAACAGATAGTCGACCGTGCGATCCGGGCCATTCAGGCCGGGGTCGTTGGGGTAGTGGGTCAGCCACTGCGCACGGTCGATGCCGCTGGCTTCGTTGTTGGTCGGGATCATCGGGTACTTGTCCCACAGCAGATGCAGTTCGCTGTCGGCGGAGTAGGGCGTGCGCTGTTCGGCAGGCAGGCGGCGGAACTGGCCGAGCGGCAGCAGATTGAAATCGCCACCGATCAACCATGGCAGGCCCTGACTTTCGTACTTGTCGAGCACTTTGGCCACGGCGCTCACTTGCGCCTGCAACGTGTCATCGGGCTGGCTGGCACGCTCCAGATGGGTATTGAAAACGGTCAGTTGCCCACCATCGCTCAGGGGCAGTTTGGTCGCGAGCAGGGCGTCTTTTGGCTGGAATTGACGGCTGATGAAATTGGCCGCAGCAACCGGCAATTGCAGGCGTTCGGCGTGTTCGATGCGATAGCGGCTCAGGGTTGCCAGTTGCCGGCCGACGCTGCCGAAAATGTGTCGATCAGGGACGAAATCGGCTTTCCAGTCGAATGCGCTGGCGCTGCACGGATACAGGTCGGCAACGCGTTCCTGCAATAACTTCAGCTGATCCTGGTAGTCGCTGGCCTTGGCGCCGTCATCCAGTTCCTGCAACAGCACCACATCAGGCTGCTCATCGCGGATTACCCGCGCCACTTCGTCGAGGCTGAAGGCCATGTCTTCCAGGGTCGGCGCTTCATCGTTGCCCTGGGCCAGATCATTCCAGAACACGTAACGCTTGCCGGCCAGGTACTGCACGTTCCAGGTCATGACTTTCAGCGCCTGCCCCGGCACCAGCGTCGGTGGCGTCCCGGTGCAACTGACCGGCAGGGTTTCGCGGGCATCGGGGCGCCAGGTCAGGCTGAAGATCAGCGCGCCAATCAGCACAAGGGCGAGCACAGAAAGAAACAGGGTGTAGCGCAGTAGACGGGTCATGGCTCGGCTTATAGCGTTACAGAAAGTGGCCCGAGCATACCTGACGGCCGTCTCGAAGCCCAAGCGCAGTGCTGTCAGACCACTCTGTCACGTTTGTCAGGCAATTCGCTGATCAGCATGAACAGGCGGAACAACACTACGCTGGTGAACAGTTGCAGGAAGCTGTGAGCGCTGTCGATCAGTACGGCAATCAGCGGATTCTGCGGCTCGGGGTACACCGCCAATGTCGCGCCTTTGAGCAACCACAGTGGCGTCATCACACAGAGAATGCACAGCAGGATCCGCCAGAAGTGTCCACGGGTCAGGCGCAGGCTTTCTTTCATCGCCTGCAAAGGCCCCATGCCGCGCAGCACCAACAGGTATTCGCCGAACGCGAGCATGACCATCAGCATCAGGCCTGGCAGGAAATACAGCGACAGGCCCAACAGAATCAGCAAGGTATTGAGCGCCGTGAGCAACGCGAAGCGCGGCCACAGAGTGGCGGCCATTGCCAGCAGGTCACGGTTGCGCGGCGCTTCGCCACGGCTGCGCGCATCGAGGAACAGGATCAGCGCTGCGGTGTACAGCGGATACACCAGCAGACCGACGACGATACTGATGGCCGAGATATTTTCCGGCCCGCTGGCGCGATCGACCACTTGTTGTAAAAACGCTTCGAAAATCACCAGCGGCAGGCACAACCGTACGATGCTGCCCAAATGGCGTTTGAAAAAATACAGAGAGTCGCGCAGCACTTCGAGGGCATTCATCAGTCGGTATCGCAGGTCGAAAACAGTGGCTCACTTTAACCGATGATGGCTGGCGCGACACAAACGTAAACATTCGGTAAAGGTCATTGAAACGTTTTGTCACCGTCTCCATTACAGGAGAGCACCTCGGCCAACGTGGACGAGGGCAATGTTATCCCCGGCAATCTACGAGGTCGCCATGAACAGCGAAGAGCAAACCCTGATCGATGGACTGTTTTCCCGGCTGCAACAGGCCGAAACGGAGGCAGCCCCGCGCGATGCCCAGGCTGAGGCGCGGATCAAGGAACACCTGACCCGCCAGCCAGCGGCAGGTTATTTCATGACCCAGGCGATTCTGGTGCAAGAGGCGGCGCTCAAAAGCCTCGATGAGCAGAACAAGCAACTGACTCAACAGGTCCAGCAGTTGCAGGCTGAACTGCAATCGGCCAAAGCGCAGAGTGCCGCACCGGCGCCGAGCGGTGGTGGCGGTTTCCTGTCGAGCATTTTTGGTGGCAGCCCGCGTCCGGCGCCGACCCAGAGCGCCGCCCCGGCGTCCACTGGCGGTTGGCGTGAGCCGGCACCGCAGCAGAACTTCGGTGCTCCTGCGCCACAACAGAACTTCGGCGCAGCGCCGCCTAACTATGCGCAGCAAGCCGCTCCGGCGGCCGGCAGCAGCTTCCTCGGCGGCGCCTTGAAAACCGCCGCCGGTGTGGCCGGTGGCGTGATGCTGGCGCAGGGCATCAGCAGCTTGTTCCATCACAATCAGCAACCGGAAGAAATCGTTGAAGTGATCAAGGAAGAGCCGGCGCAGGTCGCCGACCAGAGCAGCAACGGCTGGGGCGATGATCAGCGTGTGGCCGATAACGGCTTCTCAGGCAATGACCAGGGCGGCTTCACCGACACCGACTACGGCAACGACAATTCCTCGTTCTTTGATGACGACGATTCCTTCGTCTGACTCACCATTCGTCCGGAGCCCTTGAGGGCTCCGGGCCGATTATTCGCGGAACCCTCCTGATGGCTGGCATACTGAGCGCCTTTTTCGGGCCTGGCGCCTGATCCCGCTTCGTGCGCTTGCGCGCCCACAGGAACTCCGGTGAAAAAAATCGCAGTGTTCGCCGACGTGCAGAACCTCTACTACACCGTACGTCAGGCCTATGGTTGTCACTTCAACTACGCCGCATTGTGGGCAGACATCAGCAAGGACGGACAGATCGTCGAGGCCTACGCCTACGCGATCGACCGTGGCGACAGCAAGCAGCAGCAGTTCCAGCAGATCCTGCGCAACCTCGGCTTCACCGTGAAACTCAAACCCTACATCCAGCGCAGCGACGGCTCGGCCAAGGGCGACTGGGA